>JGI20130J15133_1003634_pt1 | contig 10521 bp, 9 predicted proteins | sample WasSprMetagenome_FD_15133 | JGI IMG/M metagenome (IMG submission 15133) | reverse complement strand
TAAGAAAGTTTGCAGACTTGATCATGTTTGGCTTAACTTGTTTCATTTGTTTAACCAAGAAGAAGTAATTAAAATAGTTCAAAAACTTAGAGGGATGATAGTATGGAGCTTAAGTTAACAGAGCATCTTTAGAGTGCCTATAGCTCTTCATTGGTACAATTGGCACAATATACCCTTTGACACAGATTATCCGGAGTATTTTCCAGCTAAAGAAGGTTTTAAAGAAGCTGTAAGAAGATTACAAAAAGAATGTGTAAAAGTTATGCCTTACATCAATGGTAGAATATTTGATATAAATTGTAAAACTTGGCGTGTGGATGATGCAGAAAAGTACTGTGCAAAGGAAAGTGCTCCACGAATTAATGCCCCCACTCTTCAAAAATATGTAGAAGTTTATGGTTCTGGACAAAAAATGATTGTTATGTGTCCTTACACTGAGTATTGGCAAAACAAAATCACTCAAATAGTAACAAAATTGGTAGAAGAATTTGGAGTTGACGGTGTCTATATAGACCAGATAGCGGCTGCCGACGCTAAACTATGCTTTGATAGAATGCATGGCCATTCCTTAGGTGGCGGATACTATTGGGTTGAAGGCTACCAAAAACTTTTGAAAAGAGCACGAAGCAATGCAAAAGCTAGTAAATATGATGCGTTTCTTACTAGTGAGTGTAATGCTGAATGCTTCATCAATTATCTCGATGGTTTACTAACTTGGCACAGCTTTCAAGGCAACTTGGTTCCAATATTTCCAGCAGTTTACGGAGGGTGGGTTCTTACTTTTGGCAGAACTTTTTATAAGGAAGACCTAGAGAATCCTATTTCTTTTGCTGCAAAAGTGGGGCAAATGTTTATCTTTGGCGCTCAACTTGGTTGGTTTAGTCTTTATGAACTTACTGAAGAGAAATATCAACAAGAAGCAGAATACCTTAAAAAGCTTGCTAAGTATCGTGAGCTTGGACTAAAATTTTTTGAGTCTAGAATGATGCGTCCTCCAAAGTCTAATACACCAGTTCCAGAAGTTACTCTTCTTTGGAAATTTATTGGAAGCTCAGTTAAGACTACTATTCCCCTAGTGATGTCTTCGATTTGGAAGGCAGACGATGGCACACTTGGAATCTTTATTACTAATATATCTTCAACTCCTCAGCCTGTTGCTTACAATATAAATCTTGAAGACTACGGATTTTCTAAAGGAAGAAAGTATGTTGTTAGCAAGGTTACGAAGAAGGTGTTCAAAAGTTGTACGAAACTGAATCGATAAGCCTAAACTTAGAAGAGCTTTTACCAGAAAGAAGCGTAGTATTGATACAAGTGGAAGAAGCTTAAGTAAAAATTACATTGCTTAGTTAATGTGAAAAGGAAGAATGGAAAGAAGATAAAACGAACAAATAAGTTATTTCATTCTTAATCTTAAAGTTGTAACTGCTATTACCTTTGCGTGTGAGATCAACTCTTTCTTCTAAAGAAAGTTTCTTACTAGATAAAGCTGAATCAAGTTTGTTTATAATCGCATTTATTGTTACTTGTTTTTAAAGTTGATTTAACGCATGAATATGGTTACATTTTAAGTTGACCTAATATTTCTCATTAACTTTTTAATTATATGTATCTATTACAACAATCCAAATTAATTTTTTGTTTGTTCTAAGGTTCTTTTTATCTAGCCTTACGTAAAATGAATTTCCTCTAAGATATAATTGACTCAAATTACTTCTTAAAATATATCATGAGGTTAGTGCCTGTCTGAATTCTCAAAAAAGTCTACTTTATGAAAAGAAAAATTTGCTGTTTTATTTTATTTTTTCAACTAAAAGAGGAAACTTCTATTTTTGGCTCGATTTCTTCGTTTTAAACCCTATTTTTGAAAAAGCTTTGCTTTAGCTTAATTCTAAGGGAAACAGATAATTTTAAATAACTCTAGTTAAGAGTAAGGTAGCAGAAAGGTGAAATAGTAAAGATGAGCGCATCACAACAGAAACCACACATGAACTTAGTTGTCTGTGGGCACGTAGACCATGGGAAGAGTACTACTACAGGCCATCTGTTATATCTAAAGGGTTTAGTCGATCCAAGGAAGCTAGACGAGCTTGCTAAAGAGTCTGCGAAGACGGGACTTGGCGAATCTTTCAAATACGCGTGGATATTAGACTCGGTTAAAGAAGAAAGAGAAAGAGGAGTTACGATAGATGCCGCCTATGTCAAATTCATGACAGATAAGTATTACTATACCATCATAGATGCACCCGGCCATAGAGACTTCATAAAGAATATGATAACTGGAGCAAGCCAAGCAGACGTTGCACTTTTAGTAGTGTCTGCAAAGAAGGGTGAGTTTGAGACTGGAATAAGCCCAGAAGGTCAAACTACAGAGCATGCATTCCTTCTCTTTACTCTAGGTATAAGACAAATCGTAGTTGCAATAAACAAGATGGATGATCCTTCAGTTAACTGGAGCAAAGATAGATTCGAAGAAGTGAAGAATGAAATATCTAGATTGCTAACTAAGATTGGCTTCGACTTAAAGAGACATAAGATCATATTTGTTCCAATCAGCGGTTGGTTAGGAGATAACTTAGTAGAGAAGTCAAAGAATATGCCGTGGTATGATGGGCCAACTTTGGTTCAGGCGTTGGATCAGTTTGCTCCACCTCCAAAGCTAGTTGACAAGCCTCTAAGAATTCCAATTCAGCAAGTCTTCAGTAAAACTGGTGTTGGTACAGTTCCAGTTGGAAGAGTTGAGAGCGGTGTACTAAAGGTTGATGACAAGGTAATAATAATGCCGTCGGGAAAGGTTGGAGAAGTAAAAAGTATAGAAATGCATCACGAACGATTAGAAAAAGCAGAACCTGGAGATAACATAGGAATGAACATAAAGGGTGTGGCAAAGAACGAAATCAGGAGAGGTGAAGTTATAGGTCATGTTGACACTCCTCCGACTGTAGCGAAGGAGTTCATTGGTCAAATAATAGTTATCCGACATCCAACAGCAATAGCTGCGGGCTACACTCCTGTTTTGCATGTTCACACTGAGCAGGTAGCTTGTGAATTTGCAGAACTTCTAAAGAAGATTGACCCAAGAACAGGTGCTGTCATTGAAGACAAACCATCATACTTAAAGACTGGTGACGCAGCACTAGTAAGATTTAGGCCAATAAGGCCAATCGCGATCGAAGTCTTCTCTGACATTCCACCGCTAGGAAGATTCGCAATAAGAGATATGGGAATGACAATCGCAGCAGGCGTAGTAAAAGAAATTACTCAGAAGGCCTAAAACTTTCAGCTATCCTTTTATTTTTCAACTCTAAAATTTTTTAACTCGGTTCTAAGTTTTTGATTTAGTATGAGCTTTAGTTCTTGAAGTGTTTAGAATTTTTTTGTAGTTCAATTCAGTTAATGTTTTGCGACGACATTTATGTCTGCTTACTTAAATTTCTTCTAGGGTTAAGTGGAGAAAAGAAGTTAAGTCTACAGGGCTAAAACGTGTTCTTAAAAAGATGTTAAAAGATATGCCCAACTTTCATGATGCTTTTTACATTTAGAAAACTAATTTAGAAGTCTTTATTTTCTTGGCTACCTTCATAAACTCAAGAACTTTTCTTGAATTCTTTTCATCGCACAAGATTGGCTCCAAAACTAAATAAACTTCTGACGCTCCGTCTTTGAAAGCGTTGATAACCCATTTTTTAACGTCTTCAGTTGTCATTCCTACAAGCTCAAAAGAGGGAAGTCTCCATGAGAAAGGTATCTCTCCTAGTTTTTCTCTTACAATACTAGCTGTTAGCTTTCTAGTTTTTGAACTTATTGAAGGATCAAAGTGCGACACTCTTGCCTTTTTCAAGCAGTCTAGGTGTTCTGGCGTTAGGTTTTCACAATGTAAGCTTCTTTTTCCACTAGTTAAGCTTGAGTAATAAATTCTCCAGTATGGCAGAACAAATTCTTCCCATAAAATTGGGTTTAGATAACTTGCCATATCGTCACATAGTCCAGTACTTGTTGGATTAACCCTGGGCTCTCCATTAATTTCTCTAATAAAATAAACAAACTCTACAATGCTTTCTGTAAGAAGTTCTAGGTATTCTCTTACTCTATTTGGATTTTTCTTCAGGTCTAGAAAGAAACCACTTCCTCTCAGTAGGATTGCTGAAGTTAAAGGTCCTTCCCATCCAAATCCCTCAAACCTAGCTTCTTCTCCAAATTCCCTCTTAAGATACTCATATATCATATAGTAATGCTTGAAAAGTTTATTCTCTCTAAAGTTTACACCTCTCTTTAAGGATTCAATAGCTTCTTCTATACTTTTATATAGAACTTTTGGAACCGGTTCTCCATTTTCAGGAAAATCTATGTCCGCTCCTAGGCATGCTAAATGTCCATATGAGAAGTGCGCAGGACTTACATGAGGTAAAGAGATTTCTGGGCCAAAGATCTCTCTAATTTTCTTTCTTCCTTCTCTATAAGCATAAGCGCAAGACTTTGGATCAAGAAAGAAATCGCGTATTTTTGTTCCAGAGAGGAATGGAAGTGTTGTTTCTTCATATACACACTTACATAAAAGTTAAAGAAATTGTCATGCATTTTACTTCTCTTAGAGTTTACTGAAAAATAAAAACTTTTAATGAAGAAGAAATTTAAATAGACAGTAACCTTAGAAAAGAAGATTATTTTTATACGAAGTAAACTAATTTAAGGAGAGAGGGCTTTGAAGTATGCAAACAAACTCACAGCTGGTACTCAACGTAAAAAGTTATTTTTTGTAATTTTCAACTTTTCGAATATTTGAAAAATTAGAAAAGCTTATAAAGTACCTTTACGAAATAAATTTTTGGTTAAAGTAAAAAATGAGTGAGCTAAAAGACGCTAAGCTTTATGGTGGAATAGGCTCCATACTTTCTTCTTTTGGGAGTTTTGTTCCTTTTATAGGTTCTTTGCTTTCAATCGCCGGCTTCGTCCTTGAAATTCTAGCGGTAAACAAAATTTCGCATGTAGTAAACGATAAAGATATTTTCAAGAACTATGTTGCTGCACTTATTGTAGGCGTAGTTGGAGTAGTAGTTGCTGTGATTTTTGGTTTTATCGTAGCTTTTCTTTTAAGTATTCCTATTCCAGAAAGAGTCTTTACGGGTGGTATGCTTTTAGAAAGAGGTCTCAATCTTCCTCTTGTTGGTGCAGCAGTACTTGTGCTAATTGTCATATGGATAACCTTAGTTATAGCTATGAGTTTTATGAAGAAAAGCTTTGAATCTATCGCAGTAAAGTTGAATGTGCCAATGTTCAAAACAGTAGCAACGCTTTATTGGATTGGCGCCTTGGCAACAATCGTAGTTGTTGGTCTTTTGATTTTATTCGTAGGAAACGTACTAAAGATAGTTGCATACTTCAGCATTCCTGAAGAGGTACGGCCATTGCCACCACCTCCTCCGCCACCCCCTCCAAAAAGCTAAAACGTTAATACCATTTTTAGTAAAAGGTTTAACCTTTTTAAATGTACGTTTTTTGCTGAATTGCTTTAACTAAAGTAAGTCTTCATCTCGTAGCTCTTCTTAGAAAATGCTTAAGACTGGAAGTCAACTTTATCCTTCGTTTAATGTCTTGCTTCTCGAGCCAAAAGTTTTTATATTCTAGTTAATAATGTAGTTAATTTATGGAAAAGACGAAGAAGGGAATCCCGAGAAGTAAGCTCGTTGGAATGAGCATTTACAATCCCGATGGTTCCTTTGTTGGAACAGTTAAGGACCTCTCAGTTGTACTTGGTACTGGAGAAATGGGTGTCATAGTTACAACTAAGTACCAAACTGAAATTGAAATTCCATGGTCGAACGTTGGTGCTGCTGAAGATATCGTAATTCTTAAAGAAACCGTTAAAGTAGAGCCGCCCCCAACCCCCGTTGTACCTGAAGTCGTACCCTCCTCTACCGCAGCGCCTGTAACTGAAGAGAAGAAAGGAATACTCTCATCTGTTAAAGGGTTAATTCCAAAGCAAGAGAAAAAGATCTGTCCCACTTGTGGAAAGCCCGCAACTTACATAAAGGAATACGACAGATGGTACTGCTACAACTGCCAAAAATACATCGATTAAAGAGCTTTTTCAAAAGGTACGAAGTAGTGGAGCTTTTTTAGCTTTATTTGTTAATTTTTTGAGGGTTTTTAAAGTAAACTTACTCTGCTTTAGGAAAGAAGAATTCATTGTGTATTTAAACTAACAAGAAAACCTAGAGTTTTTACTCTATGGTGAATTACGGTAAATTTGAGTACGCGCACATTGTATAAGTCTACGAAACTAGAATTTCATCCGCAGGTGGCATGAAAGGAAATATTTATTCTCAAGTCTCACATTTAAAGCAATTTTTGATCACTAATCTTAAGCTATTTTTTTCTTGCTGCAACTATTTTTATTACATCTCTGTCTCTCAGCACGTAGCTTTCTGGTAGTCTTAGACCAGTTCTAACATCAACAGCATATATAAAATGTTTTGCGAGATCGCTATGAACTTTTTCAGCTAGGTCACGAGCTGTAGAATTTGGAGGCATAAGATAAGCATCTGGGAGTACGTTACCGTGGCTATCTGAAAGCTTCTTCTCGTCTAGAACAGGATAAACAACGTTCATGCGTAAGAGCTTAAAGACTGCAAAGTTTATAGCAAACTGTACTCCTGTTCTTAGCCACTTTCCAAAGACTCTATCTGAAACATAAGAAAGTGCTCTTTTTTGTTTTTCGTTTAATCTTTGTTCGTCTACGATCTTGAAGGTTTCTTCTCCAGGCACATACTTTATCATGCCTGCTTTTTCAGCTCTCCTTAAGGCTAGTTCTGCGTCAGCAGAGCATGGAATGACAAACCTTTCTCCAAACTCTTTTGTTAGTTTTTCATAGTTTTCACTTGCTGAAGGTAAATCCATCTTGTTTGCAACTATGAGGGTTGGTTTTGCCCTCTGCCTAAGCGCAAAAGAAAAATGCTCTAAGTCTTCCTCTTTCCATTCCAAGAATTTCTTTCCTTCAAGATTACTTAGCCTTAAAGCTTCTAGTATGATGCTTGGTTCTATTCCTGCGCCAGAGAATATAAACCCTAGAGCAGTAGGAAGATCCCATTTTCTCGACTCCATCAACCGCTCGATACGCTTTCTTCTTTCTTCTATGAATCTCTTAAACCACATAACTAATTCTTTCTCAACTTGGTAGTAGTCTTTTACTGGATCGCCTTTTCCAGGTTCAACTATCTTTCCTTCTTCGTCAATACTACCTGAAGCATCCACAACGTGCAGTAGAACGTCGGAGCTCATTGCAACCTTAAGGAACTGGTTTCCAAGCCCTCTTCCTAAATGAGCACCTTCAACTAATCCTGGCAGGTCTATGATTTCAACTGGTATAAATCTCCATCCTTCCACACAAACAGAATTTCTTGGGTTGTCTTTAACTTTGAACTCTTTGCATACACAAAGTGTTTGAACATATGCTCTTCCATGGTTGGGTACCCTTGTTGTAAATGGGTAGGTTGAGATTTTTGCGTTTAGAAGTGTTGCAGCATTGAAAAAAGTTGTCTTTCCAACGTTAGTCTTCCCTATTATGCCTATCCTCACCATATTTTTCAGTATTAGAACTCAAGCACAGAATATAAAATTTGTTGTTAAACAAATTAGGTTTGATGTTGAAAAGCCGTCTGCTTTAGTTCATCTTCAAGCTTTAGCTTCAGCTCGCAGGCGTTACAGATATCTTTTGAAGAAACTTCGCCACAAATTTTACACTCTTTTACTTCTTTACTTACATTAGCTCCAAGTAACATTGCTTTTCTTATCTTTTCATAGCTCTCAAGTATTTGGTACCTTATGCCTGGGTGTCTACGTTCTAGCTCGTCTATTATACCTTTCACATCTTTTCTTATTACTTCTTTTCTATACGGACACTCTAAGCCAAAGTTTAGTGTTGGAAAGATTAACTGTGCATAAAGCATGACTTCTTCCTCAGGACTCTTTTTTAGAGGCTTTATTCTTTTTACAAGCTTCTTGTTACTTATTAAACCTTCGCCTCTTACTATTCTTGTGATACTTCCCTCTATAAAGTTTAGCAATGCGCTTTCAACTTCATCATCAAGATTGTGTCCTGTTGCAAGTTTTGTAGCTCCAAGTTCTCTTGCTTTTTTATTTAATATATGTCTTCTAAAGACTCCACAGTTACACAAACCTGGTCTAACTTTAGCTATTTCATCTATTGTGTACTTTATTTCGTCTTTAAAAGAAAAGATGTAGTGCTTAATACCAAGTAGTTTAGTAACGTACTTCGCATTCTCCAGCAGTTTGTCATCGTATCCTTTTATTCCTTGGTCTATAGTTATTGCAAACAGCTCAACGTTTTCACCATTCATCTTGTTAAACTTATCAAGCAAGTAAAGAACAGAAACAGAATCTTTACCACCGGATAGAGCCACAGCAATTCTGTCTCCACTTTGTATATACTTGTTTTCTGCTATGGTCCTTTTTACTCTTCTTTCAAAGAATGAAATAAAATCTCTTTTGCACAGCGATAGTCCCGAGTACTTGAGCGTTATAATTGCTTCTCTTCCACACTTCGTGCACTTGTTTAGCTCCATACTGCTACGAACAGCAGCGTAACAACGTTATATTAAAGTTTAACACTATTATGGTATTTATAATAATAAGATGTTGGCTTTATTCGAACAAACTGGCTTATTACTAAAGTCCAGTTGTTCCGTGCTTGAGTTCTCTTTAAGAATTAAGATAAAATGCGTCAAAGTTTAAATCTTTCTTTTTTCTCTTAAAAATAGTTATGAAAATCTTCCTAACTGGATTTCCAAGGTCTGGTAAGTCAACTGTTCTCATGAAGACAGTCGAGCTTCTGAAAACTAAAGGTCTAAAGGTTGGAGGTGTTGTAACTCCAGAAATTGTTGAGAGTGGAAGAAGAGTTGGATTCTACGTTAAAGACATCTACTCAGGAGAAACAGAAGTTTTTGCGAGCATAAGTTTTAAGTTTGGGCCAAGACTTGGAAAGTATGGTGTTAATATAAGCGCATTTAACGAAGTTGCAATCAAGGCAATAGATTTTGCCGTTGAGAATTGCAACATAATTTGTGTGGATGAAATCGGTAAGATGGAGTTCTTCAGTGAGAAATTTAAGAATAAGATCAATTCTTTGATGCTACTCAGCAAACCATTAGTCGCTGTCCTTCACAGAGACTTCGTTAATCAGTTTAAGAGGTATGGCGAAGTTATTGAAGTAACTCCTACAAATAGAGAAAAGCTACCGGAAGAGCTGGTAAATCGCATCGTTTCCTTTTTTAGTAAATTGCAATGAAGATATATCTTTTCATATTTTTGGCAAAGGATCATTACTTAGGTAGCATCGTTCCACTTTACTTTAGTTCCTACTTCTTCTCCTCGCAAAACTGCTTCAAGATCCTCTAGCTTGCTTCCTACTATAACAGTTTTAATTTTAGATCTCCGTAGTATTTCTAAGGCAACTAAGTCTAGTGGCTTATATTCTCCTGCCTTTGTATTCTTGTTTTCAAGTATAAGTTGTAGTAGCTGCTCATAACCAACTTCACTAAGTAGCTTAGCATCTTCATGAGTTTGCGGGTCCTTATCGTAGATTCCTCCTGTTTCAATCATCTTTATGAAAATATCTGCTGAAATTGTTTCTGCTGAAAGCGCCGCAACAGCATCAGTAGAATGTCCTGGAGTTAATCCTCCAATTGTTACTATGCTGTAGAGATGAAGCGCTTGTCTTAGTTCTTCAAGACTTGTTGCTGGTTTTGGGTACACATATTCTCCCAGAGCAGAAATTAGAAGCATGCAGTTTATTCTTGTAAATGCTATTCCTATGTCATCGGCAAAAGATTCAGTTCCTCCAAGTATTCTTGAAGCATTTATGTAAGCTCTTGCTACAGCGCCTCCTCCTACAACAACTACAAACTTATCTCCTTCAGAAATCCTCTTCCTTAAAAGTAGCGCAAAACGTCTAATTTTTTCAAGTTCTATTCTTTCTCCTATTAAAGAATGCCCCAGCTTTACTACCGCTTTCATCTTCAGTCGGCTTTACTTGGTTTTTACCAAAAATTAAGCTTTTGTTCTTAACCATCTTTTCTTTTGTAGATTATGGCTCTTCCTTGTAGCTTCCAATCTTCTTTTAGCGTATGTGTTCATTGCAGTTTGAAGTTATTTGTGCATGTTCATTATAAACTTTCAATGTCTTTTTTATTTTTTTTTTCATTGTTTTGTAAACTAAATATTTTAGTAGAAATGAAGACAAGCTGTTCTAAACTCTAGAACAGAAGAAATATTTTAAAAATTATAAAAAGATATAAACTAGTTAATGAACAATATACTTAAGTGAAAAGAGTTGAGAGAAGTGAGTAGAAAAGTAATTAAGTTTATAATTCCTCTTCTCTTAACTTTAATACTATTTTCTTCTTTTGTTTACAGTTTTTCTTTTGTTTCTTCTCTTCCAAGCTCTTATGTAATAAGAGTTGTTCCTTTAGACGAAAACTACAATCCTACAAGAGCAATCGTAGT
>JGI20130J15133_1003632_pt1 | contig 10521 bp, 9 predicted proteins | sample WasSprMetagenome_FD_15133 | JGI IMG/M metagenome (IMG submission 15133) | reverse complement strand
CTTCCTCTTCAGCCTTTTTTACTCTTTGAAGGATATATGGCGTATTAAGTGCATCGTCAAAGAATCCTTCTATGGAGGCTGTTCCCTTCTCAAGGCATACAGGATCCAGCGTAATGTTTCCACCAGTCCATCGACTTACTTCTTCCGCAAGTTTTTTTCGATCTTTCATGCCTTCCTCAAGGCTGTCACTATACATTATTGGAAGAATGTCTAGAATTTTTTTCATACTTCACACCTTTAGGAGATGGTAACTTATTTTTCTTTCTAGATATAAATTTTCACAAGAAGGCATTGACGCTTTACTTTCCATAGATAACTTCTTCAATGTTAAGTCCTTCTATGACGCTTGGTTTCTCCAGAAGTATGCTGTCGCTTGAGCGCCATCCAATGGTATATTCACTATCAAGTTGTAGGTCAATTGCCTTTTCTGGAGGAACAGATGCCTTAACTTCAACACTACCTTTTACGTTAAAGACGCATTCGACGTATTTCCCATGATAATAATACCTGACAAACTTTCCTTTAAGTTTGTTCTCTAGCGTTTTACTATGATTCTCAACTTCGATAAATTCTGGTCTGATAGCATACGCAACTTTTTTACCCACTAGGTTACGTTCATTGTTCTGAACTGCTGATTTAAGTTCGCCAATTTCGGTTTTTACAATGTATTCTTTTCCTGTGGATGAGGAAACTTCCCCTGGTATTAGGTTTATATCGCCCACAAATCTTGCAGCAAAAACCGTATTTGGTCTTCGGTAAATTTCATCTGGTTTCCCTATTTGTTCTATAACACCAGTATTCATCACCATCATGGTGTCAGCTAATGTGAGGGCATGTTCTTGAACGTGAGTCGTCAGAACAAATGTTATGCCCAATTTTCTGTGTAGAATCTTGAATTCCTCCATTAATCTTCTTTGGAGCATATAGTCCACATGGCTTATAGGCTCATCAAGTAAAAGGACCTTGGGCTCTATAACTATTGACCTTGCAAGAGCAACTCTTTGTCTTTGCCCTCCGCTAAGCTCTAGAGGACTTCTGTTTTCAAAACCGCTCATTTGAACAAGTTCAAGGGCTTCTTTGACTTTACGCTCGATATATTCTTTATCCTTACCGAGCATCCTTAGACCAAAGGCTATGTTGTCAAACACGCTCATATGTGGGAAAACAGCATATGTTTCCAACATCATGGAAATTTCACGTTTATGCGGTGGCACCCCTTTCATGTTCTTGCCATCTATATAGAGTTCACCACTGTCATAATCAAGGATACCAGCCATGATTTTCATTAAGGTGCTTTTTCCGCATCCGCTGGGGCCGATGATAACGAAGAAATCTCCTTCATCTATAGCGAAGGAAACTTTGTTGAGGGCTAAGACAGTCTTACCATACCACTTTACTAAATCTCTCACTTGAACTATTTTACCCATGTTAAATAGCACCTTAATATTGTTTTAGATAGCATTGAAACAATATTATAAAAATCTTTCCCCGGAAAGTTGCGATCCAAGTCTTTAATGACGCAAAATTTTGGATGTTATTATTTACAAAAGAGGAAAAGGAAAGGCTTTATCGTGACCGAGGGCCTCGAGAGAGGATGAATGCAAAAATTGCTAGTCCAATAAATGCTATGACTGATATCAAAGTTCCTGCAGCGTACCATTTCGGAGTTAGCGGATACACTGAAAGTTGGGTATAGATGAAAACCGATAATGTGCCTGTTCCCTTCAGCATAAATTGTGTTCGAATCAGTTCACCCCATGACAAAAGAAAGCCAAAGATTGTTGCAGAGATAACTTCCCATCTTATTAGTGGAAGCGTTATCGTGCGAAAAACATTGAGAGGACCTGCTTTCAGGGCGCTAGCAGCCTGTTCATATTCCATCAAATCTGGATCGAAGCGAGCCATCATAAGAATCAGCCCAAATGGCACTATATACGCCACATTAATTAAGACCACAGACCAGAACGTCTTTTCCAGCCCGAGCATGCTATACAGAAAAGTATTCCCAAGCCCCATCATAACACCTGGAACTATGAAGCCCAGTAGAAGTACGTAGAATAGTACATCCCTCCCCCTTACTCTATGTCTTAGTGCTAAAGCGCATGCTGTAACTAGAAGCCCTGTAAGGAGTGCTGTTGCAAACGATACATATACAGAATTCCGTAAAGCATCCCAAAAGCGGTGATCATAATATAAGGAAATAAATGCTGGAGTCTCGTATCCCACTGGTTTTTTAATGTACCAGTCAAGTGTGAAACCAGTGATGGGTAGGGCTATCGATGAAGATTTTTCGAAAGAAAGCAGTATAACGAGGAATGCTGGCAGATAGATAAAGGCTATAAATACTATCACAAAGATTTTTAAAAGGTTGTCTAAAATTTTCACCGTGTATCACCTCTCGTAGACTAATTTTTTGATTCCTCCCACCTTAATCAGAATGATAAGCGCAGCTAGAGTGATTATTAACATAATCGATGACATTGCAGCAGCTTGTGGCCAAAGGTAGTTTCCTGCATAAGAAGCTATTGATAACCCTAATGTTTGTATTCCACCTGCCCAAAGGCTCGGTGTAACGAAATCTCCAAGCGTTGAGACAAAGACAAAGATGAAACCTGTCACTATGCCTGGCTTTGACAGTTTGAATATTATCTCATAGTGCACACGATGCGGAGGGGCCCTTAGAAGCTGTGCTGACCAAATGTAGTCGGGGTATATCCTCTGCATTGCAAGATATATGGGAAATATCATGAACAATGTGTATGTTTGCAGCCATATAATAATTAACGCTATTGGGCTAAACAGTAACTTTTGAGGGGTACTGCTCAAGCCTGTTGTGATAAGGAAATAGTTGACTAGACCTCGCTCACCTAGTATTGATATCCATGCAACTGTGCGGATACTCCAGTCTATGAGAAATGGTACCATCAAAAGGCTTGTAATATAGGTTCTTACTTTTGGGCTCTTTATTTTAAACGCCAGAGTATACGCGAACGGATAGCCGACAGCGAAACAAACCAAACATGTTAACGTCGACAAACCAAAAGTATTTAGCAGAATTGTCCCTGTTCGCTCTGAAAGCAGGTATTTAATATAATTATCCAGTGTAAACTCGGGTATTAAATAGGGAAAACGATATTTGTAGAAGCTTATTGGGATTAGAATTGCAAGAGGAATTATAACAACAAAAAGGGAGATTATGAGACCAGGAACAAGTAACAGATATTTTGAGTATTTTGCTAGAATTTCTTGTAAGTTCATGAAATCCACCGTGAATTGTTGCTAGACTGGTATGCTTGCCTTAAGTTCCTCCCACTTAGACACATATACGTCATTGTAGTCGGGAAGGTCGGGTGACAAGAACCATCTTGTTATTTGATGCTTAAAAGCTATGCTTCCAAGGTCTCTTTTGTTTCCTCTAGGATGAGGTTCGCCTGTTCTCGGTGGTTCGCCCGTCCAGAAGTGTTTGAAGTATATTTCTGGGAGGAAAAGGCCATTCTGAAGTCTTTCCGGCAAATTCCAGAATTCTGGTTTATCAGGCCATATTTCTTTCATTATTTCGTCGATCGGTTTGTACGTCGCCTTGCCATCATGGAACCAGTCGAAAAATTCCTTACCCATAGCCTCTTTGAGATCATCCCAGTAGGGCGCACAGCTTGTGTAGAGTTGTTTTGCATACAACTTCTGAATTGTTAGTTCAAGGTGGAAATGAGCCAAGTCAACTGCTTCATTATAGACGTCTGGATTTCCTTGTTTTGATAACATGGATAAGTTATACCAGAAACATGGTCCTTCAACAATTGTGGCATGGTATGCTGGTACTCCGGCTTTTCTACAGTCGAGCGATACCGGAACCCAGCTTACTGATAACCAAATTTCTTTTGATGACATCATGGCAACAATGTCGCCATACTTGCTCCAGAAACTCTTTATTTGGCCTGACTCGAATATTGGTCGCATAAACTCTGCAACTGCCTTAACCTCTTCCGGTGTTAAGTTTGAAATTGGTCCAGAAAACGTCATTTGTTGGTGATAGTCCAGGTAATTGGCGAATCTAGAGAAATTATCAAAGCCTTCGTCAATCAGTGCTACGTGGCCTTTCCAATCCGGATTCCACAACTCTTCAAATGACATGGAGACTTGATCGCCTTTTTCTTCGTATGGCAAATATTCGGGTAGATAGTTTTGAGATTCCCATCCACACATGTTTGGAACGCCCAACAGCTTTGTTCTTTCCTTGTCAGCCCAAAGTAGTTCATCAAATCTCTTTGCCATTTCATAGGGGAAGTACTTATCAGCATGAAGGAAATAGTCGATTGCCCGTCCCTCTTGCCATCTTGGAGCCATTTCGCGCGGAATCTCCTTGAGAAGTTTATGTGTAACCAATGGTCTAGATCTTCCACTTCCCCCTATATCCCATGATGATGGATCAGCTAGTTGCCGTTCACCAACCAAGTAGAAGTCTACATAGGTTGCCTCCACTTTCACATTGGGACGAGTTCTCTCGAATTCCGCAATTCCATCTTCTGGCAGCCAAAACGGATGCCCTAGGTATCTTATGGTTTTTTTAGGTTTTGGTGCTGGTTGTGTTAAGTAATACGCAGCTACACCCGCTGCTGCAGCAGCGATAGCTCCTCCAGCAATAGCTAAATATTGTCTGCGAGTTAAGCCTTTTTTATCCTTAATTAGCGGTTCCTTCTCGTATTTTTCCCCTTCTTCAGATTCCTCCATCCAACCACCACGACTCTTAACATATTAAATCGTTGTTATTAAAAAACTTTCGGTTTCTAAGCTGCAAATTCAAATTTCTAAATCACTTTAGCAATTTCTCAATGGGTATGTATTCTCCTGTGTAGCCAAGTTCTGCTAAAACTGGGCGGAATACAGCTAGCCCTTCTGGTTTTCTCCACCGCTCATCTGCTTTTATGCCTATTACTGCCACTTCCAGACCCTCTTTGATGTCAGCGTTGGTTAGAGGGTGCCCGTCAGTGGATAGCCAGCATATTAGGTCTGGTGCTATCGCAATGGGTTTGTTGCCTTTCCAAGCAATCATGTTTTCATTCTTATAGTCAACCCTTATATCTCCAACGTAGACTTTCCCGTAGTCAAAGCCTCCCTTCGTCTCAACTTCCTTCTTCTTAACTTTCCCTTGAGCCAGCTTCCATCCGCCAGTTACCTTAACGACAGCTTCAACGGGGTCTTTTCCTTTCTCTTTGGCTTCCCTAATGGCTCTCCCCACTTTCTCAGCCATGGTGTAAGTCTTCGCTATAACAGCCTTCTTCATCTGCCACCCAGTCATCGGATGACATGCCAAACCGGCTTTCATGCCAAACTCAACGGTTATTCCTCTAGCCATCTTCTCAGCCATTTGCGGATTTATGGGATATAAAACAGCATAGTTTCCATATGGGTCAGCCACAGTAACGGGGGCTATCGGTAGATTATGAACAGAGAACATTGTCATTTCAAGCTGGGGGATCGCCCTTCCAACACCATCCCCGTCAACTATCGGAACNCCGCTNGCAACCGCCGCGTGTATTGGAGTTATGGAGTTAAACCCACCAGTTTCAACAGCTATTATGAAGTCCATCTTTTTACCTAAAGCCGCCTCAAGAGCCTTAAGTGCCGGAATATCCTCGTCCTCCCATCCTCTTTTCAAAAGTGCTTCAGGTGCGCCCATGCCAGCAACAACACATAGCATGCTGTAGTTGGGAACCTCCTCTGGGTCAACCATTTTAACTTCCTTTGCGATTTTGAAAGTGCTCTCCAAAACTTGTAGGCCGTTCTCCGGTGAACCTCCGCCGCCAGCACCCAGCAAAGTAGCCCCATATACAATGTCTCTCAATTCGGTTTCTTTTAGAATTCTCAACTCAATCCACCGAAATCTCCATATAACCTCTGAACATTTAAAACTTTTCAAGCGAAGCACACAGCTTAAGATGTAAGAATAATATAGTTTGGCAGTTAGCTAATAGTGACGGAATGCTTAATGGTTAAGTGGGAGAAGATCGACCAAACAAGGTTACCATTAAGTCATGAGAGAATTCCAACACCTGAGCCCGCCAACATACTTAGAGAAGGCTCCTTCATAAAAGAGGGAAAAGACGCTTTACATGAAAATGTCACTGTAGCTAAGGTGATGGTTGAGTTTGTTAGAAGTCTTCTTGGTCCAAGAAGGATGAGCAAGCTTATTTTGGCACAAGATGGTAAGTATACATTAACCTTTGTGACAACAGATTTAAAAACGATACTTAAAAGGGTGGGCTTAGAGCATCCAGTTGCACAGTTAATGGCTGGTGCCGCATACAGCGTATCCAAGACTAAAGGCGATGGGGCGGTCTCCACAATTATTTTGGGAGGGAAAATCCTTGAAAAATGCGAAGAACTCGTTAATGCAGGAGTCCATCCAGCCACCCTCAGGGAGGGCTTAATACTTGCCTACAAGAAGGTTTTGGAAATATCCGACAAACTTAGTTTCGGTTTAAGCCTCAGCATCCCAGAGATCATACGATTACAAATTCATAACGCTCTTACTGGGAAACTGTCTTACTATGATAGGGAGCATCTTTCCAAACTAGTTTCTGAGGCAGCCGCGATCGTTGACATAAAAAATGTACACGTCTCTGAGGGTGCTGATGTTATAGGTGTAAAGTACATAAAGGGAAAAAGCCTAGCGGATTCCTTCTTGGTGGATGGTTTAGCCCTTTATAGGGAATTGCCAAACATGTATATGCCCAGAAGGATAGAAAACGCAAGAATAGCACTAATTAGAGGGGGATTGGTTGTTCCCAAAAGGAAAATGTTCAGATATTACGAACATAAGTTTGAGATGGCACCTGAGAAATTCCGGGAATTTAAGAATGACGAATTTAAGTTTTTGAAATCAATGGTTGATAAGGTGCTCCAGACCGGTGCGAATGTTATAATGATTGAAAAGGGTGTTGATGCGCGGATAGCCGATTATGTTGCCAGACAAAATGTGATGTTGGTTAGGCGTTTTCCTCCACCAGAGGTTGATAGGGTTGTTAAAGCAACGGGGGCTTTTGCTGTTGCAAGCTTTAACGATCTTAATTCTTCCCATCTTGGCTGGGCAAAACTTGTGGAGCATAAAAAAATTGAGGATGAACCTTGGCTTTTTATATGGGGGTGCAGAAACCCGAAGACTGTCGATATTGTGTTGAGGGGAGTCTCGGAATATCTTTTGCAAGATGTTGAAAGAATTGTTAAAAGCGCGGTTTTATCATCGATAACATTAACAAAGGAGCCGAGCGTGGTTTTTGGAGGAGGCGCTTTTGAAGAGGAAATTGCGCTTAGATTGAAAAAGTATGCTAGGGAAATTCCAGATAAGAGGCAGGTGGTGGTTGAGGCTGTTGCCGAAGCCTTTGAAAGTATTCCGTTGCAGTTGGCTGCAAATGCTGGTATGAATGAAGTGGATGCCGTTATCCAGTTGCGTGCTGAGCATACCATGGGCAAAGTCTCAGCTGGAGTTGACGTGATGAATTCTAGAGTAGCCGATATGAATGAACTTGAAGTTTATGATTCTCTTGCAGTTAAAAGGGCGGTGGTGGAAGCTGCCTTTAGCATGGCATTAACGGTCATTCAGGTTGACAAATATGTAAAATGTAAGCAGCTCCCCGAACCTGAAAAATATTACGCTCAGAGGATAGAGAAAACAAAAGGTATGAAAATCGAGGAGGAGGTTTAGGCTGGAAAGGGCGTTTTAGTGTGGATATTTCATGGCATAGGGTTTAAAGTTTTATGGCAAGCATTAAATTTAAGTTCCGCATAAGGTGTGCATCATAAGGAAGGCATGTATATGGGTAACCCAAGAATTGGAAGCTCCTTCTTCGTTTTGGGGGTAGTCCTTTGTTTATTTGGATTGATGTTGGCTTTGCATCAAACAAGCCTCATAGATTATGTAGTAAAGGTGTTTCCCGACATTCAATCTGCTGAGCTTGTGGGCATTCTGTTACAATTGCTGGGGGTTGCTCTTTTGGTTGTCGGTTTCAGTGCTGTGGTGTCCGATGTAGTTGAGAGGCATCTTGAGGGCGCAATGCATAGTTTGAGGGCCGAAATCACTTTCAGCATCAATAAGACTTTATCTGAATTGAAAACTGTTGTCTCACAGAAAAAATCGGAGGTAAAAAGCTGTAGATTTTGTGGAGCACCACTTGATGAAGGGGATATCTTCTGCAGCGCATGCGGTAAAGCACAGAAGTAGCTTTAAACCATTTAAGATTCTTCAGCACAATTCTTAAATATGTGCTCAATGCTTTAAAAACAAGGGATTGGAATGCTTTCCGGTTGGGAATGGATAATCATACTGCTTGCATTTGTCGTCATATTGATTTGGGGACCCTCCAAGATTCCAGAGTTTGCAAGGGGATTAGGGCGGGCAAGAGCTGAATTTGAAAGGGCATCGAGGGAATACTTGTACGAAACGCCGGAAAAGAAGACTTCAAAAAGCTCCGACGATGAGGCAATATTGTTGATTGCAAAGGCTCTTGGGATAAACACTGAGGGGAAGACTAAGGAGCAAATATGCCAAGAGATAATTACCAGCATTAAGACCTTGAAAACTGGTTCACAAGCCTAGACGCAAAGTCTCTAAGGGTGCTGATAAACGACTAGAGATACTTATATGAGTTTTTGGGAGCATACGAATGAGCTTATTAGAAGGCTTAAGGTTGTACTTTACACCCTTGTTATATCGACAGTTGTAATGATGGTTTTGCCGGCTAACATCTCTTTTTTCAAAGACCCCTTAGGCTCCTATGAACCGCTGATATCTGCAATTTTAGCTAAGATAAGAGAGCAGGTCTTGCCAAAGGAGGTTACGTTGATAGGTGAGACGTTTGTTAACCCTATAGAACTTTATCTTGTTGCATCTTTCTTCTTTGGGCTTGTTATCACCGCACCGGTTTTGGCTTATGAAATTTACAAGTTTGTTGACCCAGCGTTATATCCGCATGAAAGGAGGGGGCTTTACCCCTTTTTAACGTCCTTCGCGATATTATTTATAGCGGGTTTAATATTTGGTTACTTCGTTTTAGTTCCATATGGTTTGATGGCCCTTTTGCCCTTCTTCAAAATTGTCGGGGCTGAGCCCTACATTTCGGTGACAAGCTTCTATTACTTCGTTTTCATCTTAACCATTCTTACTGGAATTGTTTTCACATTGCCAATTTTCTTGACACTTTTTGTGAGATTTGGTTTGCTTCAAACGACATCGCTTACTAAGAATAGGAAATATGTCTATTTTGGTCTTCTAATACTTGTCTTTCTGGTGACGCCCGGTGAGGGGGGTCTTGCAAACTTTATGCTGCTGTCCGTTATGATTGTTTTGTTTGAGGCTGGAATATTCTTTGCAAAACGTTATGAGAAAAAGGGTGAAATTAGAAGGCCGCGATGGCATGTTGAAAAAACACAATGCAAGTTCTGTAGAAAAGAGATTCCAGAAAGCGTAACCTTTTGTCCGCACTGCGGGAAATCGCAAAAATAGATTACCACTTTTCTAGGGGGGAGTTTTCGGTAAAAATTTAAGGTTCAAGGTCTTTAGAGAATAGCGGTTATTGGGCCGGGATGGCGGAGTGGATAACGCGCAGGCCTTGAGAGCCTGTGGCCCTTCTGGGCCGCGTGGGTNCGAATCCCACTCCCGGCGCTTTTAACATCGCTGGGGATGAACTCCCGCTGTTTAAGGCTTTACTTCCTTTTCCTGAACAGCTTTGCTCCTTCAACGTCGCATACGTATTCAAAGCCTGCTTCAACCAGCCTGCTGGCCTCTTCAAGGGTCCATGCAGCTTTGCAGATGAACTCGTTGTCTTCGAAGTTGACTAGATGCGTGTAGATTAGGGTGTTTTTGATGTTCTTGTGTCCGAGCATTTTCATGACGTGTAAGATGTCTTTGGTTTTATAATATTCCATAGTGGCCTTCCAGTGGCGAAGCGTCGTGAACGTTATCTTCAAAAGCCTTGGATTTTTAAGTTTGGCTGCAATTTTCCTGCGTTGTTCTTGGAAACGCTTCTGTATGCTCTTGAGTTTTATGTCGCCGAAAACTCTTGAGCTTTTTCGGGGTAAGGCATTTAATCTTTCCAAAAGAGTGGCTGAAATCTTCAATATCCTTGGGTTGCTCCCTTTTTCAGGCGTTATCTTGACAGTCCTGTTAACTGGGTCGATGTCAGTCCATTCAAGTCGTATGGCTTCGCCGGGACGCATACCAGTTTCCTTTAACAGTTGGAGGAACACTCCGGTTCTGAAGCTGCAGCCCGCAATCAACTGGTCAATCTCGCCTTCCAATGGGACGTAGGGAAACTTTTGTATTCTCTTGTATCGCGGCGGCTGCCATGTTTTTCCAATCATCAACAGAAAGCTTGTGTAAGCGTCGACGGCGTTTTCCTTGCGGCCTTCACTCCACTTCTGCTTTGCTATAACTTCTTTAACACTTTCAGGATCCATTAGGTTGGCTCCACGGTTAATAAGAGTCTTCAGAAGCTTACACCTTTCCGTAATGGTGATTTCAGCGTA
>JGI20130J15133_1003631_pt1 | contig 10522 bp, 10 predicted proteins | sample WasSprMetagenome_FD_15133 | JGI IMG/M metagenome (IMG submission 15133) | reverse complement strand
TACCTGAGGCTCAGCTTATCCCATTCATTTCCTTGAGGACGAGGACCTTCAAGTAGAGCCCAGCCGGCCTTAGGGGCTTCCTTCCTCTTCCCCTTCCTCTTCCTCTTCCTCTTCCACTCCCACGCCTTTCCTTTATTACGGATTCCAAATCCATGGATCCCAGGATCATTTCGAGGATGCCCATGAGAAGACCAAAATCGTATGCCTTCCTGTCCCACCTCCGGAGCATGAAGAAAACTATATAACAGAACCCAAGTCAATTTTTGGACACGCCCCCATTTAGAGGGCATGCTTAAAATTTGACTGGCTTGGAATCCTATAGACCGTAGCATGCCCCGGCATGGAAGCGAAAGTGCGGGATGCTCAACGCAACGAACCCTCCTGTCAGGCGTTTATGGAATTGAACGAATTTTTGGACACATCCTCAAATTGGTAAAGCTTATATGGTGGTTTACGAAAAAATAGAGCCTCGAAGGTGTAAATATGGAAAAGAAAACAACTATTTTAGCAACAGCCATTTTGATTTCGCTGCTTTCCTCCATATTTATTGCAGGCATCCCAATAGCCCTTGCTCAACAAGTCCCCAAGGGACCTTGGGTTGATGAAGTTGACTTCTTTGTTGAAGATGATGAAGCCAAAGTCCTCGACATGCTACTGAAGAACGAGATGCAGGTATACTTCCGGGATATAACAGATCCGGAAATATTCAGAAGCATTAAGGCCTCACCGAATCTATGGTACATTTCATCTTTTGGACTATACTTTGAGATAACGTTCAACCCCGTAGGTCCGGAATTTCCCGCAACAGGCAAGCTGAATCCTTTCGCCATCCCACGGATAAGGGAGGCTGTGAACTACCTTGTGGATAGAAAATATATTTGCGATGAATTGATGGCTGGAATGGCCGTACCTAGATACACAACCCTGACTCCAGCCTTCCCAGACTATGCAAGATACGCCGATACTATCAGGGAGATTGAAAGAAAGTACGGCTATAACTTGGATAAAGCCCGAGAGATAATTACCGAAGAAATGATAAAGCTTGGCGCTACTTTAACTGATGGAAAATGGTACTACAAAGGTGAGCTTGTCAAATTGATATTCATAATAAGGGTTGAAGACCAAAGGAGGCAGATCGGTGACTATGTGGCTTCCCAACTTGAAAAATTAGGTTTCACGGTTGATAGGCAGTATAAGACGAGTAGGGAGGCATCGCCAATATGGCTGAGGGGCGATCCCGCCAGTGGAAAATGGCATCTCTACACGGCTGGATGGATAACGACGCTTGTTTCCAGAGACGAATCAGATAACTTCGGTTTCTTCTATACGCCGAGGGGTGGTGGCGGACCATTATGGTTTGCGTATAAGCCCTCCGCCGAATTTGATTATGTGGCAGGTAGACTGTGGGCTAGGGATTATAGAACCATCGCAGAAAGGGATGATTTAATGCGGAAGGCCTTATCCCTTTCAATGGAGGACTCCGTTAGAGTTTGGCTCGTTAGCCAAGTTGCTCCATGGCCGGCCAGAAAAGAAGTTTCGCTAACCTACGACCTAGCTGCAGGTTTTTCCGGTGCAAGGCTGTGGCCATATACGATTAGATATGTCGATAAGGTAGGAGGTGTCGTTAAGATAGCATCCTCCGATATATTCACGGATCCTGTCAATCCCGTCGCCGGAAGCAACTGGATTTATGATGCCATGTATTATCGTGCCCTCTCAGATCCTTCTGTTATGCCGGATCCGTTTACTGGATTATACTGGCCGCAAAGAGTTAAGAAGGCGGAAGTCTATGCCTTGAAGGGATTGCCAATAGGCGTTACTCTTGACTGGGTTACTCTGAACTTCGTCGATAGTATCCAGGTACCTGAGGATGCATGGTACGATTGGGATGCAAAAAAGCAAGAGATCGTCCATGCGCCTCCAGGTACAACTGCAAAAACAAAAACGATAGTCTACTATGACGAGAATTTGTTTAACATGAAATTTCACGATGGAAGTAAGCTTTCGATGGCAGATATAATATTCAGCTATATTCTGACCTTCGACAGGGCTAAGCCAGAAAGCCCAGTATTCGATGAATCATACGTCCCGATATTCGAAGCATTCAAGGAATACTTTAAAGGTTTTAGAATAGTCAGCACGAATCCTTTGGTTATAGAATACTACTCTGATGCGTTGTACCTGGATGCTGAATGGATAGCTGCTACTGCTGCGGGCGCCTTCTATCCCGACTACGCCTATGGTCCAGGACCATGGCATATGGTTACCATCGGATGGATGGCTGAGGCGGATAAGAAGTTGGCTTTCTCGGCCGATAAGGCTGATGCGCTTGGGATTGAATGGACGAGCTACATCGCTGGACCTTCCCTATCGATATTAAATGATTATCTAAAGAAAGCCATTGATGAAAAGTTCATTCCATACAGGAATGTGATGGGCAATTACGTTAGCGAATCCGAAGCTTTAGATAGATACAATAATTTGAAATCATGGTTCGAAGCCAAAGGGCATTTTCTCATAGGCGCCGGTCCCTTCTACTTGGATAAAGTCGACACAACCGCAAGAATAGCCGTATTAAAGGCAAACAGGGATTACATAGATTCTGCAGATAAGTGGCTTAAATTCTCAAAGCCGATGATACCAGAAGTTAAAATCGTTTCAATACCAACGATTACACCCGGACTGTCCGCTGAAATCCCAGTTTCAGTAACCTTCGAAGGAAAACCCTATAAAACAACCGACATAAGTTTCATTAAATATATTATTACTAGTCCTACGGTAACTTTGATTGGCTTGGCGGAGCCCGTTGAAGATGGATCATGGAAGATCAAGCTTAATCCTGGAAACACATCGCTTTTCACTGCAGGAACGGCAAGTATTGAGTTAATAGCTGTATCCAAGCTTGTAGGCATGCCATCATCAGCTACTGGAACAGCAACGATTATGAGTGAGACTGAATTTTTGATGGGTAAACTAGCTGAAACCAAAGCAGACTATGAGGCTAGGATATCTGATTTAAGAACAACGATCAATGCCTTAAGTTCTAAAATTGACACATTAAGCAGTACATTGAATACAATGATTGGGATTGCTGCAGTAGCCATTATTATAGCCATAGTAGCAATAGTTATTCCTTTCATTAGGAAGAAGTAATCTAAATATTTTTTTCTTTTTTATTTTTATTTTTCGGTGATCATAATTATGTCTTCGAGAATTATTAAATATTTATTGAAGCGTGGAATAATAATTTTTCTTACTGTAGTTGCTGCAGTCTACATAACTATTTGGATTGCAAATATGGGAGGATATGTTGATGAAATAGTGAGGGGAGAGCTATATCTTTCCATATCACAGAGCATACGTCAGAATCCTGCATACAGGCATTTTAATGAGACACAGATTAAAAAGTTAATAGATTCCCTATACACAAATGAGTTGGAAAGAATAGGTTTTAATAAACCCTTTATATATAGAAGCTTCATTTATTTGAGGGATGCCTTATCCCTTAACCTTGGCCGGGCTCTTTGGATTAGCAGCGACAGTGGATCCAGAAATGTTAGAATTATAATTTTGGAAAGATTGCCTAATACCGTTCTTCTTTTTACTACAACGCAGCTAATTCTATTCTTCATTGGTCTCTTCGCAGGTCTATTTTTATCGAGAAAATATGGTAGCATAGCGGATAGATTATCTGTTTTACTTGCACCATTATCTTCTTTACCAGGATGGTTTTATGGAATATTCCTTATATTGATATTTGCCTCCTTCTTTAGAATACTTCCATATGGAGGAATGGTTGATGTTCCTCCACCTGAGGATACATGGTCCTATGCATTAAGCGTTTTAAAACATATGATTCTCCCAGTTATGTCTTGGCTTATTGCCTACTTATTTATAAATATTTATGTTAGAAGAACATTTTTCCTTATTTTCTCTAGTGAGGATTATGTAGAACTTGCAAAGGCAAAGGGTCTTCCAGAATCCATTATCCAGAGAAGATACATACTAAGACCGACCCTTCCTCCGATCATAACAGATTTCTCTTTAACTTTAATAGGCTCATGGATGGGTGCTATAATTACTGAAAGGGTATTTAACTGGCCTGGAATAGGCAGCCTATTCTATTTGGCTTCAGTCATGTTTGACACACCAATACTTGTCGGTCTTGTAGTTATATATGCCTATCTTCTAGCAATAACAGTATTCGTGCTGGAATTGGTTTACGCAGCAGTAGATCCAAGAATTAGGGTAGGAGGAAGATAATGCTATCAAGAATGAAAAAATTTTTTCGACAACTATTCTTCTATAAATCCGCTGCTATCGGTCTGGGAATTATCTTAATCCTTATTGGAATTTCAATATATACAATTTTTGCCTTACCCTATGATGAGGCTACAAGGCTCTGGAGAGCTGGTGAAAAGCAATGGTTGGATAACCCAAGGAATGCTATGCCTTCATGGTTGAACATATTTTCCTCTAAGAAGATGCCTGAAACGATAATATTAGATACGAATAGATCCCAGCCTGGGGCATCAAAATCAATAATTCAAGTGACAGAAAAATTCAGTAAATTAAGAATTGAATTCTCATTCGACTATGAATATGATGATTTTCCAAGCGAAATGAACCTATTCTTTCTTTCAAACTTTACTTTTTCATCTCCAATATTAACGATTTATTGGGTAAAACCTGATGGAAAGGAAATTGTTCTTAAAACTTTTTTAATATCTAAAGAAGATAGATACTATATTTCAAATGATGATAAATTATCAAACGAGCTTAAAACATATATATCTAGAAAAATAAATAGAACAATAGAGTACGATGCTCCAATCACACTTCTTCTTTTTGCCCAAGAAGATACGAGCATACTGGATCCTAACACAGCTAAGGTTATGAAGGGAAACTATAGGCTTTGGATCGATGGAACAATTTTTGAATCTGCTGTAGATTTAAATGCAAAACTTGTTGTTTATGGAAAGGTTTATGGTTTAGCCGGCACAGATCATTTGAGAAGGGATTTAACAATAGCTCTTTTATGGGGCACACCGATTGCTTTATCCTTTGGTGTTGTGGCATCAGTTTCTATAGCCTTAATACAGATGTTTATTGGGGCAGTATGTGCATGGTTTTTAGGAGGAGTTGATACAATAATACAGAGAATTACAGAGATTTTTATGGTCCTTCCTTTTCTTCCCATCCTGATAATGATATCAACCTTTTATAAATTTAACATTTGGGTACTTCTTCTTGTCGTTATTGCTCTTACAATTTTTGGAGGGGGGGTGAAAAATTATAGGGCAATGTTCCTTCAGATTAAGGAATTTCCATACGTTGAAGCTGCGAGAGCATACGGTGCCGAAAACATCAGAATAATCGTATATTATTTAATTCCTAAAGTATTGCCAACAATTATACCATCAATGGTTCTTTCGGTAGCTGACTTTGTTTTCCTTGAAGCTGCTATGGCGATTCTTGGTTTGGGTGATCCCCTTGCCCCGACATGGGGAAAAATAATCGATGATGCCTACACGAATGGGGCACTATATAAGGGCTTATATTATTGGGTTTTAGAACCATCCGCATTGCTAGCAGCGACATCGCTAAGCTTCGCAATACTCGGCTTTGCGCTGGATAAAATCTTCAATCCTAGATTAAAGGAGATGTAAATGAACGGGGCCCATCTTGAGGTGAAAAGCTTAAGGATGTATTATAGAACATTGAGGGGAGAAGTTAGGGCTGTCGACGATGTTTCATTCAATTTATATAAAGGGGAGACTGTTGCAGTGATAGGGGAATCGGGTTGCGGAAAGAGTTCCCTGGCAAAATCAATAATAAGATTGCTGCCTAGAAATACATCAGTTTATAAGGGCATGATTCTATTTAATGGCTTAAATCTAATCGATCTAGATGATGAAGAATTCACAAAAAAGATTAGATGGGTGAAAATAACATATGTTCCCCAGGCAGCATTAAACTCCTTGAATCCTGTAATCAAAATTGGGGAACAAATGATCGAACCGCTTATCCTTCATCAAAAGATGGATAAGGATGAGGCTCTTAAGAAAGCCACTGAATTATTAAAAACATTAGGTATAAGCGAAAGCTTCATCAATCACTATCCTTTTGAATTAAGTGGTGGAATGAGGCAAAGGATCATTATAGCTATGGCTTTATTAACAAATCCAGAATTGATGATTTTAGATGAGCCAACATCATCATTGGATGTCCTTACCCAAGCCAACATAATAAATCTCCTTAAAAAAATAAAAAATGAACAAAAAATAAGCATGATATTTATCACACATGACGTTAGTTTGTCTAGCGAGCTTGCCGATAAGGTTGCAGTAATGTATGCTGGGCAAATTGTTGAATTCAATAAAGCTGAATCTTTCTATCATGATCCAAGGCATCCTTACTCAAAAAAATTAATGGAGAGCGTTCCTACGCTTAGAAGGGATAAGAAACTCGATTTCATACCTGGTGCGCCCCCTAGCCTCCTTAATTTGCCTAAAGGATGTAGGTTTTATGATAGATGTCCTTTTTCCTTTGATAAATGCTTAGAAGATCCACCAACATTGAATTTAGATAAAGATTTTAATGTTAAATGCTGGCTTTATGGGAAGGAATAACTATGAGTTCACCATTATTACAAATTGAGAATTTAAAAAAATACTTTGAGATAAGGAGAGGTTTTTTAGGCAGAAAGGGGTATATAAGAGCTGTTGATGGAGTAACTATTTCCCTAAATAGTGGTGAATCCATCTCAATAGTCGGAGAAAGCGGTTGTGGTAAAACTACCCTTGGGAAGACTATCCTTAGACTATATGAGCCCACAGATGGAAAAATCATTTTCCATGGCAAAGAAATTACACATTCTGAATGGAAAAATCTAAAATGGTATAGAAGAGAAACAGGCCTGGTTCAGCAGGATCCCTTTGGAGCACTTCCACCATTCATGACCATAAGGAAAATTCTTGAAGAACCTTTGATAATACATGGAATAAAGGATAAAAAAGAAAGGGAAAATAGAATAAGTGAAGCGCTAGAAAAAGTCAGGCTGATTCCTGTTGAAGATTTTATCAACAAATATCCACACATGCTGAGCGGTGGGCAGCAACAAAGATTGGTCATTGCAAGATCAATAATATTAGAGCCAAAGTTGATAATAGCTGATGAACCTGTTTCTATGTTGGATGCTTCTGTAAGAATCGAGATACTTAAATTACTACAAGACCTTCAAAGAAAATATGAATTAAGCATTATCTACATAACACACGATCTTTCAACAACAAGATACTTCTCAGAAAAAATTTATATTATGTATGCTGCTCAAATAATTGAGAGTGGAGAAACAAAAGAGCTCCTAGCCAACCCGATGCATCCTTATACAAGGGCTTTGCTAAATGTTATTCCAGATCCAGATCCATCAAATCGATTCATAATTAAAGAAGTACCCTTGGGCGAACCGCCAGATCTGATGAATCCCCCAAAAGGCTGCCGTTTTAATCCTAGATGCCAAAAATTGATAAGAGGAATATGCAACCTTGAAGAGCCTCCAACCATTGAGGTTAGCAAAAACCACCAAGTAAAGTGTTGGCTCTATGCTAAAAATGAAAAAAGAATTCATTGAAATAATTATTGGAGGGGCCCTCCTAATAATAGGATTCCTAATATCATTCTTTATGGTAATTAATATATTAGAAAAATCGTTCCTTCTATCCTTTTTTGCAATATCTTGTTCTTTTTCAGGTTTAACTTTAGGTTTCCATGGAATATATGGACTCGTTATCTTGCATCATAGAAGAGATTAATTAGATTATCAATCACTAGGATGTTTCCATTTTTCCCTTATTGTTTATCATCTCATAAGCTTTGTCAAAGGGTGCCCTGGCGAAGGCCGAATACCTTGGAACCTCGCCGCATAGGCTATATAAGATGCTACCATTCCGCAGGCTGGATAGACACGAGAGGCCGCCTTCATAGGCCCATACATCACGAAGTCAGCTCCAAAGGCTATGGGAAAGGCTTGGGATACGGCATCGCATATCCTAAGAATTTCGGTCTCAAACTTCCTCAACCTTTTCCAAGTAGACATGGCATTGGCGGGACCGCAACCTGCTGGAAGCCCAAACTCCTTCTTTACTCCATAGATAGCCTGGCTTGCTATGCCTATGTCGGGCGTGTCGAGAACCGTTGTATCGATGAGGAACTTCTCAATGCCGGCTTCAGAGGCTAGGCTTAGAAGACCCTTTCTTCCGGGTTGATCCCTAAGGGTGTTAAGCCTTCCACGGAAGGTAGGATCCCTCATATCTAAGGCTTGGAGAACGGCTGCCTTGATCCCAGATTCTTTTACAGCCCTCAGTTCTTCGCCTCCAGCGTTAGGAGCTATAGAGTTATAAATAGCCCTATCTAGGAGCCCCACTTCGACTACATGCTTCAAAGCCTTAACCCGAACATCCCATGTTATGCCATCCAAGAGGAAGGGTGAATCCGTAACTTCAGCTACGAAGTCAACGAACTTAATTAAGGCTTCTGGATAGTTCCCAACTACATCCACGATCCTCGGAAGCCCTGTAGCATCGGAGGCTTCGGCCTCCTTAGCCAGAAGCGTCTCGGCCTCCTTTCTATCGAATATTCCTAGGCGCTCATCCTTAACGATCTCATGGCCTCCATAGAAGATGCTACCGACCATGACAGGAGGATTCTGCCCTGGCTGTCCTCCTACCCTTACGCCAGCAATCTCGAAGATTCTTTGTTCCCTTTCGAATCGAAACATAAGTTTATGTTCTTTATTCAAAGAAATTTAAGGCTTAAAAATCCTGAGCCTTTCAAGGGCGTGCCAAAAATTGGCTATCATCCTAACCTAACGGAGCCATGATTTCTCCATGCGCTGATGGTTGGCCAAAGCCTTATCCTCCTTTATGGGGCTTATGGCTTCGTCCTTCAGTCCATGGATAAAACGAATTTTTAGAAGCACGCATACTTTCACCTGCCTTTTTTGAGGAAGGGACGATCCGTCAGCAACCTCTACAGGGAGACCCATGTTGCGAAGGCCTTCTTGAAGCCCGGAAGGGCCACTCCAATCCAATCAGACCTGACAACATACTTTAGAACGGTAGTTCCCATCAAATAATATTTTATGGATTTTGTTCAGCGTAATGGAGCTGGAGAGGGCAGCCTGACAATACCTAAGGAACTACAATAAGGGACTTATGGAGCGTTCTGGAGGAAAGGGCCAAGGCATCGAGCATCGGGTCGGCTACCCTGAGCCGCCATCTGAAAAGGTTTGTAAGGCTCAACATCCTCGAAAGGCGTGTCGACGCTTCCACATATCCGCCAAAGGTTTACTACAGGCGTCCCTATTCGAGCGAGAACCCGCACGCATGGATCTTTTCCCCCTCTGCCCTTGCAGTAGGGCTCTTTGGGAAGCCTCCCTCCCGGGAGACGCCCGTGGAAGACGTTGAGAGGTGGGTGAAGGTGCAGATCAGCCTTCTGCTAGCCCGCATAATCCTTGAACTCCGCCCGGCTCCCATCCTTTATCCCCCCGAAACCCCGGACGAAGCCATAAAAGCGGGCGCTCGGAAAATCTTTCTGGAAGGGAGCCAAGGTCTCGCCGAAGACATGGCGGAGCTGCGGGGCATCTTTACAAAAGCCGTAGCCTTCGATACCGAAAGGCTGGAACGAATAAGAAGCATGATGATGCTGAAATACTTCGACATGGTGGAGCAGGCTTTAGACCTCTACGGCTTATCAGGCTTATCCTTCGAGAAAACATTGGACATGGTAAAGAGTCAGAAGGATCCTAGGGGAGGGGGGGTAGGTTCAGAATCCTACCCGAAAAGGGCTATTTTTACCCCTAAAAATAGCCCTTAATTTAACTGATTGTTTGCATTTCTATATTTAGCTTGTGTCTATCATCCGCAGTATGCTCTTGATCGGTAGCTTTTCATCCCTAACCTTATGTATGAAGAGGTGCACAGCCCTCTTCCTTATCCATTCTACGGTAGCCTCTATGGATAGGAGCCTCTTTACGATAGAATACCTGAGAAGCCTCCTCCTTAGGGCATCCAGGAGAGTATAGGCCAGGGAGACTAGGTGCATGGAGCGTGTATAAGCGCCGCTTCGCTCCCCCTGAACCTATACTCCCCTAAGCCTAAGGCCTTAGCCTCCCTATAAAATTCATCGATCCTATGCCTATGGACCGCATGCCGGATGATTTCTTCGAGGCTGGAATCCTTTAGATCTGTGCAGAGAAGATGCGCATCCTTTGTTGTTGCCTTTGCATCCATCACGATCGATACGTAGCCTATCCTGGGAATGAAGGCATCCACCTTGCATGCCTGGTAGATATCGCCTTCCAACAAGATATCCATGAACCTTCCCTCTGAGCGCATCCTGTCGAGGAGCTCGCTTAGATGGCATCTCCTTCCTTCGTAGAATACGATGCGATTGCCCTTTATCTCGCCTATCCAGCTGTATCCATGGGCCTTACACTTCGAAACCACTTCATGGCATGTAT
>JGI20130J15133_1003626_pt1 | contig 10527 bp, 5 predicted proteins | sample WasSprMetagenome_FD_15133 | JGI IMG/M metagenome (IMG submission 15133) | reverse complement strand
GTGAAATCGGTGCAAGATGAACTGACCGAGATGCTGCGGGAGTGGCAAAAGAAGGTAGGCGACCCATTCGCAAGCAAGTGAATTCCGCTGTGTCTCATCCCTTCCGGCTATAGGTCATGAAAGCCCCCTGTCTCTCAATCCTTTCTCGCCGCGACGCTCTAAACTTCTTGTATGGTGTAAGCGAGTAGCGGAAGATGGGTTCGACAAAATCCTTTGGACGAAGGGGTGCACAAGGATGAGGGCAATTGTGGTCGGCTTAGCATTAGTTGTGACTTTGACGGTTGGCTTCTTTTTGGGCGTGATGGCGCAACTGGGCTACGAGGACACGCCTTTTCTGCCGGGTCAAAAATGGCGCGTCCACGACAGCAAGCGTCCTCAGCCACCTGTGGTGACTCCTGCCTCAATTCCGGGCAATCCCCCATCCGACGCTGTCGTCCTCTTTGATGGCAAGGACCTGTCAAAATGGCGAAGCGCATGGACAGGAGGTCCTGCTCGGTGGAAAGTTGAGAACGGTTACATGGAAATCGTGCCTGGGACGGGCGACATCCAAACCGTTGAGGAGTTCGGCGATTGCCAGTTGCACATTGAATGGATGATTCCCGAAGATGTCAAGGGTAGTGGGCAAGGGCGAGGCAACAGCGGTATTTTCCTCATGGGGCGCTACGAAATTCAGGTGCTTGATTCCTATGAGAACCAAACTTACGCTGACGGGATGGCTGCCGCCATTTACGGTCAATATCCGCCACTTGTCAACGCTTGCCGGAAACCCGGCGAATGGCAAACCTACGACATCATTTGGATTGCTCCCCGTTTCGAGGGCGAAAAATTGGTCCGTCCCGGCTACCTAACGCTCATCCACAACGGCGTCGTCGTTCACTACCACACACCTATCATGGGCTTGACACTTCATCGTCGGTTTCCGACTTACCGACCTCACCCTCCAGTTGGTCCGCTTCGAATCCAAGATCACGGTTTCCGTGTCAGGTTCCGCAACATTTGGTATCGCCCTCTCAAAGGTTACGATGGTGAGCCTGAGTGGCGTGACTTGACTTTTGTTGTGTTCCCTAATTTGCCGCGCCCTCAAAGCAGCACAAAATAAACCGATGAGAAGGAGGCGATGGACGATGGCGAAGTATGGTTACGACGACACTCCTTTTCTGCCCAACACTAAGTGGCGGGTGCATGACAGCAACCGCCCGCAGCCACCCGTGATTTGGCCCGGATGGTTTAGCACGCAAGAGGCGCCGGGCGAGCCACCTTCTGACGCCATTATCCTTTTCGACGGCAAAGATTTGTCGAAATGGGTCAGCGTCAAAGATGGAGGTCCTGCTCGGTGGAAAGTTGAAAATGGCTACATGGAAGTTGTGCCGGGAACGGGCGACATCCGAACCATTGAGGAGTTTGGCGATTGCCAACTGCACATTGAATGGGCTGCGCCCGCTGAAGTTCGGGGCGAAGGGCAAGGGCGAGGTAACAGCGGCGTCTTCCTCATGGGGCGCTACGAAATTCAAGTCCTTGACTGCTACGAGAACCCAACCTATGCCGATGGGACTACAGCCGCAATCTACGGTCAATATCCGCCGCTCGTCAATGCCTGCCGCAAGCCCGGCGAGTGGCAAGTTTACGACATCATTTGGCTTGCCCCGAGGTTTGACGAGAATGGCAATCTCATCCGACCCGCATATGTGACTGTCTTCCACAATGGCGTTGTCGTTCACTATCACACTCCGTTGTTCGGTCCGACCACTCACCGGGCGACATTGCCTTACCAACCCCACCCACCGGTTGGACCTTTGAGGCTTCAAGATCATGGCGACCCTGTGCGATACCGAAACATCTGGTATCGTCCGTTGCGAGGCTACGACGGTGAACCTGAATGGCGCGATTGGACGCCCATCGTTATGGCACCGCGCGGCTAAAAGGGATGCGGTATGGGGGCGAGCAACTTAGGGCTCGCCCCCTTCGTTTCGCTCAACCTTTCGTTTTGCGGGAGAGATAGAAAAATGGCGACACTCGCCGAATCGTTCAAGGAGCCACCGAAAATCTTCTCACCCGTTCCAATTTGGTGGTGGAGCGGAGAGCCTGTCCTGAAAGAACGGCTGAGGTGGCAAATGGAACGGTTGGTAGAAGCAGGTGTCTTCAATGTCCTTGTCATGAACCTCGCTCCCAACGGTCCACTTTTCGGCAGCGACCCTGACGAACCTGCTTTCCTGTCGGAGGCTTGGTGGGATTGTTTTGAGTTTGTGCTCCAACAAGCAGAACAATTGGGCGTGTCGGTTTGGTTCTACGACCAGTTGGGCTTTTCTGGCGCCCGGCTGCAAGACAAACTCCTTTTCGCCCACCCAGAATTTCGCGGAGCCGAAGTTCGCTGGGTTTCAGAAACTGTCAAGGGAGGAAGTAGCGTCACAATCTCACCACCGCCGAACGGCATTCCCCTCGCCGTTCACGCTTTATCGCAGGATGGCAATTTCAAATGCCTTGCCGTCTTCTACGAAGGTTCACCGTCCCCGTTCCAATGGAGGGCGCCGTCGGGTGAATGGCAAGTCATGTTCTTTTACGCTGTCCCAGCGAAGTTTGACTACCTTAACCCCGCAGCGTGCCGAGCGCTTTTTGAAATCGTTCACGGCGAATTTGAAAGGCGGGTCAGCCGCTATTTCGGCAAAGTTTTGGTCGGCAGTTTCCAAGACGAACTGCCTATGCTCCCCAAATGGACATGGAGGTTTCCTGAAGAGTTTCGCAAGCGAAAGGGCTACGAAATTCGCGAGTGGCTACCTGCGCTTTTCTTTTCAACCAACGACGAAGGGCGAAAGGTTCGGTGCGACGCCGTAGAAGTGTTGACGGAGTTGGCGGAAGAAGCCTTTTTCCGACCGCTTTTTGAATGGCACGAAAAGCATGGACTCATCTTGGGCTGCGACCAACTTGTCCGCAACGCCGATCCTATTGACGGTCAGCGTTGGTATCTTGACTACTTCAAGGTCATGCGTTGGTTCTCCGCACCAGGGCAGGACCACAGCGGCGATTGCAAACCCCACGACGCTATAGCCCAACTTTACCGGCGGAAACGAGTTTGGCTTGAAGGCTTTTTCAACAGCGGTTGGGGTCATTGCCTTGACGAACTCACACAGTGGGTTCATCGTTGGTATCTTCGCGGCGCCAACCTTTACAATCCCCATGCCGTTTACTACACCACGAAAGGCTCGTGGTGGGAATGGGCGCCACCAAGCACTTGCTGGCGCCAACCTTATTGGCGTCACTATCGCCAATTCACCGACCATATCTCTCGGCTCAGTTTCCTGTTGAGCCAAGGTCAGCATGTTTGCCCGCTGGCAGTCCTTTACCCTACAACGACTATTCACGCTCACATGGGTTTAGGTGAGCCCGACGAAGTTGCCCTTTCATGCCAGCAAGTTTACTGGGACTTAGTTGGCAATCCAAACTGGTGGCGCCCGAGATTGGGCGTTTTGGAGAAAACTGGGAGGGATTTCACCATCGTGGACGAAGACAGCATCGCACAAGGGAAAGTTCAGCGCGGGACTTTAATCGTCGGAAGTTACAGGCTGCAAGTTGTCATCTTGCCCGGCATTGCCGCTTTGAAGGCGAAAACTTTTGACCGATTGCTCTCTTTGGCAAAATCTGGCGGAACAGTCATCGCTGTCGGCAGAGTGCCGTCGCTGATTCTGGGCAAGACGGCAGAAGAGACCGCAACGGCAGTCAAATCGCTTTTTGGAGTCGAGTTGAAGGGAGAACTGCTTAAGCGCTCGGAAGTCAAATTCGTGTCCGGCGGTAGCGGAATTTTCGTCAAGGACGCTGTGGAAGTTTCCAAAATCCTCGACGAAAGGTTGCCCCGCATCGTTGAAGGTGTGCCGTATCGCCATTTCCGCATCGGGCGCGAGGATTTCTTCTTTGTCGTCCACCCGCAAATTTTGGCTAACCCTCGCCCCATTGAGGGCGCAAAGTTAGAACCAATTAGCGTCGCTGCGAGGTTCAATCTCAAAGGCACACCACACCTCTGGGACACGGTGACGGGCGAAGTGAAACCGTTACCGGCGAGGAAAACCGAAAAGGGCTTTGAAGTGCCTTTGGACTTCTCGCACGCAAGTGGCTTGGTCATTTCCGTGAGGCGGGGGAAACTTTTTGAGCCGAAACCCACCCGTGAGGAAGTTGCCCTTCAGTTGGATAGGCTTTGGGACATCTCCTACTTGCCCACCATTGACAATCGTTGGGGCGATTTCGATTTGCCTGCTTCGGAAACTTTTCCCGTCCAAATTAGGCGCTTTCGCTTCCGCGCTGAGGCAGAAAACGAGGATGGGTTGAGCCTCGGTTGGCACCGCCCTGATTTTGACGACAGCAATTGGGAGCAGCGAACTTACTCGTTCGGAACTTACTTGCTCAAGCGAGGTCCTTTCCTGCCACACCAAGCGCCAAATCCAACTCCGACAGGAGACGAACCTGACTGGCAACCCGTGCTCATGTCGCTGAAGTTAGGGATTGAGAGCGATCCAATACATCGGGCAACTCTCGGTCCGAAAGGGCATATCCCTATTGAGTTCGTTGACTTGGGCGACGGCTCTGAAGGCGAGCAGTTTGATTTGTTCACCGTCGTTTTGGCTCCAACGAGACGAGACCTATGGCTTTGCGTGGGAGGGAACTGTGGCAAGGAGGTTTGGCTCAACGGCGAAAAAGTTTTGGGTTACACCGATGCAAATATCGCTATCTTTCCAGTTCGGCTGCAGGTTGGTTCTAACCCGCTTTTAATTCGCGTCACCCGTCGGGTTGGCAGGTTGAGGCTTTTCTTCCAGTTCCTCAACGAACTCAACCGAACAACAACGCCGCATTGGATTTGGTTTCCCGAACTTCCATATCCCGACTTCGCTGTCCACCAATGTTGGCGAGCCTTCCGTCGAACATTCACTTTGCCAGACCAAGTCCAAAACGCATGGCTTGGCATCGTTGCCGAAAGCGGATACAGGTTGTGGGTGAACGGTCACTTCCTCGGCGAAGGGAGAATTGACCGCCAGAAAGTTACGCTGCACCGTTACGAAATTGGCAGTTACCTGCAGCAAGGCAAAAACAACATTGCAGTTCGTGCTTGGACTGAAGGAGGCGCTGCGGGATTGCTCGTTTACGCAGAAGTTGTTCTCAGGAACGGAAGCAAGTTGGTTATCGTCTCGGACCCATCGTGGCGAACCAATGCGTGGGAGTTCGGTCGTGAGCCGAGCAACTGGATGGAACTGAACTACGATGACCGCCAATGGAAGCATGCGCAAGCGCAAGGTATCCCGCCAATGGCACCTTGGGGCAAAGTTGAGGGGTTGCCCGAAAACGAAGCGCCGCATCCGCTGCCGAGAGCAGAGTGGCTTGAAGGGAAATCTGAACGGGAATTTGACCCGCTGTTTGAGCCGTTCTCTGAGAAGCGAAAACGAACTTGTTGGCTGAGGTTTGTCGTCCCGCCGGGAGCGACATCAATGAGGCTCAAAGTTAAAGGCAGGTCATGGGTTTTCGTTGATGGCAAGGAAGTGACGCCGAGAAGCGATGGTTCCTACCCATTGCCTGAGCCCGAAAAGGAAAGGCGCATCGCCGCCGTAAGGCTTGAACCTGAGTTGGGATACCCTGAATCCGCCGCAGTTTTGGAGCCGGTGACTTTTGAAGTGAGCGAAGGCAAGATGGGCTTGGGAGCGTGGGCTGATTGGGGCTTGAGTTGCTATTCAGGCGGCATTGCATACGAAAAGACTTTCACGGTCTCGGAAACCGATGGAGAATGGTGGGTTGATTTGGGCAAGGTCAGGGGGACGGCGGAAGTCTGGCTCAACGGCGAAAAAGTTGGCATCAGAGTTTGGGCTCCTTTCAAATTCAACTTGACAGGCAAGTTGAGAGCGGGCGAAAACCATCTGAAGGTCATCGTCTACAGCAGCCTCGGTCCACACTACTCTGAGTCAATCCCAACACCATACCTTTTCGGCGAACAGCGCCTTGCGGGTCTGTTTGGTCCAGTGACGCTGAAGCGGTTGAAGGAAAGTTAGGCTTGGCGCAAATAAACTGCTTTGTGCGCTTCAACCTTCCCACACCTGCGTCCCGTTTTCGGCACGAACCTCTTCAAAACTTTCCCCTCGTTGAAGCGGCATCCTAAACTTTTGTTTAGCCCGCGAAGCCGAAGGGTTCGGGTGAGTGCTTATGTCTGCGGAACTTTTGGCAATTTTGGAAAAACTCGAAAAGCCAATAGCCGTTGAGGAGCGGACCGGTTGCCGCAACTTCGCCGTCATCGGCGGCTTTGACAAATACATGGTCGCTTGGGCAAAGCGTGCGTCGGAATTGTGCGATAGCGAGTTGCGGCAATCGCTGGACGAACTTGCGAAGTTGTTTGTTGACTACATGCAGGTTGACATCACCGAGAGGCGACGCCGACTTTTGCATGCCAAAACTTTGCTTGCTCAAATTCGCCAAAGTTTGAACAACTCATTCGCCAGTTCACCCCAAACTCAACCGACTTCTGTCCCGCAAGTTTCTCCAGCAACCGAACAAGTTGCGAAGCCCACTGCCCGTGCCGTTCAACCCGACAACGAACAAACCTTGCGAGGATTTTCTGGGACTGTCGTGCCCCAGCGAACTGAGCCAACAAAATTGCCTGCATCCCGACCGACCGTTGTCAGTCCCCAACCCCAAGTTCCCAGTCCTCGTTCTCCAGCCCCGAGCCTCTTATCCCTCACCGATCCCGTCCGCTACTTGAAGGGAGTTGGACCTCAACGGGCGAAGTTGCTGAAGCGGTTGGGAGTTGAAACGATCGGAGATTTGCTTCACTTTTACCCGCGACGCTACGAAGACCGCCGCAACTTGAAAACGCTTGCGGAAGTTATCCCCGGCGAGAAAGTCGTCGTGCAAGTGCAAGTCGTTGGGAACCCGTTCACCGAAGAGCGCAAACATCTGCTCATCACCAAAGTTCCCGTCGGTGATGCTACCGGGCGAGCCTTTTTGGTCTGGTTCAACCAGCCTTACATGGAAAAGAAGTTCCGCATCGGTCAGAGGCTTTTTGTGTTCGGCAAGGCGACGCAAGTTTTCGGGCAGTTGACCTTCCAAACGCCTGAAGTTGAAGAAATCACTGGCGATGCTAACTTGCAAGTGGGTCGGCTTGTCCCCGTTTACCCCTTGACCGAAGGTCTGAGCCAAAACTTTGTCCGTTCGCTGGTTCAGGAGACCGTTTGGCGCACTGTTGACCGATTAGAGGAGACTTTACCGGAAACCGTCCGACAACGCTACAACCTGATGCCGCTGAGGGAAGCACTAAGGCAGATTCACTTCCCCGACGATGACGAGAAATTGGAAGCAGCGAGGCGTCGCATCGTTTTTGATGAGTTTTTGACCTTGCAACTGGTCTTGGCTTTGCGCAAAAAAGGCATCAAGGAACACGAAGGCATTGCCTTCCAAATTGATTGGGAAGCCGTTGAGCGTTTCATCCGTTTGCTTCCGTTTGAGTTGACCAACGACCAGCGCAAAGTCATCAACGAAATTTTGTCCGACATGCAAAAGCCGCACCCGATGAACCGACTCTTGCACGGTGAGGTCGGCTCTGGCAAAACGGTCGTGGCAGCGACTGCCATGTTCGTTGCCGTCCAAAATGGCTACCAAGCAGCCTTCATGGCGCCGACGGAAATCCTCGCCGAACAACACTACCGCGTTCTGCAGGAACTCTTTCGCGGGCACGAAATCAACATCGTCCAATTGGTGGGAAGTTTGACGCCATCCGTGAAGCGACGGGTTCGGATGAGAATCCGTGAAGGGATGGTGCAAATCATCGTTGGCACTCACGCTTTAATTGAAGAAGCGACGGAATTTCACCGACTCGGTTTGGTGATCGTGGACGAGCAACACAGGTTCGGTGTCATGCAACGGGCGAAGTTGATTTGGAAGGGTCAATCGCCCGATGTCCTAATCATGACGGCAACGCCAATCCCGCGAACTTTGGCATTGACAGTTTATGGCGACTTGGATGTCTCGGTCATCCGTGAGTTGCCGCCGGGAAGGCAACGGGCGAAAACTTACTGGCTTCACACCAGCAAGCGCATGCTGGCTTACGAGTTTATCCGCAAGGAACTGGCAAAGGGACATCAAGCCTATGTGGTCTGCCCGCTCATTGAGGAGTCGGAGAAACTGGAAGATGTCCAGTCGGTCTATCGCCACGCCGAATGGTTGCAACAGAGTGTTTTCCCCGATTACAAGGTCGGAGTGCTTCACGGTCGGATGCCCGGCTACGAGAAGGACAAAATCATGGACGCATTCAGGCGCAACGAAATTCATGTCTTGGTCACGACGACGGTTATTGAAGTCGGCGTTGATGTCCCCAACGCGACGGTGATGGTCGTTGAGGACGCCGACAGGTTCGGTTTGGCTCAGTTGCACCAACTGCGAGGCAGGGTAGAGCGAAGTGAGCACCCTTGTTATTGCATCCTCATTGCCGACCCATCAACGGACGAAGCGCGGGAGCGGTTGCGGGTGATGACCCGCACTAACGACGGGTTCGTCATCGCTGAACACGATTTGCGCCTTCGCGGTCCCGGCGAATTTTTGGGAACGAGGCAACACGGTCTACCCGACTTGAAACTTGCCGACATCATCAAAGATGTGGACATTTTGATGCAAGCGAAAGAATGTGCCGAGTGGCTCGTGGAGATTGACCCCCACCTTGAGCGCCCCGAACACAAAGGCTTGCGCGAAAAAGTCGAATCCCTTGAAGGCGGCGCCGAACTTTTGAGGGTTTCGTAGGCGAAAGTTTGAAAAGTCCACAACAGTCAAAACCTTTTCTCTGCCAGTTGTGACGGAACGGTTAGGGTATGGAAAGTCAATGACGGCATAAAAAAGGCAGAAGAAAGAAATGAAAAATTTTGAATGTTTAGAAACATGTGTTGTAATCTATTCAATCTTTGCGAACTTTCGCACCAAAATTTCTATCAAATCTTTTAAAGGAAGAGATTTAATGGTGTTGACATTCATCCCTAAACGCTCGGCAAATTCAATAAGCGCGCAACGGAGACTTTCCTTGTATCTTGGTTCTGGTTCATGACATTGGATTCTTACGAACTTGACAGGTATTTTGATAAATGGCAATNCGAAGAGGNATTGATGTTCTGTAACCACGATTGCAGTGAGCAGCCTACCTTCAGAGTCGTAAATGACATACTCATTGTTTTCAACATCTAAAGGTTCTAAATACATCTCTACCTCTCTCATCGTTTGAAATATTTCTATATCACCTCCTTGTTCAACGACAATGATTGGTGGGACATATTGCATGTGCATATTTACCATCACTCCCTCTAAAAACGGTCCCAAAAACTTTTGTCCGTCGATTTTACCTCCCATGGTCTATGTCTACCTATACCTTGCCCTGGTTTGGTCAGCCCTGTTTTAGGATCAATAACTCTGCGATGATAGTGAGGAAAGCGACCGATAGGATGTCCTGTCCTGTTGCCCCAAGGTGCAATTCGGAAATTTCTCCCAATAGCAAATTCATAACCTGTAGCATAACCAGCTACATTAAAAGCCACCCACCATGCGTAACCTGCTATCTTTCCTCCTACATACCAACCAGAACCATGATCAACAACGTCATTGACTCCTATCCAGTCTCGTATTTTATCTGTCAAGCCAAAAGTGATTGCATCTCCCATCCCCGCAAAGAAGTTGGTCGCTGTATCAAGCCAGTCTTCTCCGTCAGGATCAACACGCATTATCGGATTATTCCCGACATAGTGATAGTCATTAATGCTTGCGGTAGAATCTTTCTGTACAAACCTTCCTATCTCAACCTCATAATACCTCGCACCAACATGCAACAATCCTGCATCTCCATCATTTCTGTAGCCCCACAAACCACAGAACCGATACGAAACAACTTCACTGCCACCCTGCCCAACGATTTTGCCGAAGCCTTCGTAAACATAACTGGCAACAAGGTTTCCGCTCCCATCCGTCACCCATCTGACACTCCCCAACCTGTCCGCATGATAGACACGGACTTGACCGCTGACTACATGACCACAGGGCTTAAGACCAAGCAAATAACGCACTACCCACGAACTCCCCTCCCTCTCCGCTATGATCCTATCGCCATCATAGTAAAAGTATCGCACATTTGCGCCCTCCTGCCTGAAAACTCTCCGCCCCAATCCATCATAGCCAAAACGAACCTCACTTCCACTCGGATAAACAATCCGAACCAACCTGTTGTCATAGTCATACTCAAACTCCGTCGTTTGATTCCCTTCCGTCCTCGCAATCATGTTCCCGCTTGCGTCCCAATCATACGCCACAACGCTTCCGTCTGGCTTCACATAAAATTGTAGCCTGTCCGCTGCATCGTAAACATAGTCCGTCCGCTGCCCATCCCAAACCTTTGCCAGCCTGTTCCCCGCAGCATCATACTCGTAACTGACCGTGTATGCGTAACTTCCCACCCTTTGCTCGCTGACGAGCCTGAACAACGGGTCGTAGTTGTAGGTCACAACACTCCCGTCCCCCTCAACCACATCCGAAACT
>JGI20130J15133_1003624_pt1 | contig 10529 bp, 15 predicted proteins | sample WasSprMetagenome_FD_15133 | JGI IMG/M metagenome (IMG submission 15133) | reverse complement strand
CTCCCAAATCCCTTCTTCAAATAACGAGAGCGCCAAACATGCCCCGGGACCAGCCTGCCAAACTTCGCCATTCTTACCTTCCCATCCCCTATAAGTGGACCAAGGGGGATTAAAGTTTAATGCGCGCTCNTTTGTTGCTAAATTCTTTTGGTTTGGGCCTCATTCTAGTTTTTATTTGCCTGCCTTCATTTAGCTTTTTAGATTTATTATCATGTTGTATATGTATGCTTTAGCCATTCTTGAGGAATGTTAGCAGAAGTAGGTAAAGGCTCCGTAGACGAGTGGGGATTCTCATCCTAAGGAACCTAACAACCTTCGTTATATATGGCGTAAGTAGAGGAAGCCTATTAAGGCTTAAGTTTACAAAGCTCCTGCGACAGCCTTTCAAGAGACCTAACGTATGAAGCTATTTGTCTTCGACAACATAGAGCTTCTAGAGCTTCGGCTCCACATTCGCTTCGTGCTCCACTACCAGATTGGCAGGACTGTCAGCGCCGTAAGCGTAGAAGACCTCCGCCCTCAACTCCTAGCCCTCTCCCCGATCCTCTTGGCTGAGGCCAGCCTCCCTCTTCACCTGCTCTCACAGCTTCCTGCAACGTCTCATGTACTCCTCCTTTCCCATCCTCACGAGCCTTCGAGGAACTCCTCGAGGATCCTCTCAAAGTTCTCCGCTAAGGACAGGACCAAGAGCGTTGTTGATAGCTTAAGGTCTGTGGGCGCGAGGGTTGAGTATTTAAAGCAGTACGGCGAGCAGGTGTTCACGACTAGGATTCAGAGTGAAGGCAGGGCGCTTGAGCTCGTCACAGCCATTAACGGGGACTTTACGATTCCCGTAAGGAAGCACGGCCTAGAGGACCACTATACAAAGCTCATGAATATTCACATCTACAGCAATATCGAGTCTGCAAAGCATGTGATTAAGGACGTGAGAAAGTACTTAAAGCTCATAGACTCGCGCCCAAAGACGCTTTAGAAAGTCGTTCAAGCACATATCCACAGCCCTTCAACTTCTTCTCAGCAACTTTTAATAGCTATAACCACAGATATTTCTGCACGTTCATAACATGAAGAGTCATCAAGACTTTTCATTAATTTACGTCGTAATGACTGAAGTTATGCTCGTTAAGAGCAGGCCTCGCTATATAGTGTGATAAAAATGTGGTGTTGGGAAATTAGTAGAGCAAGACCTCTGAGGCAAAGGGTGTCACCACTCTTTTTCCCCACTAATTGCGCGGACCTGGCAACTTAAGCTATTATGTGATTGACTAGTCAAATACGATGCTCTCTTCTCCTCTTCGAGCCTCACGTAGGCCTTGCTCCGCCAACGCCAATGCCCCACTCCATGGGCTTGCCTCGATCACGCCTTAATGCTTCTTCGACTCAGCTTTAGCCCACGTAGGCTAGGAGCGTCCGCTAACATCCCAACGCTTAAGGCACTTCGATACTCTTCGGGCAATTGACTAGTCAATCACATAATAGCTTAAGTTGCCAGGTCCGATTCGACCTCATCACCCAAGCGAGAACCCCATATCAAGCCCAAGACTTTGAGATCGGCGCTCTCGTCCAACAGCTTGGTTATCCCCTCCTGTAGATCTCCTTCATCACGGCCTTCGTTTATCTCGCAATCTCTGTACGCCAAGTAAATCACCTTCGGCAGACCGTCGAACTTTGCCCTCCCTCTTAGATTCTAGGTACCCGGCCCTGATGGGAGGGGTAGGCGAGTTCCTCGACCTCTTGATGTAGAACCCGTATATCCCGTTGAACCTAGGGGCTCGGCCCTGCACCTCAATGGCCTTCGAGATCGAGATGGAGGTGATCTTCTGCCCGAACTCTAGTAGTTGCTGGAAGACGAACTGATCGGTGTAGGGCAATACCCTTTTAAGGTCGTACTAGGCCATGAATTGCCTCGACGCGCAACGCTTTTAAGGCGTGGCCCTCAATTCAATTATTGAAACGTGCAAATCGGGTGGACATATGAGTAGAGAAGTTAAAGAGAAGAAGGGTGAAGCCAAGAAGGAAGAGAGGACTAAGAAGCCGCCTAAGTGTAGGTAACTTATCAAGAGTTGAGGACCATTTTAGCATTTTCGCGCATACTGATGCAAAATTCGTCCGATATCGTTAAAACTAATCACTTTATTGATTAGAGTACAGAAATCTTCTCTATGCCCATATTTCCCCTTCCACTCCTCTATGATTTGCTCGTACCTATTGCTATCAGTTATGACGGTGTAATCAAAAACGTGCATGACTACGTATCTATTGATGTCCGATGACGTTATTTCCCCATCTTTGTCGGTCGTAACGAAGATTATCTCGATGCCTTTCGGTCTAAGCTCTTTACTCCAGAAGGCTGTTTCTGTTATTCTCTCCCTTAAACTAGTTTTACACGACATCACAGCCATGGCTTTGTTGCAAGACTTATTCACAATCACGAAATCGACGTCTGGAAGGATATCGCTCCAGTTCTTTATGACCACCTGACCTCTTAGGTTTAGGTCGTATTCGAGCTTTGAACCATGCACGATATCTATCTTCTGCGATAGAAGGAGGTCGCTTGAGAGGATCTCATCAAGGGCTCGACATACTGCATATTCATACAAAGATCCTTTACACGACCTCCATGCTTGATCGGCGCTCCTGCTACTACCAAGCTTTGGCCTTATGATTTTTTCGGAGATGCTCTCGAAGCACTCGAGAGCTTGGCGAAAGCTTAAACGGTTATCCCTTATATAATCGTCGTAGAAGCGTTTAATTACGTTAAAGACTTCTGAAGAGCAGAAGCGTGGTCTAAAGTCGCATTTACTGCTCATCGTACATCAACTCAGAAGAGCCTTTTAACGTCTACTTTGGCCTCTTTAATTAGCCTCTCTCGAGCCACTTCACAGTACTTCTTGCATATGTCAATACCGATGGCTCTCCTCCTCAAGAGATACGCGGCCACGAGAGTCGTCCCACTACCGACGAACGGGTCTAGCACGACGTCTCCGACGTAAGAGAAGAGTTGTATGCACCTCCTCGGAAGCTCTAGTGGGAACGGTGCTGGATGACCGACCTTCTCCGGGTTCTCCCCTTGGAACGTCCACAGGCCGAGGGTCCACTCCTTAAAATTCTCTGGCGTTATATCTGAGATTCCTTTCTTGAGTTTCTTCCAGCTTTGCTTGTAGAGCAGGACTATCACCTCCACGGGGGCTATCACATAAGGCGCTGAGGCCGATGCGAAGGAACCCCAAGCCGTCCTCCTGGATATGTTGCTCTCGTTCCATATTATTGTGCTGAAGTACTTCAGCCCCACCTTCTTGGCTATAGAGACTACGTCGACGTAGACGCTTTGGAATCCCTCGCCCTCCCTGCCCCTGCTCTTGTCAAGCGGTATGTTCAGACACACTCTCCCGTCGGGCTTCAAGAGCTCGTAGGCCTTTCTCAGCCACCTTTCCGTGAACTCTAAATACTTCTCGTAGGGTATGTCGTCCCTATAACCCTCGTACTCTATGTCTACGTTGTAGGGCGGCGAGGTGACCACTAGGTCTATACTGTTGGGCTTCATGTAGTCGGCCTGAAGGAAATCATCGTTGACTATTATCACACTTCCGTCGGGCGTCCTGTAGAAGACCTTGTCTTCTGGGATTCCAAGCTCGTTTTCAAGAGTCTTTGAAGCGCGCACCTGAGGTACGTTCATGCATCCTCATCCTCGTAGTAACCGATTATGCTCGGACGCCACAAAGGCTTCATTGACATCGGCACTTCCTTTGCGATCTCCAGAGCGTTCCACTTTTTCATTAATAGTTGCTATCCACATTTTAAGGGCTTCAATAACAGCTTTAGTGATGTTCCCTTTCTTCATGCCATAACGTTTATAGACTGCATCTCTGAACTTCTGTTCAAGCTCATCCGGAATCGTTAGGACTAGTTTGCCCATCCTTGGGCACCAAGATAGTTATCTATTTAAATACTTATATAGCTTACTATTAAGAACCCGAAGCGAAAAGAAATACCCTTGGTAAGGTACTCGCTAGGCATATATACATAGTCGCTAAATAACGTTGTAACGTGAAGGAGCGAGCCTTCATTTGTCAAATCTCTGAAGAGGATTGGGAGGTTAGCCGTTCAATAGGAGTCTATGGGAATAGAGAGGGCAGTGAAAGGAAAGGAAAACTAAAGTACTTCAAACCTGACTCGCAAACAGTTCAGTCAATAATAGAAGATCTCGTTGGCATGAGAAAAGGGGACTTGGTGTTTTTCCACGTAATAAGAGAGAAAGAAGAAAGCTCGATTCATGGTGTATATAAGGTTCGAGAAGAGCCTTTCTATAACACCCAAAAGGTGGGATGGCGATCAGAACACTTTCTCTACCCCTACAGGTTTTGCTTCGAGCCGCACCCAGATTATGAAGTCCTCTGCAGATACGATGCCAACATACCAGTAAGTCAACTCTACGCAGCCATAGAAGTGGGAACAATACGTTCGATTCTCACGCTAGAGCGAGAAGAACGTGGCCAAGCCCATGCAGTGAAGACGATCACCCGAGAGGACGCTAAGGAGCTTATAAAACTTCTATGTAGAGAATTCTCTAAGAGACGCTCAAAACAGCCCATCACCTTCAACCCTCTTCAAATGAGTGGAACCCCCCTCAAAGACCATATAAAGGGGGTGGGGAGGCTCGAGTTTGCTGTTAAGGCAGTGATGGCACATAAGTTGGGACATAGTGATCATAATCTTATCCAGCTAATCCCTGCCTGCAAGACTATGAACTACGACTTTCTGATACAAAGCTACATAGGACAGACCATGAGAAAGCCCGCCGACTTTATATGCATAGGCTATGAGGATTCGAGAAAAACGGTCTCTATCATCGAGGTTAAGAGGGACAAAGCCAAGCCCAACGATTTGATTCAATTACTCAAGTACCAAGAACTGTTTAGATTGAGGAACGTCGGGAAAGACGAGATAAGTTATGAGTTTTCGCCTTGTCTTGTAGCTCAAACGTTCCAAGAGGAGCTAATCGATTATTGCTATCTCAGGAACTTATTCATTCCTTGGGAGAGGGTCATCCTCATTAAATACAGGCCTACATCTGATGGAACCGATGCCCTCTTCGAGGCTCAAACTCTATCGAGGCTCGCACGTCTAACTTCGAAAGCCTATGCTTTGGCAGGGAAGAAAGTAGAAATTTCTAAAGTCCTTTCCGATCCACGAGGACTTTACTTTACATTAAAAGAGGGGTTAACGAATAAGATCAGCGTTGAGATTTCATCACATGAAAGAGAGCCTTTCTCCTACGTAAGTATTATCAGGTTGATGGATCAACCCTAGGTTACGTCCTAATTTATATATCGCCCCATAAGTGCGGAGTCAAGGAATTTATTGAGTTTATGAAGCGTCTGTACGAGGAGGTAAGGAAGACCAAGGAAAAGTTTATGGCGATTGAACCGATATTGATCTCCAAAGACTATGACGATTTAGTGATATCATTTATTGAACTCTACAACTATTATGAGATCCAAGCACTAAGGCAACCAATCATGACATTAACATTAGTGAGCTAAAACTCATTTACTACGTGAGGCGAATCTTCTTCGATCTTATTAAGAAGTCGATTATTAAGCCTATACATAAATCACTTTCATTACCATTGTCTATGGCAAGGTCCACAACAAGTAGTAGTGCAAGAGAGAACAGCGGCGACATAGACTTTTGAAAGACCAACGCGCTTAAGGCACTGACCATAAAAATTCTTCCCACGCAAGGTCTTTGCAAATCATCGACGAAATAAGGACTTATATTGCCTAGAGAGGCTAAGTCAATTAAGCCTTAAGTCTGTGTAGAAGCTCCCGAGCCGCCGTTGCGCAAGCCTCGCCACAACTCCGGATAGAAGTAGCTAACGAGAATGGTGGCGCCGGGTGGGGGACTCGAACCCCCGCTCCCCAGAGGGGAACGGGCTTAGCAAGCCCGCGCCCTACCGGACTAGGCGAACCCGGCCCCTAATCGAGGGATTAGAAAAGGGCGAAGCACGGATAAAAGTTTACTTCAAGAGAGCTGAAATTGCCGAGAACATCACCCTTTTATGGCTTCTCAAGATTAATACGGCTAGAGGATCTATGTCAACTCCAACTCCTAATCGCTTCGATAATAGGCACTCCACAAGCGTCGTGCCTGAGCCAACCATGGGATCTAAGACCAAATCGCCAGGCTTGGTTAAGTGTTCAATGAAGAGCCTAGGAAGCTGAGGAGGAAGCTTCGCTGCAAAGCTGTGAATGCCATGAGTGGCATAGTCAGTGGGCTTTCCGCTAAAACTCAAGTCCGAGCTAAGCGCTTTGAGACAGGCTTCGGCAATGTCAGTGATCATCGGTCCACCACTCGAAGCCCAGCAATCTCCTTGAGCGCATATCACTTTTCAAATTTTCTATCTAGTCATAATCCCTAAAAAGTATTCATGACTTCGTACCCCATCATTTGGAGGGTCAGCTTATCCCCTATGTTCTCCTACTCTTTACGAATTTGCCGTGATGTATCTCCCCTTTTTAAGTTCTAAGCGCCCTTTCCTCGATCTTCTCGGCCGAGGCCAGCCTCCCTCTTCACCTGCCCTCACAGCTTCCTGCACCGCCTCATGTACTTCTCTCCATCCTCTCGAGCTCAGTGAGAAACTCCTCGACCGCCTTGCTCTCCTCTATGACTCACTCAAAGTAGCACCTCTCGGCCTTAGTGAGCTGGCAGGCTTCTCCCTCGGCAACCACCCGCCCCCTTGTCCTTGATTGCGCCCCTCATCAGCCACATGCTCTCGCCGAGGTGAAAGCGTCGGTACGGAAATGTCCCTTGACCCTCTCCAGCGCGCTAAGCGAGCCTTCGACGTACCTCTTGAGTTTTGAAAGCTTGAGGCTCGCGTAAGCGTGCCTTCGGGGAACTAGCTCTTTCACGGCACCTCGACCACCGCTATTCCCTGCTCCAGCTGGGCCACCTCCTTCAGCTCCTTGGGCGCCCTCCTGCATATNATCATCGGCTTCGCGAACCTCCCGTGGATTTTGTGAAGCAGGTACCTGTACGCCACGACTTGGCCTATGGCNCTGTAGTTCAACTCCCTCTCCACCTCCACCACGTACTCGTCGCAGTAGACCGTGTGGATCAGAGCATCCGCCGAGTACCTCCCCAGCGGGTACTCCGTCACGACTCTATCAAGCTCCTTCCCGTAGACCTCGAGGTATTTCCTCAATATCTCCACCTCTTCCTTGGCAAGAGGCCTCGCCCTCGCTGGCTTCGGTAGCCTGGACGACGCACACGCGCTCGCTATTGGGCATAGGCAGTACTGCGACCTAGCCAAATCCTTGGCGCAATAACCCATCATCGAGACCTTGGAAGGCACGTAATCGTACTTCGTCGGATCCTCGGGGTCCAACCTCCTGAGGAACTTCGTCGCCTTGAGGACATCAGCTTAAGTAGCCCCAAGAGGAGAGGCACGTGTGGTAGGCCGGCTCCACGAGCAGCACGTGCATGTTAGGTATGTAAGCCGACCCTCTGGCTCACAAGCCTTAAAGGCCCTCAGCCCCTTAGGCGGAGAACGTAGACTGAGCGCCTCTTTCTCGACGTTTTCCCGACTTCCTTGAAGCCTGCGAGCCTGTAGACGGCGTCCGTATACTCATCGAGGCCGAAGGTCCAGATGCACTCCTTGCCCTCGTCCTTCAGCTTGTCGGCCAATGCCTTAAGGAGGTCCGCAAGGTGGTCACCGGGCGCTGCCTTGCAAAGCCTCCTCATGAAATAGGAGGCTTCGTACCCTATCCGAAATTGCTCAGCGATACGGCGGAAGGGGGTGCTGTCGTGGAGCCAAGCTACAGCGCACACATATCCATCGACGACCCAAGCGAACCATCTGTGGTCCCGAGCCGCCCCTCCTCCCTGAGGAAGGCCCAGCGGGTGGTAGCGCTTTATGAGGATCCTCGCGAAGTCTATGTCGTCCTTCTTGAGGAGCTCTACGAGGCCTGTCCTCGCAGGCTCAGCACTAAGGCCCACGCATCCCCACCGTATGAAACTGCATTGCGAACCTTCATAATGCTTACGCAGAGCAAAATGGTGGGTTGAAGCGCGATTCCTTCGTGAGATTCATAATGCCGACGTTGTGTACATTGCCACGCGATCCTTTCACAAAGGCCCTCTTGAGGAGAAGTGCGTCCCGAGCCAAGGGGCGCGGCTTTGCATCCTTTTGTTAAGGCTCAAAGGTTAAAGAACATAAGCTGGCGGCTATGACGTGATCAAGGTTTTCGGGCATCAATACACGTGATATGATTTGTGAGACGTGCGTCTTCACCTTGGCAGTGTACTGAATGACTAATCCCTCTTGTTCTCTAATGCCTTCTGACAATGGTGCGCGATCAACAATAACTGATCTTGCGAAGGGCGACTAAACCCGTGACAGGCCTTCAAGCCAGAGATGTAGATCCCCTTCACGCAAGGCCCTCGTCATTATCTCATAATATATAGTTTCGGCCGCTCCACGTCTCACGTTGCACTTATTGTGCGCTATGATTATCGGTAATGGCTCATCCATTCCGGGCAAGGTCCACACACGGTTTATTAGACACATTACTTGGCTGAATTTGTCGAAGAGTTCCTGCTTCTCTAGGGGTTTGAAAGAAGCGTACTCCACTCTAAAGATCCTTCCTTTAAGGGAAGGTTTGTAGTAAGAGAAATAGACTTGCAACCCCATATCCTTGTAGACGTTGTACGTCAGTGCTGCTTTCTCATTGAGTCCATCGCCTTCTCCATAATCCATTGGATGGGTGTATACTGGACCGCCTTTATCTTTAACCGCATCGAACATTATGGTCGATAGCAAATCGAGATCATTTATGAAGTCGATGAGATCTTCTCCGAGCTCCTTATTCAGACGATTTAGAAGACTTCTTCCCATAACCCTCTTAACGAACCCTACAACATTTATGTTTCCCTCATGACATAAACGCAATGCGCTTATCCTTTCTTCTACGTAGTCTTTGTCGTAATGCGTCGGTGGATCTATTATCGGGCCATCTATTAAGACATAGGCCTCGCCTTTATTTCTCAACTTCTCAGCTATTCTCCTGAGAGCCTTTATCTCTCCAAGCATCATAGTTATCTCTGCTAGCCGACTAACTCCACTCTCGTCAATTGTATCGAGGGACTCTATGCTACCGTCAACGACTATTGTCGGCTCTAGGGTAAACCCGGACTTGGCAATTACTTGAGCTATGCCAATCATGACATACCATTTTCCGCCAACACCACCGACCACTTGGAAGCTACCATCAATAGCCCCTACCGGAATTCTTTTTAATTTCTCGACCCTTTCATCCTCTATTATCTGATGGAAGAATCCTTTATCCTTCAACAGACTAAACAATTTATGTGATTTCTCATCGATTTTTTTGAGCCTTGTCCTTTCTCTTTCCCCAGCCTTAATCGCCTTACTAATGAGCTCAATTAATAGCTCAGGCTCGGTCTTGTTAAATTCCATCTTCCTTATAATCCTTTTGAGCTCTTCAATCGAGTACGTGGGCATAAACATTACCGTGCCATAGACGTGGAGTGAGTTATGTCAAGGTCGAGTATGCTCTTCCAACTTTGCCAGTCAACTATCCTCATAACCTTCTTAAGGATCCTAGCTTCACCATAATCTTTCACCCAATCCTGATCTCTAAGATCTTTACCAGAGAGCACTCTGTGAGAAAACATAGGAATTGGCCTTCTCTCTATTGATAGAGAATCACCTTCGACTCTGATGATTCCTACGCCTCTGTGTTCTGCGTAATCTCTAAGCTCTCTGCTTCTATAGGTCTCGAGGATCCCTAAATATGGATGGAATGAATAAAAGATAGCGTTATACTTACAAAAGGAGGCCGTTCTTGCCTCCATCTCACCTATCAGATTGTAGACTGCCTCCAAAGAGTTAATTATCTTCACCTCGACTAAGTAAAGGTGTAACATCAGACCACCTTTGACGTCAAACCTCACGCCTATGACATCAGGTTGCTTTCCCCATAAGGTCCTTCTCTCACCGCAGTATTGGCACTTGAAGAGATTGCGCAAGAGCTTAGAGAATTTTGGATAAAGAGATGTCTCGTCAACATCATAATTCATTTCATAGAGTTCCTCCCTACTTCACGGTTAATGTTAAAGTAAGAAAGCCCCTTTTTTGATAGACTGAGAAGCACATCTTGGATCTTCTCATTGCTTGTCTCCGGCATCTTCCTCCCTAAAAGCTCAAGGGCCTCGCCAAGCTCCAGCCTCTCTCTGTTTACCTCGTGAGCAATCATGTAAAGGGCCTCTAAGACCGTTACCTCGTCCTTCTCGACTAACTCATTTTCCACAGCAAATCTTCGTAACTCTTTAAGGCTTTGGCTCTCTCAAAGAACTTGGCAACGTAACTCGCCAAGATCTGCACGCACTTCTCTAAGTACTCTCTTTAGTACGGTTGGCCGTGCCTCTTGCACCACCACTCGAAGAGTCCAGGGCAGTCGTACCAAGAGTTGCTCCAGTTATGCCAAGGGACTTCTTTACCGTAAAAC
>JGI20130J15133_1003619_pt1 | contig 10538 bp, 10 predicted proteins | sample WasSprMetagenome_FD_15133 | JGI IMG/M metagenome (IMG submission 15133) | reverse complement strand
AGCAGCGCACGTAGACATCCACGACGGAACGGTCGGGGTGGGGCCAGAACTCATCGAGAAAGAACAGCCCGCCCTCCTCGAGAGTGTGGCCCGAGCGCCGGTCAATGCGGTTGTGCGGCATAGATTCTTCGTGCAGGAACACGCCCAGCGCGTCTTGCTCGACCGGCGCCTGCTCGAGCGCCTCCGCGCTCAGCGCGCTGCGCAGCCGCAGGAAATCCTGGACGCGCATCAGGGTGGCCTTGCGTCGCTTCTTGAGTTCGTCGAAGAACCGGCGGCGCTCACTGGGTTCCTCAGGCGGCGTGGGCCGCGGGAGGACCAGCAAGGGCCGGGGCAGCCAGCCCGAGGGGAATCCGTCGGAGACCAGGAACGGGTCCTCGCGCAATTCGCCCAGCCAGCGCTCCAGCGCCGCTTCGCCCTCCAGCTCGCGCAGCGCCCAGCACAAGTGGCCGAAGATCGTGCCGGAATGCAGGGGCGTGGCGAGCGGACTATCCAGCCGCAGCCGTACCAAGTAGTTCGCCATGGCTGAGCTCCTTGCTGAGATCCACGGGCGGTTCGGTCACGCCAGTGAGCTTCGGGATCTGCTCGAACTTCTGCTGGATGGACTGGCCGTCAAGGGTGAGGTCGGTGAAGCGGACCCGTCCGTAGCCGCGCGAGCCGGAGCCGCCCAGCGCGTCGTGCTCGAGCAGCTTGAGCGCGGTGACAAGCCACGCGATGGCCTGGCGGTCTTTGTCGCCACCGTCCCCGTTCACCGCGTACTCGCGGATCGTCATTTCCAAGCGGAATTCTGGCGCCGGCCGGGATGCGCTCCATGGTGCGCGGGCCGATGTTGCCCGCGGCCTTGCCCTGGAGCCGGTCAATGACCACTTCGGTCTTTTCCTCGGTCAGGGTCAGGCCCGCGTTGATGATCCGCTGCACCCAGCCCCGATCCAGGAAGGCATCGCGCACCACCAGGCGCGTGGGGCCATAGCGCCACTTTTTGCTGGCGCAGCCGAACAGGCGCAGGATGGGATGGTCGCCGTAGTCGCGCTCGGCGTTGCTGCCGAAGGGCAGCCCGTCGTCCTGAACCGCGTTCAAAGCCCACTCGAGCAGGCAGCGCAGCTTGCCTTTCAGACTGGACCCCGGAATGTAAGGTTCGTGAGTGTGGGGGTGCTTGATCACGGGGCCGTCCAGCCCGCCGATTTCGACTCGCTCGCGACCGGCGCCAATGTGCAAGCCGGTGACCAACTCGAGCGTGCCGGTCAGCGTGTGCAAACCACGGAACTGGATTTTGCCGTTCTGGTTTTCGCTCATGGTTCAATCCTCCCTCTTCATGTACTGGAAGAAGCCCACCACCGCTTCGAAGTGGCGGCAGAAGGCGTCGAAGTCCTGGACCGTTTTCACCGCGTGGGTGTGGTCCACGAAGAATTGCAGCAACCGATCGGGGAACATGTTCTTGTTGCGGCGGTTGGCGTAATGGGCTTTGGCCTTGAGCAGCTTGAAGTCGGCGCGCAGGCACTCGAAAGCCTGGTCGCGCGAGCTGCCCGCAGCCAACTGATCGAGACGGCGCTGGAGATTGACCACCTCGTGGTAATAGCGGCGCAACTGAGTTGACTTGAGTTCAGTGCGGGCCAGCTCCTCAGCGAGCTTCTGCGCTTCGCCGTCCAACAAATCCAGGCGAATCTGCCCCTTGTCGTCGTAGTAGCTAACGGTTCGAGGCTGGGGTGGCAACTGTATTGCGGAGTTGCCGCCGGCTCTCGGATTGCTCATCGGAGCTCTCGGATTGGGCATGGGTGTTACCTCCTTTCGGATTTCGGATTGCGATTCCGGTAAAGAGCGATGCTCACAGCCAGCCGGGGCGGGATCGGCTGTGCGGCCTTTTTCAGGTCGGCATCCAGCCCCAGCAGGGAATTGGCGAACTTTGTCAGTTCCTCGGCTCGCGGGCGCAAGCTTTCCGGGAGCCGCGCCAGATGGCGGGCCAGGTAGTAACCCCAACGAGCGCGCCAGTCAGCCGATTTGAGGTCCATGAAGGGAGCCTCGGCTCGGGCCCGCTCCTCTGCAAAATGCAACAGCCGGTACAGGAAGGCTGGGTTGACCAGCGCATGGCGCAGATACTCGTTGAGGGTTTCGGCGTCGCGCAGCGCCCGCGCAAAATCCTCCCAGGACAAGGCGCGATCCACGATGGCGCACACGCTGTCGCGGCCGCCTTTCTTGGCTGCACTCAGGCGCTCTTCAGCGCGCGTGACCGCCGGCCCCACCGGCTGCTGCGGCTTGAAGAGTTCAACACCGGCAGAGATGCTGAGGTTGGGATTGCCGCCCGTCCAGTACCGGAACTTCTCGCGCATGACGCTGGCCATTTCCAGCACCTGCCGCCACGGCCCCACCAGGAGCATGTCGTCGCCGCCGGCGTAGACCGTGTAGATCGAGGGGAACTGCTTGCGCAGCAGCTCGGGCAGATAGCCCGCGAAGAAGAAGTCGAGCATGCGGGACAAGGCCGCGAAACGGCTGAGCGCGGGCGTACGCAGGCCCCAGGTGAAGATTACGCCCAGACGGTCCACGTCGGCCTTGAAGACGGCGAGGAAGTTCTCGCCGAGCAGTTCGCGCTTCTCCTCGTCGAACTCGACGCCATCGGCAGCCAGGTGCTCGAAGGTTTTCAGGTCGCCCGGCTCGATCTCGCGGGCTTCGTCGCTAAGCAGTGCGCGATAGGCCGGCTTGTCTGCCTCGTCCTTGTCCAGCCGCGGCACGTAGCCGGCGAGGAAACGCAGCGGCAGGATGGAGTCTACGGCGTCGCCGCGGAANAGACGGAAGGCGGAGAGCCAGTCGGAGTAAGGGCGTGTAGGTTCGAAGCGCCAGTCCAGAGCCAGCTCGCCGAAGAANCGGATGCGACCGTCGGGCGCCGGACGCCAGCAGAAGGCCTCGATGCGCGGCAGNTCGCCGCCCAGCTCGTGTTCCTGCTCGCAGACCGGGCAGCGATTGTCGGGCTCGGGGCGCTGCGCGGGCCGCGTCCCGCAGGCGTTGCACGGGCCGTAAGGGAAGTCGGCCTTCTGCACGGGATGGCTCGCGCGGGAAAAGGCGCGCAGTTTGGCCTGCTCGACGCTGGCGCCCAGGCTTTCCAGCACGCGAGTGAAGTTCTTGCGATCGAGGTCCTGCTTGCCGAAGGGTTCGCTCAGGCTGAGGATCACTGCCAGATCGCCGAAGTAACGTTCGCGCATCCAGGGATCAATCTCGCGGCGCAGGTGTTCGATCCGCTCCTCCACGCCGGGCAGGTCGGCGACCAGCATGAGAAAGCGCCCGCCCGCATTTTGCAGCAGGCTGAAGACGGGCAGGCCCAGCGCGCGACGGGCGGCGAGCGCGGCTGCTTCGGCGGTGAGGGCCATCAGCAAAGAACGCGCCCGCAGGATTTTGTTCAGTCCCTTGATCTGTTCGGCGGCCAGGCGGAACAGGGTGCGTTGGATGCCGGAGAGATCGCCGCACAGGAAGCGGAACCTTCCCGCCTCGGGATCGCGGACGCGGCGGCTGTCGAGCAGCGAACCCTCGTGCTCATGCCAGCGATAAAGCGCGGCGGCCAGCGCGGCTGCAGTGCGCTGGTGATCGTGCAGCGAGATATCGGGCTCGTCACGCGTAGAGGAGGAAATCGCGAAGGTGAAACGCTCGGAAAGCGACAGCAGGGCCTCAGAGAACAGATCGAAGGTGGGCAGGCGCGCCGCTTCCAAAAATTGCTCCAGAAACACTTCCCAGAGCGAGCGGTAGCGGTTCTGGTAGCCGTCCGTGTCCACCTTGGGCTGGGGCAGCAGGCGATCGTCGGGGATGAGAGGGGCGAGCGGGATTTCAGAGTCGGGTGGCTCGCCCAGTCCGATCCGAAGATCCACGCCGGCGAAAGGATTCTTCAGGGCGGTGCGAATGAAGGCGTCCCAGCCTCTGGCTTCGCCTTCGAGTTCCGCCTGTTCGTCGCGCTCCTTGCGCTCCAGACCGGCGGCGAGGCGATCGGCCACCGCGGCCAGCTCGGTTAGGGGAATGTTGGGTGAGGGGGCATGGTGGTACACGGCGATGTCGCGGACGGGTTTGCGCCTCACGCCGGGCAGCCCGACCGCCTTGTCTTCGAGATCTTGGAAGAAAGCGTCCGTCCAGAGCGCATGGAAGTGGGTGCGCCGGTTCCCGTACTGCGGCAGCAGCAGGTCCTGGCGCTCGCGCACCCAGGGATCCATATTTGCGAGCGAGCCGTAGGCCCGCTGCATGAACTTGCCGATGTCGTGCAGGAATACGCCGAGAACGAATTCTTCCAAAGTGGGTAGTTCCTGGCTCACTGCTCAGCCTCCGAGGGGTTCGTATCCAGATAGTGGATCCGGTTGGCTTCCAGTCTCAGCTCGTAGCGGGTGTAAGGCCGCCGGCCCGAGGACTGGATCAGGTACGCGTCTGCCTGCGGTCCCAGTTTGCTGCGCAGGATCCGGTGCAGCTTGGAGCGACGCTGCAAGAAATAACCTTTCTCCATGCCCTTTTCGAGCGCCTGGGGCGTGCGGTCGCTGGGACCGAGAGCGTCGAAGGTCTGAAGGTACTCGTTCAGGAATTCGTGCGCGTAGTCGGGCTCGGGGCTGCCCTCACTGGGGCACTCCAGGGCAGGTTTGCCAAGTTTGCGGCGCCGTGCGAACCAGCTCAGGAAGGCCAGCTCCGCCGGAGGCAGCGCAACCTCGATTCCTGCGAACCACGCCCGACGCCGGCGCAGCGCGATTTTCAGTTCGGGCGGTCCCACGGCGCGCTGCGCAGCCTGCACGACTTCGAGGAAGGTGGCGCGTCCTTCCAGCAAGTCCCTGGGCAGGCCATGGCGCAGGCGTACGAAGGGGATTTCGGCCAGCGTCACCTGCGCTTCGGAGGCATCCAGAGGACGCACGTCGGGCGGGCCGGTGTAAATCACGCGGCTGCGCGGCGTGGGATAGAAGAACTCGGGATGGGATTCGAAAGGAGGAGAAACCAGGACGTGGGACAGGCGGTCCTGCGGCCGCCCGAACAGGGAAAGTGCGTAGCCCAGATAGAAACCCATGGTCTTGCGCCCGCCGGCGATGGAAACGTGCAAGGCGGCGTCGTCGTCCTGGGTGAGCTTGCGGACCAGCTCCGTGATGACGTCCGCGGTGCGGGCGTTTTCCTCCACCGTGCGTATGTCGGTGAGCGGTTCGCCGTCTGCGCCCTCGAGCACGTGGATCGCGTCCTCCTCCAGGCGGATGCCTTCCAGCGCGTAATCCTGACAGAAGCGGCGGAACCAGCCGGGTTCCTCGCTGAGCAGGCTCAATCGAGCCCGCTGCGCCCCTTCGCGCGTCGTCACCAGGTGCACTTCGGTGGGCACGAACCTGGGCTGACGCGCCACGGCGAGGGCATAGAGCGTCTCAGTAACAATCTGCGGGGTGAGGCCGCAGGCGGCCAGTAAGATCCGCCGCGGGTAAGTTTCAGGTCGCTCGGGATTCCCCATCGCGCAAGTCTCCATGAAAGATAGTAAGTTGGGATTCTATCGCCGGCCCGTCTGGCAAGCTTGCCGCCGTTGCCTCAATCCGGTAACACGACATAGCGCCCCAGTCCCATCGTGGCGCCCTTGCCGGCATGAGTGAACTGACCCAGCCAAAGATAGGGCCACAAACTGCCGAGGGCGGCGGCATCCAGCTCGAAAACGCCCAGCAAGCCACCGATCTGGAGTCGTTCCTTCTGGCGGGAGGAGTATCTGGTCAAATCGTGCCAGCGGAGCTCGGCGCGGGCCAGCGGTACCCCCTCCGCCTGCCGGATGAGGGCCGCGAAGTCGGTCTCGAACGGCTCGTCGCAGTGAAAGTAAGTCAGCAGTGAGAAGCGGCGCAGCAAGTTGGAAAACAGGTGGACGAAACGGAATTGATCGGCTCTTACGTAGGCTTCCTGGATTCGCAAACGCAGCGGCGTCAGCATCACCACGCGTACGCGCGAGGGAGGCGGCGGGCATGCGGGAAGTTTGGGGGCCAGGGGCGTGAGTCTGCCCTCCCCGTCCAGAATCGAGGTCCACTCGCCGGCGCCGGCCTCGATCTGCTGTTCGACATCCGTCAGCTCGAAGGGTTTCTCCAGTGGCCACATGCCGCGCCGGGCGGCCTGTTGGAAGGCGCGCACCACGTAAGCCAGCATTCGGTTGGCGCGACCGAACAGGCTCAGCCCCAGCACGTAATCATCGCCGCGGGGAGTTTCGCCGGGCGCCAGCACGAACGGATGCGGGGCTGCGACGTACTTGCGCATTTTGGCGGCGCCGGGCGGCGGTGGCGTCTCGAACAGATACGAGTACACGCAGGTGTGATAGAGCATGCACTCCGGGCAGCTCACGTCCCGCATGGTGCAGGCCAGTCTGCGCAGCGCGTGGCCGAAAATGCCCCGCCACGCCGACCCCGTGTAGCGCCCTTCGGGAATCGCGGAGGCCGGCTGGAAATGCAGCCGGTAACACCCGATTTCAATTCGCGGCAAGCTGGTATTTTCCATGCTCATGGGGCCAGCTCCTGCTAATTTTCCGGCTGATCTTCCCGTTTATCACATTCCGCGGCGTCATTTTCTGGCTCGTCCCGGGCCGCCGAATCCAGCACCACGCCGATCAACGGATCGGCCAGCACCACCCCGGGCGGCAGGTATTGACGGCCCATGGTGACGGCTTCGGCCTCGTGCGGGATCGGGTAGGCGCGCACGTCGTCGCTGCGCGGATCAATGCGGCGCGCCAGGTCTGCCAGCAAGTTCAACAGCCTGCGCTCGGTGAGGCGTGCCAGAAAGACCGAGTACTGCACGGGCATGGCGTGCCGGCGCAGAAAGGCGTGCACTCTCTGGAGTCGGCGCGGATCGGCAATGTCGTAGCAGATCAAATACAGGTGCGCTTCGCTGAAACTCATATCAATCCTCCCAGCCAGTAAGTAAATTCGTCCAGCAACCGCTGAATTGCCCGGTCCGTTTCCTCGCTGCGGGCTTCAAAAAATTCGACCATGGCGCGTCGGAATCCGGCTTTGCCGGGTTCGGCGGGCTCCTGCTCCCACTGCGCGACGAGATCGCGCAGCCACAGATAGTGCCGCCAGCCGGCCACGCGCGCGAAATCCGCCGGCAGGTTCCACTTCGGACGGCGACCGACCAGCAGCAGGCCGTCCAGGCCGGCCTCGTTCAGTCGGCAGGTCGCGCGTGAGGCGAGCAGTCCCTGCCAGTACTGCAAGGCCGCCTGCGCGGTTGCGATCTGCGAGGGCGCCACGGCTTGCAGCACGGCGCCGGCCACCCGCTCGGCCCGCAGATCCTCGAGCCGCATCCCGAGCTTTCGCAGCAGGCGGAGGATGGCGCGGCGTTCCGCAGCCCGCCGCCAGTTCTCGTACAGGGGACGCCAGTTGGGCCGGCCCAGAAAATCCTCCAGCCGATCGCCCAGTCGCTGCCTTCGCGGGTGCGCAGGCAAGCAGTAGGCGCGCGGCTCGCCCTTCTGGCCGAGGAACGTGACCGGAATGCCTTCTTCCAGACAGGCCAGCAGCGCGCCCGGTTCCCACTCCACCGAGCCGATCACGATCACGCGCGCCAGGCGGCGAAACGGATACATTCCGTCCGCCCGTCCTTCGCTCACTACGCGGAGCGAAGGTCCGTCGCGCAGGACCGTGGAACGGCGTTCACCGTCGAGATAGAGACTTCTCATGGCTCTTCCTCCGCGACTGGAAAGTCCTGCTGGAGCGCCCGGACGACCAGGCGGCAGGCGCGCCGGAGCCAGCGCCGCGTCCAGACCGCTTTGGCTTCGCGCGCTTCGTAAAAGATCCGCCGGCCCGCCTTGCCCAGCAGGCAAGCGCCGCGAATTCGCCGGAAATGCTCGGCCCGCAGCAGGCGCTGGCGGAACAACTCCCAGACCCACTGGTCCCAGTGCGGGCGCAGCGGCTCGATCAAGTCGCAGGCCAGCGACTCCCGGTTCCAGGCGAGCGCGTGATAGAAGCCGAGGAACGGGTCCAGTCCCGCCGCGTGGAGTTCGGCCACCGCATCGTAGTGCGCCAGCGTGTAAGCCAGCGACAGGCAGGCGTTGACCGGATCGCGCGGCGGCCTGCGGTTGCGCCCGGAGAAAGCCAGCGCCGGCGGAAACACGGACGCCAGAGCCTCGAAGTACGCGGCGGCCGCGGCGCCCTCGACGCCCATCATCGCCATGCGCGGCTGTTCGGGCGCGAGGCGGCGGCTGAGCTCGCCGATTCGCTCCAACGCGCTGCGCAAAGGCTGACGCTGGTCGGCGCGATCGCGCAGGATGCGACGCAGCGTGCGCATCTGGGCGGCGAACTTCAGGCGCAGCAGGCGATGCGACCAGCGTTGCCGCCAGGTTTCGTCGAGAAACGCACGATACTGCGCGATGCGGCGCGCGCCGTCGCCCAGCGGGCGTCCGAGCATGCAGGCCGCGGCTTCCGCCCCGCCGCGTCCCAGCACGACCAACCCCACGCCGTGGCGGGCCAGCCAGGCCAGAAGGCTGCTGCTGAACCGAGTCGGGGCCGAGATGACTACCCGGTCCAGCATGAGGACCGGAACCGTGGCCTGGTACTCGCCGCTTTCGTAAATCGCCAGCGCGCGGCCATGGGGCCGCAGTTCGATCCCGGCTCGGTCTACATAGAAAGTCGGCATAACTCACCCGTGGTAAAAGAAAGGAGGATCCGCCGGAGGGACGGCGATGCCGAGAGTGTGCACCGCCCGTCGCGCGTCCAACCGAACCAAGAGAAAACTGTCCTCGCTCGCTTCGATAACTTGCCCAATTTCAGCCAGCAAAGCGGCGCGCTCAGCCGGCGTGAGGAAACATTCGAAGACCGATTTTTGCCCGCCGGTCGCGTAGCCTTTCAGAACGTGCAGGGCTGCCCGCAACCTGCGCGGCGCGCAAATGTCGTAAGCCGCCACGTACAATCGCCGCATGGACGCCTCCAGCTTCATTGGACGTTACCCGGGCACGGTCCGGCAGATTCGGAAAGCTTGCGGGCAAAAGGCGAGGTTTCGGGGCAGTTACTTCGTGGGTAAGCGTCCGACCAACCACATCCTTGACGAATCGAAGGTTTGACGCTCAGCGGGAGGCCCAAGCCGCGAAGCGGTCCATGGAACAGCCGAGCGCCGCAGCCGTGTCAAAGTAAGTCGCCTCGTCAAGGAGTACTCAAGCGGCCGTCTCAGCTTGAAGGCTTTCTTCCGGCGGCGTCTGGGCGATAGCGGGGTCACCCGTCGCTTTCCGCAGCAAAGCCTTGGTGCTCAGCAGCCGCCGCCTGCAAGCTGGGTCCACGTCGAGCTGGCGTCCGAAACCGATCCCGTTTCCCTCGCCGCTTTCAATGGCGTGGCACTGGGGGTCGCCGGCGAGCGACGCATCGAGCCGGTGCGCAACTTCACCGCCACCCTTCGCCTTCCCACCACCCGCGGAAGCCGATTGCGGGCGCGAGAATCCTGGAGGCAGCGGTTAGCAGAGCGGGGATGGTGATAAATTGCTGGCGTCCTGGCTTCAGGCGATCTTCCTGATTAAAAGGGAGGACCTTGTGGCTGGGAGGCAGGGACTCGAACCCCGATAAGCAGATCCAGAGTCTGCCGTCTTACCGATTAGACGACCTCCCAATCTCCAAAATTGATTCTAGCAAAACTCTGGCGCCGAGAAAAGGCCGACCCTCAGAGCCTGGCGCAGGCCGCGCGAAGTTCATCCAGCACGCGGCGCGGCACGCAAACGTTGCCGTTCACACCCGTGCCCAATCGAACTGCGGGCTTGCCGTCGCCGTGAAAGTCCGAACCGCCTGTCACCAGAAGGTCGTGGGCACGGGCCAGCTCCAGGTACATCGCAGTCTGCGCGGGACTGTGCTCGCTGGAGTACGCTTCGATACCCATCAAACCTGCCGCGCGCAATTCGCCCAGCACTTCACTGACGTCCCAGCTCATGCGGCCCGGATGCGCCAGAGAAGGAATGCCGCCCGCTTCGCGCACGCGCTGAATGGCCTCTTCCAGGGTCGCCTTCTCCAGCGGAGTGTACGCCTTGCCGCCCTCGCCCAGATACAAGCGGAAGGCCTCCGGGATGCTGTTCACATAGCCCTTCTGGACGAGGACGCGCGCGAAATGGACGCGGCCTGTCAGTCTGCGCGCCAGCGCCGAGGCTTCCGCGAGCGTTACTTCGAGGCCCAGCTCTTGCAACCGCTGCGCCAGCCGCTCGTTGCGTTGCTGCCGCCGCGCCTGTAACTCGCACAACCACGCACGGAACGCGGCGCCGGGAAGCTCGGCGGGAAAGTACCCGAGCAGATGCGCGCTGCGACGACGCCCCGTGGCGCTCCTCCCGAATCGGGTGCTGATCTCGACCGCACAAACGAGATCGAGACCCGCCTGCTCAGCCACTGCCCGGGCGCGATCGTAGCCGCCCAACGTGTCGTGATCGGCAATGGCGAGCGCCTCCAGTCCCGCTTCCTGCGCGGCGCGCACGATCTCCTCCGGCGTCAACGAGCCATCGGATTCCGTGGTGTGAACGTGCAGATCAATCACTGCTGCCGACGCTCCTCGGATCCCGTCGGCACGCGCTCGCAGACGCCCGCCGCAGTGAGCCCACCGATCTCCACCTCAATGATCTGATTCGGCTC
>JGI20130J15133_1003610_pt1 | contig 10553 bp, 10 predicted proteins | sample WasSprMetagenome_FD_15133 | JGI IMG/M metagenome (IMG submission 15133) | reverse complement strand
TTCTAATCCTTTAATTTCATACCTTTCCCTTATTAATACATCAACTTCGACCTCATCTTTATCAATCTTTTTCAAAAAAAGCCCCATTAAATAAGCCCCCTGCCTTGGGTCAGAAACAACGACCATCCCCACTTTTTTTAACTCATCAAATAAAAACTTTCTTACCTTCTTTTCTAAATCCTCCTTTATATTAAAATTAACTAACACAACATAAATAGTCCTATTTCTATGTAAGTTTTCCACATCTAAAAAAACTGGATTACTGTATTCAATTTTATAAACACTCTTTTCATTATAATTGCAATAGAAAGAAAAAGAAAAAACATTTTGAGGAAAACTTCCAAAAAGAATTGAAACCATCAATAACAAAGCTAAACTAGCCATTAATGCTTTATTATTTTTCATTTTTTCCCTCCTTCACTATCTATCTTTTCTTCTATTTTTTCTATTTCTTTTTGAAACAAATCAAAATCAACTTTTCTTCTATAAATATCCTTTTCAACAGTAGGTGTGCTATCAGAAAAACTTTCTACTTTTACTTCTTTTTGAGACTTTTGCTCCCTTAAAACACCTTCCTCATCATAATTCATTTCATAAAACTTTCTTAAATCACTCCCGCAAAATCTACATATTATCGCACCCTTTTTAATCACTTCCCTACAAACTGGACATTCCATTAAAGTGCTAGATGCAAAAGCATTTTTGGCTTCACTAATTTTTCGTAAAAATTCTTCAGGATTAGGTATCATCTTCATTACAGTTGCTCCATCCTCAGCTGCAGACTGTACATAAACAGTTCCATAATTAAAAAGCATCCCAAAAATATCTTTTTTATAAACTACATTATTGATCTTGTCTAAAGGTGTTTCTTTTAAGCTTTTTGTAAATACTCCCCATTCATCAATTAACCTTTTATTTGTAATAACCCAAATGTTGTTCTTCCATTCTGCCAGGAAATACCATGCAAAAAATATGGTTCCAAAAAGGATAAGGTCTGTCTTAAAAAGTAAAATTGCAATATAACTTATTCCAAAAACAATCCCAATCGTTCCAATTAAATACAACCAATGTCTTCTTGCTTCATATAAAACTTTCTCATCAGCACCTAAAGTAGTTCTCATAAGCTTTTCTCCCTCCACCTCTAGTTTAAAAGATCGCATTCTTTAATCTCAAGATTAACACCCTCACTGATTACCAGAGTCACATTTCTTGTTGCCTGTATTTCAACTACAGGAATAGTTTGACTTGCAAGATCAAGATAAAATTTTTGTAAATTTGCTGCAGCTTGAGTAATACCAGATGCAACAGTAACCTTTGCAACTTCTTCTGGCTTTATTACTTGAGCCCCACTTGTAGGATAATAATAATACCCTTGCATCATAGCAGCTTGCCCAAGACCACTAAATAATCCTGCAATAAGAGATCTTGCTAAAATTGCCCCCATCTTAGATACTACCCTTCCTCTTAATCCAATCTTACCATCACTATCAACCACAAAACCCTTTATCTTTTGATCAATAACTGCACGTCCCTTTTTGTCTATACAACTAAGACTAACAAGCCTAAGATCTGCTCTTTCACTTGCAAGATTCCCTAAACCCTCTGCTATAACAAAACATCCCTTAAGATTTGCCTTAACTTTATTTGGTAAAACTGCTGGAGCTTTAACTCTTAAAAGGACTGGAACTGGATTTGCTTCTCCCTTACCTACAGCTGGTGCATCTAACCCTGAAAGAAGGGTCGCCTCCATAAAAGAAGGAGGTAAATACACTTGTTTTTTTTTAGTTTCGTTAGAAACTTCTTTCTTTTCTTCTTTTTTCTCTAAAGATACAACCTTTATATCTCCTACAATCTCAGGTTTTGGTGGAGGTGGTGGAGGTGGTGGTGTTGGTGGTGCTGCAGGATGCGGCTGCGGTGGTGGAACTTGGGCTTGAGCTGGAATTGGAGGCGGTGGTGGGGGAACTGAAGGTGCTCTCTCTACTCTTTTTTCTTCTTTTTGACTTTCTTTTTCTTTTACTTCTTTTTCAGCTTCTTTTGCCTTCTTTAACTCCTCTAATTCCTTTTTTAAAGCTTCCAACTGCTTTTGTGCTTCATAATATTGCGTCTTTTGCAAAAGATCAACATTTACCCCAATCTCTTGAGTCTTATTTTGCTGAAGTGCTACCTCTTTCGGAACTTCTTTACCTCTATGACTTAATACATATCCTAACAAACCTACCATCACTAATAACAGCGCTATTCCAATTTTAATAAACTTTGATTTTTGCTCAGTAGGTAAGGTCTCCCATGTTCCTTTTATCTTTTCAATAAACCCTGCAAATCCTTTTTTTTCATCCATCTATAGACCCCCTTATTCTCCTACTATTCTTTTTTCAAGAATAATAAGCGTTGCCTTGTCTTTCCCTTGAAGCTTTGTTTTATCTAAACTTATCGCAAGAGGAATAGCAGTTAACTCCTTTCTTACAAAATCTCTTTCCTTAATTTCTACATACTGAGTATTCGAATCAAATTGAGTTGTTAAACTAAAAACCTTAGCCCTTAAACCCTCACCCTCAATATCAATCACTTTTTCTAAAACTACTTTAATATCTTTAAACAAATAAAACTCTTTATTTACTCTTACAACCTGAAAATTAGGTTCATACTTGTTGACATAAATTGCCTTAATAATATCAAGAAGCCTCTTCTCATAAGGAATGTCTTTATTTCTCTCAACAACTTCTTGTATCTTTTTGTCTTTAGATTCTAAATAAATAAAAGCTGAAGGAATTCTTTTTGGGATGGCTATTATACTATAAACCTGATCATTACATACAAAAAACAAATCAACAGGATTCTCTATAGGTATCTCTTTATCTTCGATCTTTTTTACAACAAACTTCACAAAAGCATTATTCTTTACAATCTTAACCCTTACTCCCTTTTCTTCTGAAAAAATAACATCTGTTATTTCTCCATCACAATAAACTCTATTTATGTCAAGAGAAGACATCTCAACCATTGTTGTCCTATTTGGCTTTACATAAACTATATTACTCATAACCTCTTTGTATTCTTGCTTTGAACTCAAAAGACTAGGTGAAAAACCTTCTTTTTCCACATCCTTCTTCACTTCATTCTTGCTAGAATCAAACTCTTTCGCCTGTAAAGAAAATTCCATATCTTTTTGAGACATTGAGGCTTTTGCAAAAGACTCATTAAGCCCTACACCAGGTAAATTTTTTACTTGAGATTTAGCTAAAGCTTTAGGTTCTACCTCTTCTCCTTTGCTAATTTCTTGCTTAACAGGCTTTCCACACATAAAAGACATCCCTTGTATCTGAGAACACTGTTGCAATTCCTCTTTTGATACTTCTTTAAGTAAAAATGACGGAACCCATCCTTCTTTTCCATCCTCAGTTTTAACTTTTGCCCATCCTTTTTCAGTACCTTTTACAAATAAAGCCGTTCCCTGTTTAAGAAAATCTATAGTTTTTCCTTCTTGATTAGGACTGTCTTTTAACTCCACATTTGCTATTGCCCTATATAAAGGATATTTATTTTCCTCCTTTGCTTTTAAATCTGATTGAGAACTTGCTTTTATAGGCTTAACTTTTGATATATGAACCCATCCAATAACACCATCCTGAGTTTTAACCTTTATCCATTTTTCAGAAGGAGACTTATGAATTTCAACAACTTTAGTTCCAGGCTTTAAATAAGAAATAACTTGGGCATCAGCATCTGGCTCAGTTAATAATTTTGCAGTCTCAACTACTTGATAGGTTTGAGCAAAAACAATCGAGACCCAAATAACAATACTTAATAATATCCCTAAAATTGATATAATTACGCTTCCTACGCCTCCTCTCATTTTATTCTCTCCTTTTTTTACTTTTTTCTTTACACTTTCACTTCTTCAAAATTTTCAACCATAAAAAAACCATTCTGTATTCTATATTTAATCCTATACCTTTTTACTTCGTTTGTTATAAATTGCTGATTTTGGGTCCACTGACTTAAAAGCCCAACAACTTCTAATATTCTTTCAGCTCTATTAACAGATACTTTTTGAGGAAAAAATGCAGAACTTACTTGTGCAGTTTCAATTTTGTCAGCAAGAGAATATAACATTGGTTTAAAATTAGAAAAAGCTTCAGGAGAACAAAACTTTAAAAAATGATTAAACTGAATTCTTGCTGTTGCTGGAGAATAAGTTAACATCAAAAAAGAAATAAAACTTCCCATTGAATACAAATACTCATCACTTGCATCATCACCAGAAACAAAAAGCTTATCCGAATAAACAGGAGGAACAATAACAACCTTTTGCTCTTTCATAAAAAAATAAGTAATCACCGAATTCAAAATCACAGCTATTCCTATCACAACAACAAAAAACTTTAAAAGCTTGTTGCTTGCCCTTAAATTTTCCCTTTCCTCTAAATATTTCTTTAGCTCCATTTTTGTCTCCTAAGGCTTTTTTACTCTGCAAATTTTTTTTCAAAATAAGGTGGTGTATTTTTAAACCCTACTACCCCTATTTTATATAAGTAATGTCTTAAAAACCCTCTTGGCTTATTTTTTTTCATCTTTGATACTATATAAGGAAGTACAACAAGAAGTAACCAAAAAATATTGCCAAATATCATTGCTAACATGAACAAAAAATTAATTAAAACAACTTCATCAAGATCAAGCCAAAGAATTTTAATAGGTTGATGTAAATACTGAGGAATTTCTTTTTTAGTCGCCATCTTCTATCTTCACCCTTCTAAAGACATACTTCAAGCTCCCCCTGATACAAACACAGGAGAAGCTTGAGAAAAAATTAAAATTTAGAGCTCTAAACTTCTACTAATTAATTAACTTAATTAAAAAAGTAATCCCAACCCTTGAATTAAAGTATCAGCCTTAAGTAGAGCTGCTCCACCAAGAACACAAGGAACTGCTGTTAGAATTCTTCCACCAATAAGAGAAATAGCTCCAACAACCATAGCAGCCATACCACCTACATAACCAATAGGTCCTTTCAAAATCTTGTTTACCGCAATGTCATAAAGATCATAAGCAAATGTACCACTTGCAGGAACTTCAATTGCAAAAGAAAGATTAGGATTTGTAAGAATAACTGCAGCTCCTATTGCAAGAGCTGCCCCTAAAAGAAGTTTAGCTTCATGCTTCATAGTTCTACACCTCCTTTACTTTATTTGATTTTTATTTTAATAAAACTTTCTTTTTCTTTTTGTAAAAACGGAGTAACCACTTTCACAGGACAAAATTCTCCACAAAAATAAAACATCGGTCTTACCTCATATTTCACAACATCATTTGGAAAATATCTAAAATCTCCCATTCTAAAATATGTAGAATGAGTAGTAACTTTATTNATCAAAGAGCTTTCTAGTTCGACTTTTTCAACTAAAGAACTTTCAGAAACTACTAAACCTAAAAGCAATAAATAACTCAAAAAAAATCTTTTTAAAAACATCTTTACCTCCCTTTCATCACATATTTAACTCATCTACAAATTTCTTAAGCTTTTCTATTCCTAATTCTTCTGCTAGCACTTTTAAATGATAAGGTAAACTCACATCTCCATAAGTTTTTGCCCAAACTTGAGTCTGCCACTTCTCTTCTAAACCCTCTGAAATATCAAACTCTGTTAAAGCTTTTCCTTTTGCATAAACTATAGCAGGCACTTTTTCAACCTTATACCTTCTATATAAAAAAGGATCAATTACAAACTCAACCCCATAAACCTCACAATTAAGCCCTTCACAATTGCTATCTTTCTTAATCGTATCATAAATCCAAGAAATAGTAGGCATAAGTCTCTTTAACCCTCCAATTCCTCCTCTTAACACAAAAACTACATTCCCTTCAATATGTGAAGATACAAAAGTAACGTAGTTCCGTATAGTTTCCTTTGGCATGCTACTTGATACAAATATATAAAGCCTCTCATCAGGGTCAAGAACTAAAACCTTCTCTTTAGACTTCTTTTTCTCAACATAATCTTTATAAAAATTCTTTAGAGAAACACCTTCTTTTTCTGAAATAAGACTCATTAAATTTTCCTCATATTGTTTAACAAGTTTTTGATATTCAGGAGTTTGGGTTGCTTGATAAGCTTTTTCAGCTTCTTCTTTTGCAGAATCTTCATAAACATTACTGAAATTTCCTAAATCTTTTGCAGCATCTTCTGCTTCTTTAACAGTTTTTAAAACCTCACTAGGAGATATCATCTTTAAAGGAATTTCTTTCCAAAGTCGTCCATTTACATAAATTTCTAAAACATCATACCAGGAGTTAAGTTTTATTTTTTCTGAAGTAATCACTTGGGGTCCTATACAAGAACTCTTTCTTTGTAAATATACTTTATTTTCTTTTATAGATGCTACCTCATAACAAGGATTTGGCTTTTCAATTTCTACTTCAAATGGAGTTGCAAAAACCTTAGTACTTACAAAACTAAACCAAAATCCTATACAAAAAAGCTTAATTAAAAGTCCAGTTAATGAGGAAAAATTGTAGTTCCCATGCAACATTTTACTCTCCTAAAAATCATCCAATCAAAATTTTCTGCAGCACCTTTTTTAGTTCCCCAAAATGGATCCTTTCCTGCTCCCCAAATAAAAGCACTTTGCCCAACATTTACTATACGAGATCGTACAGGCTTCATAAGATGCATTTTGTAATTACTTTTAACCCAAATAGGAGTTACAACTGCTCCACAAAGGTCAATACCAGGGTCCCAAGACAATCCCTCTCTTGAAAGTTTATAAATTGTTCTTCCAGCAAGATTAGCTGCTCCTTCTATAACGGTTGATTCATCAGTTGTTCCTGACATAGGATAAGAACTTCCCCAAGAACCCATACACCAGAAAAGTTGATTAATAGGTTGTCCCACTTGAGAAGAAACACTATCTGCCATACAAGATGCTTGAGCAACAGGATTTGCAAAAAGTAAAACTTCAGGATGTATAAACATTGCAAGATCATCTCTTTGCCAAAGTGGATCAAGTTCAGTCACATACGCTATATCAAACCCATCCCAAGGAATACAAGGAACATCCATAAAAAGATCAAGAAGATTCCAAGCTGAAAACATATACCAGTGAGATTGAGCAAAATATTGATTAGTAGATGAACCTGCTACTTCTTGAACATTTCCTCCTTGCTTTACAGGTTGACTTTCAATTTTTAGCCCTCCAAGAAGTGGAAAACACCATGGATCTTTTACAATCTCTGCAACACGAGCTGGTTCCCAAAAAGATACTGCAAGTCCTACTATAATAGCTCCACTTCTGTTTTTGCAAAAACATATTATTTTTTTCATCTCATCCATTTCATCAAGATTTTTCATATCCTTTGATGTCCCCCCTTTTATACTAACACCTGCAATTTTCACTGGAAAAACACCTGTCCAATCAATATCAGTAAATAAATTAAAAAAAGTAGCCTTACACTCTGCATAAAGGAAAGAACTTTTAAAAACAAAAAACACACTCAAAACCACTAAAACTAAAAATTTATTTTTGCTTATAAGCAATTTTTTCAACATCTTTNATCCCCACCTCCGTTATTTCTAAATATTTTCCATTTTGCCTTATTATAGAAGGNANTTTCTTAACATCAAAACGCTCTAAAATACTTTTTGTTGCTTTATAAACAGGAACTCCTAAAAGCTTCTCCGCTTTCATTATGTCTCCCTTTACCGCAATAAACATAACATCAAACCTTTTTGTATATCCCCCATTTTTTAGAAAGAGCAAATGTAAAGTGTTTCCTGCATCAAAAAATACAAAAGTTCCATATAAACTCATATACTGCAAAGGATTAAAAGTAAAACCTTGAGGATAAATAACTTTTCCTTCAGCATCTTTTATGTCAAAAGGAAGCTCATAACGAGGTTCATAATATCTTGTTTTTGTCTCCTTAGCATAAGAAAGATTAAACTCATTAACAACTGTAAGCTCCTTTGCTTTCTCTTGAAGAACTTTCTTATATCTTTCAAAGTCAATTTTTTTTGCAGCATTTAAAATTTCTTCATAAGCATCAGGCTCAGCAATATCGTAAGTCTTTCCAAACTCTTTTGAAAAGCCTTTCGGTTTAGAAAGAAAAAAAAAGAAAACTAGCAAAAAAGAAAAAATTACCTTATTAACGAGAGGTTTGTTTTTGTATAGAACCATAGAAGAATTCCTGTACATTGGTCTCAATGTTGTTAGGAATATTTCTTGTAATGTCTGCATAGTATTCACTTAAGTCAATTTTATCAAAATCTAAAGATGCAAATTCTTCAGGAGTAAATCCTCTACAATTAGGATGCTTTGCAGAACCCCATGATCTTATATCAGTATTAAGTTGAGGTCTTCCTTGTTCATGAATTATCCTTGCAAGTTTACTATTAAAACAGCAATAATATTTTGCCTTTTGAATACATTTTTTTATAGGACCAAGTCTTAACTTTTTAATACAACGTGTCCCAACATAATGACATCTTCCTGATTCTCTCTTAGTGACTGTAATAATATCTTCTTTATCACAACCACCACCAAAAAGGAAACTTATTATTGCTCCTATAACAGCAATAGCAAATCCACCAGGACCAAGCCACCCTATAGCATAAAATACAGCATCAGCTGCTACATTAACAAGGGCTTGCAACTGTGGGTCTTTAATAAGACCACTTATAGCAAAATGAACTATTGTCATTGTTATAGCAGGACCTAAAACATCAACATAACTTTTCATTGCATCAGCTACAGCCTGATCTCCACCAAAAACTTCAACAGTAGAACCAGGAGCTGTAGAAAACCCTTCTTGCCCCAAAAAATTTTGTAAAGCTTGCCCCTCTGTAGATGATTTATAAACTACCCAAGCATTAGAAAAATCTGCAGACTTAGACAAAACAAAAACATCTGTTCCTACTCTTACATATGTTGATCCACTTGCAAACCAATAACCAAAATTTACTATATCGTAAGCATACTTAATAGCATCTGCAGAATACCTAAGTAAACTGAAATTTGCTCCAGTTGAACCTGTTGAATCATAAATCTTCTCTTTTGCTAAACTACCACTACAACAATTCTTAAACATAGTCTTCCATCCTGAAGGCCTACATCTCTGCTTTTCGCCGTTAAAAATGTAAATCTGACCTAAACATTGACCCGCAGAATCTGTTTGTCCATCATCTTTATAATCACTTGGCTCATCAGGATCATCTTCCTCTAAAGCTTGAACTTCAGAAGTAGTTAAACACTGATTGGCAGAACACATCAAAACTCCATTAACAGGCTTACATGAAAAATCTCCATAAGGACAAAAATACCCCATTAAACATCCATCACTTGTTAAAGTAGCACCAGTAGGACAAGATGCTGAACCTTCACATTTTCCTATATTTTGATTAAATGAACCTCCTGAAATACAAGATGGAGAAGCCACACAAGCTTGTAAATCAGCATCAAAAGTAGAACCTGATGGACAAGAAATATTTGTTACACAAAGTTTAAGACTCGTATCATAAGTATATCCAGATGGACAAAACTCGCACATTCCTGTTTGAGAATTTGGATATTGTCCCTGAGAACAAATCGGATCTCCTTTTTTAGGCCCCATAAAATAAAGCCCATCATCATCTTCATCACCAAAATATTCAGGATAAACACATACATTTTTGTACATACATTGCCCATATTTAAAACAAGAACTATAACAAAAATAAGGTTGACAAGTATTATATGTACAGCTATTTATATCACTTGCTGGAAGATAGTAATACCCATCAACCCCATAATGACAATTTGTATAACCATACCTACAACACTCAAAACTATCCTCACAATAATAAACACATCCCCAAAAATTAGGATCACATGCATGATTCCATCTATGTTGTTCAAATCCTGTCCATGTCTCTCCATCTATTGTTAAACTTGCTGGACATCCATATTTACTATCATCATAAATTTGCTTATAAAACTTCCATCCTGAAGGACACCTTAATTTCCAATCAGAAGGCTGAGCCATACATACATTTCTTGTTGAATCTTTTGTATACCCAGGAGGACAACTTGATTCTATTTGCCTTCCCTCTACTACACATTTCCATTGTCCATTTACATTCCTTAAACTTCCTCCACTTGGACATTCTGTCTGCCTTGCATTTGTTACACATTTCCATTGTCCATTTACATTCTGTAAACTCCCTCCACTTGGACATCCTACCTGCTTTGCACATACTTTATTAACACTATCATAAGTAAAATCAGGAACACATGTTGGATTTGATTGACAAGTATTGGTCTGATTATTATAAGTATATCCACTAGGACAATCTGGAGTCACATACTTTGCTTGACAAGGTGCTGCATCAAGAGGACAAATTTTACTTCTATCATCAGCTGTTATACATTGAGCTATTTCATCTTCAGTTATTTCTCCATCTCCATTTTTATCTATTGCACAAATTCGATCGTATCGAGTTGTTCCATTCGTACCACTTCCTTGTTGTGTCTGATTTCCTATAGGAATACAAGATTTTGTTCCAGGATCATAAACATAAT
>JGI20130J15133_1003600_pt1 | contig 10577 bp, 15 predicted proteins | sample WasSprMetagenome_FD_15133 | JGI IMG/M metagenome (IMG submission 15133) | reverse complement strand
ACTTCATTCCTGATTTTGTCGAACATATTCTGTAGGGTTTCCGGGGAAATATAAGCGATCACCCCTGTTTGCAAGTGGTTCTGGAATACGCTAACAAGTGGCTAGAATTTCAAACTGTGAAATTTGAAGTTTGAAGTGTGAAGTTAAAACTCAGGGGATGTTTGCTTTATATACTTCTCTCAACAGTAGTGGGTTATGATAGTGAAGGGGAAGTTTGTGAGTTTTGACAGGCCGTTAGTTTTGAGGAGGGAGTTTGGAGAGTTCCCCCTGTGCTACGAGTACAGGGGGCCCGGGTGGTATGTTGTGAGGGAGCCTGGAAAGAGGGTGAAGCAGGGGGGAAGTGGGTCCTCGAATGGTGAAGAGTATCACAGGAGCTGGGAGAAGGGGGTAAACTTCTGTAAGAAGATTCCCAAAGACTTTCTAATGTTCCCGAATTTTTACCCTGTGGGGGGTACAAAGTGGTTGCGGAGGTGTGATGGGGTCTGGATCATGTACGAGGATCCTCTATCGTGGAGTCTTCTTGCCGAGCTGGCTCTTTACGTGGAGATGTGGTGTCTGCCCTTCCGCTTTGATAAGGCTAGGGAGCATTTGAAGAGGAGGCGGTTGCAGCTTCTTGCATTTGAGGGGAGGGATTTGAAGGATGAGGAGATTGAGGAATTCTGTCAGAAGGTTGATTANGTGCTTGCNTCTGCTGTGGTGCTCGGTTTGTTCNGCCCGTTCAAACCGAGTGAGCTGGGTTATGTGCTGGAGGAGTCGGACAGGAAGCTGAGTGTGAGGGAGATGATNGATCACAGTGCATATGCTGGNAGTCTGGCTCTCTATGAGATTGGTCCGGAGGGGCAGGCGTGTCATATGCTTACTTCTCATGCTTATCGGCCTGTCGAGTACGGGAGTGTTGGGGATGTGGCTCTGATGACGGTGTTTCACGAGCACTGTAGGGCGCTGGGTAAGGATTACTGGGGTACTCTGAGTCTTGGAATATACAGGCTGGCGGTGGAGTTGGCTCATGATGCGGAGAGGGGGGAGATGGTTTTTCTTGACCGGTATCCTGAACCAGTACCCTAACAAAAATGGGAGTATGCTTAACCAAGGGTGGTAGGGATGGTTATTGGTGATCAAAAGGAGGTTGAAAAAGAAATTGAAGAAAAAGTACAGTCTGACTGGATTTGCGGCGGGATTATACTTTTTCTTGCGAGTACGACGATGAAGTTGCTGAGGTTGCAAGCGTATATTTCTTCCAATTCTTCTGTTTTCTTGTCTTTGACAAGGTGTATTAGCTCGTGGGCGAAGAGCCAGTCTGCAGGGGGGATTGTCCTGAACCAGACTGCATTCGTGTTCTTGTAAGCTTGCCCGTATACGGTTTCTCTTGGCTCGACTGGTGGTTTTTCAAAAACTTCAATCTCTTCTGGTTTTGGAAGGCGGTCTTCTAAAGCTAGGATCTGGTAGATTCTGACGTACACGTCTTCAAACCAGGCGCATTTGTCAAGTTTCATGTTTTTTCCTCCTCCTCTTTCTGGAGAGTTTGGAATGTTTTTAACTTCTTTTATTTTTTCAAAAAAAGTTTTAGGTGGAGGTTGTTTTTTCTTCACTTTGGGTGGAGGAAGATCTTTTTGCAAGCCATTTCCGGTTGTAGTCTATGTAGTACTGTGTTCTTTTTGGATCGTAGTCTTTTGCGAGCCTGAATACCGCATGTATCTGCTCATCACTCCAGCCCTCCTCGATCATCATTAGAATCAGGTGGACTCTGGCTATGTGTTCCACGGCTCCCTCATTCACACCGTGCTGGGCTATCCATTTGCTCTTCAGGTGTATTTCCCTGATCCTCTCATCCGCACTGAGTTTTCCGTGCCTCCTCAGGACTTCGACATAGTATGCGATCCTTGCTCTCCTGCCTTTCGCCATTCTCTCGCTCAGCATTGTTCTTATTGATTCTGGGAGTTCCCGTGCTGTTTTCTCCTCCTGTTCTTCGTGTATGAAGTAATCCGCGATTTCCAGCGTTTCGGCGAAGTCGCTGTCGAGCTCTGCCTCCGGGACATCCCAGTTTCCCCTCTTCACAAACCTTATCACGTCGTTGAAACTCATGCGCATGAACCTGAACGCGCTGATTGGAGTGCATGGGAGTTCTGTTTTTCCGTGTATGCTGAATGGGACTCTTGAGAGTCTTGCTATTTCAAAAACCTGTGTATCGCAGGTTTTGAGTCTGAGTCTTTCCACGACTCTTGTCCCGAAGGCTTTCAGTGTGTCGGGGCTGATGTCCACTCTCCTGAAGACCACGTGCACGTGGAAGCCCTTGGCCCCGCTGAACGTTATCAGGGGCGGAACGCTGAGCTCGCGGACGAGTTTTTTCGCTTCTTTCATTGCCATCTTTGGATCCTCTGAACAGTCGAAATCGAAGAACATTCTGTTTATCACGACCTTGCTCCTGTCCCACTGTTTTCCGTCGGTGAAGTCGTCTTCGAAGCTGTACACGCTGGCGAAGAAGTCTGTTCGAATGTCTTCGAGTTTTTCTGCGAGGTGCTCGGCGTTTTTGGCATACCTGTTTCTGACGAAACCCTGCTGTGTTTTCCAGCCGACTTCTCTGGGAAACTGGAGGTAGAAGTTGTCGAGTGCTTGTACAAGTTCATCGTGAGGGATGTTCATGCTGGACACCTCGTTGGGGTGGGAGGTGGCACATTTTTAAACTATAGTTGCGGGGTGATGGAGAAGAGTGTTACGGTGGTTAGTGGGAAGGGGGGTACGGGGAAGAGTTTCATAACGTGCAACACGGCAGTAGTGCTTGCTGGAGCCGGTTTTAAGACGCTTGTTGTCGATGCTGACACGACAATGGCCAGTGTGGAGATCATGTATGGTATTTCTCCACAGAAGACGTTGCAGAGTCTTGTCGCTGGGGAGGCGAGGCCGGAGGAGATCGTGTATGAGGGGCCGAATGGTGTTCTTGTTGTTCCTGCTGGCGCAAAACTTAGAAGGCGTGTGAGGCCGAGTGAACTTGATGCGGCAATTTCCTCCATTCTGGAGCTGGTTTCTCCCGATTTCCTGCTCATCGATGCTCCTGCAGGACTGGATGCCGACGTTGTCACTGCTGTCATGATGACAGAGTACCACATGATCGTCTGCAATCCGGAGGTTACGAGCTTGGCTGATGCTTACAAGGTGAAGACTGCGCTCAGCGGTAAGAGCAGGTATCTCGGAGCGGTGCTGAATAGGGTTGGCAGGATGGAGCTCTCGAAGTTCAGGGTTACGGGGCTGATAGGGCCGATTCTCGCGGCCGTGCCCACGGATGATAGGGTGAGGGAGAGCATCAACTCTGGAGTGCCCTATGTGCTGAAGTATCCTGATACTGTTGTTACGAGGCAGATATTCAGACTTGCCAGCACTCTTGCGGGTGTAGACCTCTATCCGAAAAAGGAGGGCAGGTCGTTTTTCAGCTTTTTCAAAAGGAGGGGGGAAAGTGAATGAGACTGCCGCCGCCCGCTGGTAAGAGTACTCTTACAGTTCGGAATCTGGATTTCAGGAGTGCTGACTTTGAAAAGCTGGTGAAGGGGAGGGTATACGTGTGTGTTTCCTTTGATAACGGGTGGGTGGTTGTTGGGAGGAATGAAATCTTCGCCGCATTCTATGAGGATGCGTACGAATTCCTTGCGGGTTTTGATGCTTTTGCAAAGCTCGCTGAGAAGTGCAGGACTGGGCAGGTTTGTGAGATTGATAAAGCTCATCTGAACTTTCTCACAAGGATATACCCTGAACTGCTGGTGCGGAGGCCTTTTAGCGAGGTCATGCTTGATGTCAGGAGCCTGGATGTTATTGACAATCTCGTGGGCTCGCATTACTTTACTGTGGAGGAGGAGAAAGTTAAGAGTACGAGTGCTCCCGATGTGCTGGAGAGTGAGGCAGGTATTCAGAAAGACGATTCTGCTGCTGGACTGTGGGTGATGAACCTTGAAGAGTACCTGAACTCTCTTGAAGATTTCACCGGCATAATTGAAGCTTCTGACGGTGCTATTGTTTTCACTTTCTGGGTTAAAAGGGGGGAGGTAAAGGCTGCAAAGCTGGTTGATGGGGATTTTGTCGTGACTGGGAACTCTGTACTGTATTTTTCCAGCATTCCTGCGAGGGTTGTGCAGAAACCNTGGGTGGATCCTCCCTCTGATGCGCTGTGTATCGAGAGCGAGGCGGGTGTGAAGGCTCTGTACGCGAGTCTTGACAGGGGGGAGAGCGTATGAGGGAGGACGGGCTGAAGCCGTATTATGTTGTCCTGAAATGCCCTGTCTTCCTCAGGAATGTGGAGAGTGTGGAGGATGCCTGCAATATTGCGGTGAGTGAGGTTTCGAAGAAGGTTCCGAAGTTTGTGGATATTGATGTTGAGGAGGTAGTGTGCTCCTGCGGTAGCAGGGGGAAGAGGGCGTTTGTAGTTGCGGGGGACGCGTTTGTTTCTGTTTTGCTTGGGGTTAAGGTTGTGGCTGACAGTGAGAGGGGGGCGGTGAGGGTTGCGAGGAGCATCGTCAGAAAAGCTTTCGAAAAGACAGAGGTTGCTGGAGTCCGGCTTTTATGCTAGGCTTAGAAAACTGCTCATGCATATTCTGCCCCCTCAGGAGTCTGAGATAGTTGCAGCTGTGATTTTCTTCAGGATTTTGAGTAAGAAGGATTTGCTGTCCATTTTTGGGGATTCGAACAGACCGGTTGGAAAGATTTTAAAAAGACTTGAAGCGGAGGGAGTTTTGAATTATCAGGAGCCTTTTTATTATGTGAATTCTGAAAAATTGCTTGAGATGATAAGTTTGAAGAGGGAAGAGTTGAAGAAGGAGCTGGAGAGGGAGTGCAGCAGGTTTAACAGGATACTGCTGGAACTCTCAATCTTCACGGCCAAGGGTTAGTTTATTGCAGTAGTTTTTGATCAAAAAGCGTACTACGTCTGCATCGGATTCTATGCTAGTGTTTTTTTCGCGATCCATTGTGACTTTAACAACGCGCTTTTATCTATCTGTAAGGGAACTGAAGTCCGATATTCATTGATCGTCAAAGAAAAAATTGTAATGTAAAAGATTTTCTGAATCTATCAAACGTCCTCACTCCACCTAAACCTGCCCTGCTTTTCCAGAATCGCCAGCTCCTTGGCAAACCAATCGATCGGCTCTATCGCCCTTCTGCCCCATCTTTGCCTCTTAAGGTCGATCGATTCTTTCCAGGATTCAACGAGACCCTTAATCATCTCAAATGTGGAGACGGTCTCAATTCCGTTTCGCCTCGCCTCATCGATGTACCTCTTCACCGACGTCGGTTCCCTGTAAAACAAAACATAGCGAATCCTTTTATTCGAAAGGGGATACGCTTTCTCGATCACCGATTTGACCGCTTCAAAGTGCGCACATTTGACGAGTTCTTCATCGCCCTCGGCGTAGCCGAGGCTCGCCCGGCATTCTCCCAAGATAACCTCATCATCCTTCATCCCCAGCAGATCCAGCTCTTTCTCACCTACGGGTACATTTGTTCTAACGAGGTAACCCTTCCTCTCCAAGTATATCCTTGCTAAGATCTGCAACATCTGCGGTGGGAAGATGGAACCCTCATGGCAGGCCTTGGTAGATAAACCCAAACCCGGTGACATCCTGGCTTATAAATGCAAGAGTTGCGGCAACGTTGTGGAGAAGTTCTTTGAATTTCCAGAAGAGTATGCACGCTTCTTTAAGAAGACAGGGCCATAAAATAGATGTCTAATGGTAGTAGTTATCCACATTCGTTCGTTATCCTCCAAAATACTTTTGTGACAAACTTTTTGAATAGAGTGAAAATCTGCTCAGACAAAGAATTATTCGTGTAAGTCTCTACGCTAAAGCAGCTCTAAAGGTGAAGACATTCCCATACGGGTGCAAGATCATCTAAGAAGGAAAACCAGTTCAGCAAAGTTATTAAAAAATAGGTGTTTTTATTAATTAAGGTTAAATATATTTTTGAGGCTGAGATTTTCACTGAATGGTCGGGAGCTGCCTTTTGATCGAAAAATATTTATCCTTTCGAATTCATTACATATATTTGGAAGCTTATAACATAAGTATGATATGAAGTTCATTAAAAAGTTGCCATTCAACCAAAGGAGAAATCATAGAATAAAGTGATAATATGTTTAGCAGAATTTTTCCCTCATACCCCATACAAATGGTTTCCCCTAGAAGAGGCAATGTTAAAATAGCCTCCAGGAGACTTTATGTAGATTTTCCATACGTATATTGGGATTTTATAGGGCGTGTTGCTTACAAAATAAGTGAGTCAAAAGAAAATCCACAAAAGGTTTTTCAGCAAGAAATGGAAATTTTCAACAAGGAAAGAAGGGAGATCACAACTTTTAATAATGTTCCCCTTGGAACCATTTCACTTGTCGCTACACCCCACACAACAAAGTTATTGCTAAAACTTAGAGTCAATTGGCCCGTCTTTTTTCAATATTTGGAGAATAAGGCTCGAGAACTGATTTCTAAAATAGAAAAGGATGGTTCTAATATTATGAAAGTTTACAACGAAATTATAAACAATTATTTTAGTCTTGTTGGAACACGCATTGTTCCAAACCCCCAGCTAGCAAGATTCAATGTCCATCAACTGGAAAACTTTAAGGAGTTATTAAGACGGCTTCAAGAGGAACAAGATATTCGAAATTATCTTTCAAATATTAAGCGAGCTATAAACGCCGTAGAAACAATGAAATTAGAGGGCATAAAATTATGGACGCTTCAGCTAAACTCTGATTTTTCTGCAGTTGAGATGTGCCTTGAGAGAATGGATATTTTATCATGTTATTTCTACCTGAGAAATGCACTAGAAAATCTCGTTAAACTCATAGTCTATAGCGACATAGCTAAGAACTTCAATACTTGCCAAGGAATACTAGAAGTCTTTTTCTTTTATGACAAGTTATATGACAACGAGTTATATGACAAGTCAGCGGAAAAAGCGGAAAAAAGATTCTACAGTATTCAACGACTAGAAAGTGAGTATGTGAAAAGAATCACAAGGTATCTAGAAAGTACGCCAGAGATAGACTTAGAGAAAATAGATTCGATGATGCGTGAAAAGCAATTTCCTAGGTTGGGTATAGATAGGCAAACCTTAAAAGAATTCGAGAATAGGTATAAGGTATCGATCAAAAATTATTGGGTTGCTTGCAGCGAGGTAATACATAACCAATCCCCGCTTCCATTCTTCTCATTATTAGAAGTCAAATCATTTAAGCACTTCTTGAGGCAATATTCTGCGCGATTTATTTCTGCGATCAAAATTATTCCTTCAATAATTAAAGTTACTAAGAAAGTTCCATTTTGAGCTTTTAATTAAAAACATTGGAATTTTATCTGCAAGTATTACTGAAAAATTGACTAGTAAAGAAACGGTAGAGGAATTTGCTCCACCAAAGCAAGCTCCTCAGCGATGTCCGGAGATCCAGAAGTTCGGATACTTTCCTTCAGCTTCTCACTATGTTCACGAGCCCTTGGAAATCCTTGCTGCTTTTGAGATCTCATCGTAGCTTAGTCCTTCGAAGTAGCACTTCCATCCTCCTTTTCGCGGATATCATAGCCTTTCCCCCCTTTTTATCAACCTTACTCGCACATCTCCGTTGTCCATGAGAAGAATTCCAACCTTCAGGCCTTTTCGAAGCTTTCCAGACCATTTCTCCAGCTCCCCTTCTGGAATACGGATCCTGTAGGCTACCTTCAGGATTACGAAATCGTTGCCAATCCCATCGATTGTGCCCACGATCTCCCTCATTGTAGGATGTCTCCTTATTCCCTCAAAGCTCTCTTCCGCAAAGGGCTTCGCCCTGTAGCGCTTCAGCTCGCTGTCGAGATTTTCAACTAGCTTTTTCAGAAGGTTGTTTTCGCTTCTCAGCCTTTTTATTTCCTCTTCTGCCTCCTTAAGCCTTTTTATCAGCTCAGCTCTGCTCAGGTATCCTTCTTCGCCCTCTTCCCTCCTTATTGAGTCTTCAACCCTTTCGATGACAAACCTTGAAATCGATACGCCAGCATTCTCAGCTCTTTTTTTCCATTCCTCCGCCATCTCAATGGATGGAAGATAAACGTAGATAGCCCTCTCCTTGATGGTTTTGGTCTTTCCCCTGTTTGGTTTGGGCATGATAGAAAGTGTACTTTAACACAATTTAAAATTTACTGGTAAAATAATGCGGGGCGGGACTACAGTATTTTTTGTGGTTATAGAGCATAGGAATGGTGGTAGGCCCAGGATTCTGGGTGACCTGTCCTGTTTGTGGGAGGGTGGAGGCTTGTTGTGAAAAAGAAGGCATCATACGGTAGGGGTTACAGGGTTGTGCATTCGGAAAAAAGAGGGTGTGCTGTCAGTTATTCTTCACAGGGTTATTTAGTAATTAGCAGGATTTATTCTCGTGTTCGGGGTTACTTAGAAGGGAAGCGCATTTTAAGATTGATGGGTGAGAAACGCCCGAGATCTTACACAGGGTTTTCAGGCGAATTTTTGAGTGTTTATAGATAGCTGCGGCAGCTATTGTTGCAGGCCTAGCATTGCAGGTTTCCTCCAGTTTTTTGGCAGTTTCAAGTGCTTTTTTTATCACTTCTCCTCTCAGGTTGAGTTTTGCAGCGTAGACATGCACCCATTCTTCAGCTTTTATTGGTTCTGTCCTGATCTTCAGCTTTTTCTGCAGGTTTTTTAGGGCTGTGAATATTTTCTTCTCCTCTACACCGCTCTTCTCCTCTATTTCTTTAACCGCACGCGGGATTGTGTGCATTCTGCAGGCTGCCAGAACGCAGGCAGCCGCGATTCTTGCCCCATGAAGTTTGCTGTCAAGGGCTTTTTTGGCCAGTTTTTTAGCGTGTTCTACAGTATAATCTGGTAGGGAGAGTTTTCTGGCTATGTCCTCGGTCATTATAACTGTTGTCGGTGTTTTTTCTGCCAGTCTGGCTCTGAGTTTTTGTTTTAGGTTGTATTTTGTGGCGATTTTGGTGTTTGTTTTTTCTGTGATTTTGCCTGCTGGTAGTGGTTTTGTGAATTTTGGTAGGGGGTCATTCTGTCCGAGGACGAGCCCGCATTTTGGACAGTAGTATTCTTGATGCTGGTAGTCTAGAATGCCTGTTATCTTGCAGTCGGGGCAGACTGGGGGTTCTGTCATACTACTTTTCCCTGTCGTCCAGCATTTTAGGAATTTCTTCAGGGCAGGGGATGAGGGGGCTGAGGTTTACCTTGGTTTTTTTCTGTGTATCGTAAACTTTGAGCAGGAATTGGGGCATGTTTGTGGTTTTCAGGTTTTTGGCTTTTTGTAACAGTTCTTCTAGTGTTTGTCTGTCTTTTTCATCAACCTCGTTGATTTTTTTGATCAGGTAGGAGATTACAAAAGTTTTGTATGTTTTGAATGAGGTGGATCTATTACAGGACTGGATCTTATCCTCAATATTATCCTGCATCTTATTCTCGATATAGTCTTTATCCATGTAATTACTACATGTCTTGGTATAAATAGTTTGCGATTTTTTATTCTAAAACTTTATGTTGTTTTGGAAGAGTGCAGAAAAAAATAAATAAAATAAAAAAACATTCAAAAAACTTGCTTCTACTCTGCAGTCTTTGGGGGTCTGTTGCCCGTCCTGCCAGGGGTTTTTCATCCGCAGAGGGAGGAGGATTCTGTTTCTCCCATTTCTTCTATTTTTCTGGCCAGTTCTTCGGAGTTTGTGTTTGCTAGGAGTCTTTTCTTTGAGATGCTGGCAAAAATGTAAAAGTTGGTCATATGCTGACTCCTTGTCTGTCGTTTCTTTTCTCTGCAATGTTCACATCAGCGTTTGCCAGTTTTGAGAGCTGGTTTACGAACTCTGCCGCCGCCATTCCGCAGGCTGCCGCTTCTATGTCTGCTTTTACAACTCCCTTTCTCACGACTGCTTTGAACTTCATGCCCATCCCTCTATCTCGTAGCCTTCTGCCGTTTCTTTGATGTTTACTATTCTTGCTCCCATGAGTTTTGCGCTTTTGGCTACTGTTGCCGCTATGAGTGCGTCTGTTACTTTTTCTGCGAGTATTCTGCTGGAACTGTAGAATTCATCGTATTGGATTTTCACCATCCCGTTTTCTACTGTTACGATGACTCCTCCGACTGTGAACCCGTTTTCTGTGTTTTCTACTCCATATCTTGCGAGCAGTTTTCTTGCCTCATCCAGCACGTCTTTATCCGCGAGCACGTTTTTTACGAGTACACTAACTATCCTGCTCATTTTTTCACCACCTCCAGTGGGGGAGTGGGGGTTATTGGAGGATGTTTTTAACTGTTAAGAATGTTCTTACTGTTGTTTTGATTCTTTTGTAGACTTTTTCGAGATATTCGTTGATTGTTCTGTTGAATTCATCGATTTTTTTGATGTTTATGGTAGCGTTTTTCTCGGTTGATAGGTCGGGGAATAGGAATTCAGTGCTTTGGGGGAGAGTGTAAATGTAACAGATGGGTGTGAGGTGTTTGCCTATTCCTACAAAGGAAGCGTCTGTGTGGGATTTCACCAGTTTTGCTCTTAGGATGTTTGAGAGTGTGAGTCTGTAGATGTGGGAGGGGATTTTGATTGGTTTTTTTGTCTCGAATC
>JGI20130J15133_1003596_pt1 | contig 10583 bp, 12 predicted proteins | sample WasSprMetagenome_FD_15133 | JGI IMG/M metagenome (IMG submission 15133) | reverse complement strand
GCTAGATCTTTTAGAGAGATAGTGTGAAATTCTCCTCCGAAGGAGATTATAAGAAGACCAGAAACTCTTTTCCCATCAATTATGAGATTAGCGTCTCTGAGGATGATATTTACACAATTTCTGCCATTACTCAGGGCTTTAACAATAAGAGGACCTGCATTTATATGCTGGGAGAATATATCGCTGACGAGAAAAGGATAGATGATAGTAATTATGACTATAAGTAGTAGAGATATGATTTTTAGAATATTATGACTCATGTCAATAACACCCTTCTTATCAATATAAATTTGGAGAGTCAGAAAATATAAAAGTGATAATCTTTTTTTAAAAAAAATTATATAATAGCGATTATGGATCTCTAAATAGACCTAGATCTTTTGTGATGGATAGTATAGTTGTCTCTTGTTGTTTATTGAGATCCATATTTCAAAAAAGTTTTCTATAGAACTTGTCAAGATCTTTGGCATGAGAACTTCCTCTATTTGAAATAATCCGGCGTAATCATTCATTGTTACTATGATCTTGACAGGTCTTTCAACTCCTTTCTCTATCTCTACGCTTCTAATTGATAATGCTGACATGGCGTGCATATCTATTTTTCCCATCTTATATGGTATTCTTGCTCTCCCCATAGACATGTCTGTTCCATCTGCTATTTTAACGATCCCTGCCTCAGTAGTGAGACATTTTTTAGAATATTCTGTCGCATGTATTGTGTGAAGAACTTCTTGTCTTATAGCCACAGCTTTTCTCCCTTTAAAACCTAATGAGCTTAATATTCTATCAACAATATCTTTAGATATCAAAGCTCCTAGAAGCTCATGATCTTCTCTATGAATAGAGTTTCCAATATCATGAAGATAAGCTCCTAAAAAGACTATGAGCTTAGCCTCATCAATATTTGACACAGTCTTATCTCTGAGAGAAGATGGCTGAACCCCCTGAGAGATCAATAGATCAAAAATTTCTAATGCCGATCCAGACACGATCTTAGAATGAACAGGCCCATGATCATTATATCTAAGTCTTATGACAGCATTCACATTACTCATTCTCAGAAGCTCTTGAACTTCTTCATCTCTCTCAAGAATCTTAAATGCCTCAGCAATAAGAGGATTCTCTCTTAATTTCGTCTCTAAAAGCTCTGTAGAGACTATAACCATTTATTTCACCATATTAATTACATGCATATGGCATATGCTCATTATTATTTTCTTTTAAAGTTAATATAGGTTGTAGTGAGATACGAAAATGTCTTTGAAAAAAGATCTATTGTTTGCAGATGCTCATCTACATAGCAATCCTATCAACGGCCTAGGATCTGAGAATATCGCTAGAAGATTTAAAGAGAGAGGAGGCTGGTTCATAGCATTAGTTGGTCTGCCCCCAACCAGTCTGGGTTTGAGACCTGATCTAGAGGGTTTCACAAAGTCTATAGAGATGCTATTGAAAGAATGTGAGAAATTGAGAAATCTAAAGATCAGATATTCTTGTTTAGGAGGTTTTCATCCTGCAATGATTGATAAAATGATTGATGTATACAAGATGTCTCCTGAGAAAGTTTTTGAGATATCTATGAAAACTATAGAATACGCTGTCAAACTAGTTAGAGAAGGATTATTAGATGGTTTAGCAGAAATAGGCAGACCTCATTACAAGACTTCTCCAGAACATATAGTTTTGGCTGACACTATTTTTGACAATGTTCTTGAGATAGCTAAAGAGAATGATCTTCTTTTACATCTTCATCTTGAAGAAGGCGGGTGGGCAACAGTTTATAACGTATATCTTAAGATAAAGAGATATTCGCTAGACCCCTGGAGAGTGATTCTTCATCATAATAGAATCAAAAATTTAAAACCTGCGATCTATTATAATCTTATATCTACTGTGCCAGCGATTCCTCAGATAATTGAGAATATAAAAGATCTTGAGAAGAAATATGTTTTTGAAAGCGATTATCTAGATGATCCTTCTAGACCTGGAAGACCTATGTATCCATGGGAGATTATAGATAATTCTCTAAATGCTCTCAGAAACAATATATTAAGTTATGAGGATCTGTATAAGATTCATGTTGACAACATAATCAAGATATATAATGTAGAGCCTCCTTAAAATATAATAGGTGTCGAAGACATATGTTTACTATAAAACCCATTGGGATAGTCAGAACATCATATTCTGATGATGATATTAGAAACTCTATAGAAGGAGTGCCTGGGTATATAGAGATATTTCCAGAATATGAGGAAGGTCTCGAAGGATTAGAAGAATTCTCACATATTATCGTGATCGCTTATCTTCATAAAGTCTCTGAGAGACAGAGAGATGTTCTAAAGGTGAGACCTAGAAGACTTGTAAGACTTGGTATAGATATAAGTGATGTTCCTGAGATAGGAGTCTTCGCATCAGATAGCCCTCATAGACCTAATCCTATTGCATTATCTATATTAGAGCTTTTAGAACGTAGAAAAAATATATTATATGTCAATAAACTAGATCTTTTCAATGGAACTCCTGTCATTGATATAAAGCCTTATACCAGAGATAGAATCATTGATAAAATAAAAGTCCCCGATTGGATCAATATATTAGAAAGAAAGATCCTTCAGAAATTTGGTGATAAAAAGATCCCTATATGAGCCTGTGTTAAATACTAGCTATTTACTGATCTTCTTATATGGACATATTATAGAGAAAGGGCAGTAAGAACATTCCCAAACATATCTTGGGTAGGTATTGCTTGTTATTCTTATTATCAGCTCTTCCTCAGAGATCTTGTCTTTGATCTTGTATTGAGCAACTCTCTCATAAGTTATATAGATTAGATATGTCTCATCAAGATCAAAAAGCCAGTTATATATTCTCGCCTGATCCATATGATGTTCTAAAGGTATTCCATAATCAGATCTGCCTGATTTTATTTCTATACCTATCTTCTTATTATCTCTCTTGACTATAGCATCACATCTTCCTTTGACTCTAACCACATTACCCTGAGGAAGACTCAGTTTTTTCTCACCTTCAACCTCTATCTCAACATCTGATCCATATATCTCCGTAAGAAGTTTCTGAAGACCTTTATGAACAAATTCTCCTAAAATTGTTGGCGGAGACATTATCTCATAGAGAGAGATCTCTGGATATCTCAGCTCAAACTCTCTTTTCAAAGGACATCTTACAAGATCTGTGACATAATATACATCTGGCTCTCTCACATGTTTATCTCTCTCTTCTTTTCTTAATCTATAGATCTCTTTTATAAGATCTATATCAAACTCGCTCAATAAGACACCAAAGATAATTATGTCTATTTATAAAATATTGCCGAAGGCAAAGATCATTAAAAAGATCTTTAATAGAAAATTAATAATTAATATTTTATTAGTGACAATCATGAGTAATACAGTCTCAGTCGAAACTTGTGATGAATAGGGATGATATGTTGAGTAACAATGATATATTAAAAGAGCCTCCATATGATTTTGAAATTGAGAAGATCGCAGATGTCATTTTAAGAGGAGGATATAAAAAAATTTTGATTCAAATGCCTGACGGACTTAAGATCTATTCTAAATATATTCGCGACGAGATTGTTAAGAGAGTTGGAAATGTTGAGATAGTATTCTCAGGAGATAGTGCATGGGGTTCTTGTCTTTTAGATGATGTAGAGGCTGCGAGAGGAGGCTATGATCTTCTTGTTCACATAGGACATATAGAGTATCCATATTACAAATCTTCTCACAGAACATTATTTATACCTGCTTATAGCAGACTATCTATATCAGAGGATCTTATATCAAAACTTTTTGATGCTCTTGATCTTTATAAGATAAATAGCGTAGGTGTTGTATCAACGATCCAGCATATAAAACTTCTGCCTGAAGTATTAAAAGTTTTGTCCACTAGATATAAAGTTTTTAAAGGCTCTGGTCTTGGAGCTGTCATGGGATGTGAATATTCTTCTGCAATAGCGATCTCTAGATATGTAGATGCTTATGTAATCATATCGGGAGGAGTTTTTCACGGCCTGGGTCTAGGTCTCTCAGTCTTGGGAAAACCTGTTATAAAACTTGATCCTTATGAGAGCAAGGTTGTAGATCTTACTAAGGAGATTGATAAGATCCTTAGAATACGTATTCACAAGATCCATGAGGCTTCTGAGGCGAGAAACTGGGTCTTGATAGATGGTGTCAAAGGTCAGAATAGGTCTTGGTTCAGAAGATATTTAGAACATCTGATAAAAAGTAGAGGCGGAGACTACATAGTATATGTTTCAGAGAATATAACAAAAGATCTTCTTATCAACATAGACAGTAATTGGGTTGATGCCTACATCATATTAGCCTGTCCACGAATACCAATAGATGATCTATATGATTTCTATAAGCCTGTTCTCACACCTGCAGAAGCTAGGATGATATTAACTGGAAAAAAAGATCGATATTATTTTCCATGGTAATCTTCTTAAGACAGATCTTATATATATGTCAGCCATTTTCTGTATCTAGGCACCTTGCCTCTCACAATATCCTCATATAATTGTTGTAAAGCTTTTGTGACAGGCCCTGGAGAGCCGTCTCCTATCTTGACGCCGTCAACTTCTACTATAGGTGTTATCTCTGCAGCTGTTCCTGTGAAAAATGCTTCATCAGCTGAATATAACATTCCTAGCGATATGTCATCTTCGAAAACGTCTATCCCAAATTCTCTGTCTAAAAGTATTTTTACCGTGTCTCTAGTTACTCCTGGAAGAACTGATGCGTAGAGAGGTGGTGTAATAGCTTTTCCATTTTTCACTATAAAAATGTTCTGACCAGGACCTTCGCTTACAAATCCTCTTATATCTAATAGAAGAGCCTCATCATAACCTCTTATAGCTGCATCAACACTTGCCAAATAGCTGTTTATATAATGTCCTGTCGCTTTGGCGTTCATTGGGAGAGAATTTGGAGGTATTCTTCTCCAGCCGCTAGTTATCACTCTGGCTCCTTTTGTATATGCCTCTCCCATGTATCTGCCCATCTTAAGAACTCCTATAGCAACTGAAGCTTTTCTCTGAGGAGGTCTGACGCCTAGCTTTGGAATATTAAGAAACACCAGAGGTCTGATATAACATTCTTCAAATTTTGATGCTTTAACAGTTTTGATAATAGCCTCCTCAATCTCCTCAGGTGTGTAAGGTATCTCTAATTTATATATCTTAGCAGAATCAAATAATCTCTCAACATGATCTTTTAATCTGAATATAGCTGTTCTTCCATCAATAGTTTTGTAAGCTCTTATACCTTCAAAAACTCCTACACCATAATGAAGCGAATATGTCATTACACTTATCTTAGCCTCATGAAATGGAACTAGCTCACCATCAAACCATACATACTCGCCGAAATCTCCAGTTGAAGACAAACAAAACCTCCCAATATAAAAATGTTATGTCTCAGATAATAAGCATACTCTTCATGTCATCCTCATCAGAGATTATTCCAAAGGATCTTGTAGAATAACCTCCACGGGCATTGGAGGGATCCTTCTTTTATGTTTATTCATATGATATCTTCTTATCACATCATCAACTAATGTCTTTGGATATCCCAATTTTTCGATAACATCTCTGACACTCATCCTAAGATCAAATAATGCATACATTATCTGATCCAGGACGCTATAATCAGCCGGTAGCTCATCTAAAGCAGTATGTCCAGGATATAACCTAGGTGCTGAAGGCTTCTCAGCGATATGTTCTGGAAGACCAAGCCATCTCGCGAATCTTCTGATCTGAGACTTATATAAATGAGTTATCACTGTAAAATCAGATGCTCCATCACCATATTTCGTGAAAAAGCCTAATATATATTCGCTCTTGTCGCTTGTGCCAGCCACAAGATAGTTATATGAGTTAGCATACATATAGAGTATACACATTCTGACTCTAGCTCTTAGATTCGCGACAGCCATCTTATGATCCTCCTCTTTTAATCCCGTAGATCTTATGAAGCTACTAACGATCTCATCTATAGACACCTCTATAGTCTTTAATCTCAACATCTCAGCAACATATTTAGCATCTTTAATATCTTCATAAGGAGTAAATGCGGTCGGCATAATAAGTCCTAGAACATTATCAGAACCTAGAGACTTAGCCAGTAAGGTGGCGACTACAGAACTATCTAATCCACCGCTCAGACCTATTACAACTCCTTTAGCACCGCTCTCCTTTAGAAGATTTTTGAGAAATATAGATATTCTTCTAAACTCATACTCCCAATCCAACTCCAGAGGCATTATCAAAAGATCATTCACCTCCTGATGATAATATTTTATTTCATAAAAAAATTATTTCTAACACAAGATTCTCAGATTCATAAAGTTTTCCACAACATTTTTCATCGATAATATTTCTCAGAAAATCCTCATAATTATTCACATAATCTTGTAGAAAAATATACTCGTCTTCAGATAGATAGTTGTTTTTTAATCTTGTTATAAAGATACATGTGTTGCTTATTACACCAGCTACCACGCCTCCCTCACTTAAAAACTCTAGTATACTCTCAAGATCTTTCCTCGATGGAATACATATATTCTTTGGATGTGTATGAAACATCGCTATTAAATTTTCTATTTTAGGTATTGTTATACTTCTCTCATCACCTTCTAAAACAATCCATGTCCCGTCCGAAAGAAGAATCATAAGAAATTCTTTATTTAAATAATCAGAGACCGAAATATATCTGATAAATAATTCTCTTAGATCTTTTAATATCTCCTCATATATTTTATCAAAAATCTCTTCATATCTTATCACATGTAATGAACTAAGGATCTTATCACTTCTTTTTGCAAACGAAAGTTTCTCAGCTCTCCAGAACATGATCTTTTCTTTCTCATATAAATCTTTTAAAAGTTGTGAAAATACTCTCTCTATCTCTTGTCTACATTTTTCATTAACATAGATCTCAGCTTCATCACGAAGCTCATCTATATAGATAATAGGATTTTCACAACCAAGATCCTCGATTATATAATCAAGAATTCTTCTAAGTTCATAAAATTTTGCTATCAAAATACCTCTCTCAGATCTTTTTTCTAAATATATTTTATTAGTCATCTAGACTCCAGATTAAAAACTTTTTTACAAATATAATAGTAGACCACTATGAACATATTTGCTCTCTACATATTGATCATGTCATTGAACTTATTTCTCTTATTAGCATTTTTCAGCAGAATTCTTATGAAGCCTGAGCTACTTGTAAAAGAATTTAAAGAGACATCAAAATATATCTCTAAAGCTGGGACAAGAGGATCTAGAAAAAAAAGAGAGATAGCCTCAGCAAAAGTCTCTTTAGTAAGAAAAAAAGTGTTCACTATATCAATGATGGCAGCGATAATACCTGTGATAGGTATGATGCTCATGTTTTTCTATCTATCAGTATTCCTTGGCGAATATGGTCTTGCAACAAGATCTTTATGTTCTCTCCCGTATCCTATAGAGCTTTTTTATGAAGGGCAATGTCTCATATATACTCCATGGATCATTTTTTTAAGTTATGTTCTTATTCTTCCTCTATATAATCATTTCTCAGGAATAGATCTTTTGAGAGAACATAGAGAATGAAAAGATCTTCTTAATATCATGTCTTGTTTTCTTCAGCGAGTGAAAGATTTAGTTTAAGAAATTCTATAAGCTCTTTATATCTATTTCTCACAGTGACTTCTGTCACACCAGCTGCGGTAGCGATCTCTTTCTGAGATCTTTTCTCATTAGTTAATAAAGTTGCTATATATACTGCTGCAGCTGCTATTCCAGCAGGATCTTTTCCAGCTCCTATTCCTGTGTTTCTTATCTTAGCCACAATATCTTTTGCTATTGCTTCGACATTTCCGCTGAGACCTAGTTGTGCAACTATTCTAGGTATATACATTGAAGGGTCTGGCTTAGGTATCTCTATATTAAGCTCCTCCCAGTTGAGTTCTTTCCATAAAAGTCTGTAACATCTTGCAATTTCTTTTCTATCACTTCTAGTATATTTCACTATCTCATCTAAAGATCTTGGGGTCCCCATTACTCTACATGCAGCGTATAATGCAGCCGCAACAATACTCTCAATAGCTCTACCTCTTATAAGACCTGATTCAATAGCTTTTTTATAGATTATAGCAGCCTGATCAATAACTTCTTTAGATAGTCCCAAAGCGCTACCCAGCTTGCTAAGCTCTGCATATGCCTGTGCAATATTTCTATCTAATGTGTTCTGAACTTTTGTTCTCAACTGAAGTTTTCTCATTCTGGCATACTCAATCTTCTTCTTAAGATCTAGTTTCTTTCCTGTGGCATCTTTCCCTCCTATATCTATGATGCTGGTGACATCACTACCCTGAAGAATTGGAGATATAGGAGATCCTGCTCTGGCCCTCTTCTCTCTCTCCTCACTAGTATAAGCTCTCCAGTCGGGACCTGTATCAATCAATCTCTCCTCAATAACTTCTCCAGTATCAAGACATATCTTCTCTCCTCTGGCCTCATCATATATTATTCTGCCAGAAGGACACGGAATGCTACTCTCACCTTTTATAGATTTAGCTTCTGTAGAAGAAGTAGCTGAGTAACTCATTTAAATCCACCAATACGTTAGCCATAAAATATAATTATTTTAAAAGCTTATAAATATTAACATATGAAAATTCCGAGAAGCCCTATTGTATCTACGTATATTAAGATGAATAAGATTTACATACTTCCATATGTATATACGTGTATAGTGTGATGACGCCTAAGAGAAAGTTAACGTTGAGTGTGAGAGAGGATCTTATAGATGAGGTTAGGAGAGTAGCCTTAAGCGAGGGTAAGACTTTAAGCGACTTGATTGAAGAGTATCTCGAGTTTCTAGCGTTTGAGAGTTGGATTATAAAGCTGGCAGAGGATCTAGGGTTAGGTGAGCTAGAGCCTATATTCGATCATGAGATCATATCTACTAGGCGTAGAGGATTAGACGCGACTAGAATAGTCAGAGAGCTAAGAGATGAAAAAGCAGACGTTCACCATGAGTAGAGAGATCTACTATCTCGATACAAGGCTCTAGTTAAGAGATATGTTCTTGAACCTGGTAGTGAGGTAGTGGATATGATATTTAGAGACGCGTATAGAGGTTTAGCAGTTGTATCATGCTCATCTTGGGATATTGCTGAGGCAACGCTAGTATTCGACAAGTACGGCAGGATCTTAGAGCTTAACGCAAGAGAGCTGATGAGAAATATGATGAGAGAGTTTAGGGTATCAAGTAGACTACATATGCTGAGAGTGATTGGAGCAACACCAACAATAATAAGAAATTCGATACAGCTAATCTTTAAACACTAAATCTATGTAGCCGACGCCCTACAAATATTATCAGCTAAAACGAGTAATAGTAGCAATTTTCTAACAGGAGACAAGAAATTAGTTAAGATAGCTGAACAAGAAGGTCTACAAGTAATGTATGTTGGGTGACTCCTGTTAGTTAATCATTGTTAGTCAATCTTATTTTTTAATATATAGAGATTATAAATGGAGCAATACGATCAATTCTGCCCAGTTTTAACTTCCTCTCTCTGAGGGGCAAGAATTGCCTTTTATCTTCATGGAGCTAAAGCCCTGATCTAACGTATTGATATATTTTTACTCACATATTATTTTGTAAATATTGAGGGATTAGGTAGTGAAGACCATTAAGGATCTTGATAGAACTTAGAAGGTTCATCGAGATCAGGAGGGAGGACGATCAGCGCGTCGCCGTCTTTGAGAACGTTAGTTGAGAGCTCTTTGATGAACCTTTGGACTATACATCGTTTATCTATGCTATATACTTGCGCCATGGAATCATCTTGAGAGGCAGACCTAATGATCATAGCTGAAGCTCTTTGTCTTTGAGAGGAACGGAACTACCTCTCTATACTAATGATCGAGAAAAAAATAGTTCTGCAGTAAACATCGAGAGATGAGATCAGTAGGAACTTTTATGGAAAGTTTCAACAGATCTTCTAAGGCTGTATGGATAATAGAAGACTCGTTGAGAGAGCATCATAGCAATACTATCCTACGGAGATTCTGAGGAAGAAGCCGAGAGATCCCTTAAAGATCACATTATAATTGATATGATCAACCGGATCAATAGTGAGAAGCAGATATGTTTCCTCCTCGAAATGGTTTCAGCAGAAAACCTTCAAGAGGCAACAAAAGCAGAGAGATACGGAGACAGATATCTGAAAAGAACAAGAAGGCAAATGGAGAAAAAGATGCTACTTATATTGTCTAGCCACACGCTGAGAAGATATTTTTATGCGGATATCTATATAACTATTCGCCTATGTTTCCTCCGATCTCTTTGCGGAATCAAAAGGTTGCAAGGATCGAAGAACTGATCCAAAAGAATCAAAATGTGATCCTGAGGATCATATGTTTATAAATGAGGATCATTAAAACAAAGATCTTGATGCCGCGGCCGGGATTTGAACCCGGGTCTCCCGCACACAAACGTGTCACGGGCTCGAAAGGCCCGCATACTTGACCGGGCTATACTACCGCGGCTCTCAAA
>JGI20130J15133_1003594_pt1 | contig 10589 bp, 14 predicted proteins | sample WasSprMetagenome_FD_15133 | JGI IMG/M metagenome (IMG submission 15133) | reverse complement strand
AGCTAGGGTTAGCGAGGCGTGGAACGCACTCGTGGAGTGGACACGCCCCGTCTGGGAGCCAATACACAACTTCTTCAAGGGTATATGGGACGGAATAGTGAGCTTCACAGATCACGTGAAAAACATAGCCCAAGGCATAGTTAAGTTCTTCACGGACGATGTCGCCAAATTCTTCGGCGAAACATTGCCAAAATTCTTCACGGAGGATATACCCAAATTCTTCACCGAGACATTGCCCAAGTTCTTCACGCAAGACCTGCCAAACTGGCTGTTAAACGCAGGCAAGACGATACTCGATGGCCTTCAGACGATAGGAGATGCGATATTCAACGCATTCAAGTTCCTCCTAGAGATATTCTACAAGGGCATCAAGGCCGTAGAGGACGTGGTGAGGGCATTCGGGGAGCCGCTAGTCAATCAATCAATGAAGGATGCCAAGGCATTCATGGAGAGGGCGCTAAAGCCTGGATCACCGCCCCCCGAGCTTAGGGACTTCATCAACACTGTCATAAACAGCCAGATGCAGATCATACAGACATACGGGGAAAAGCTGAAGAAGCACGGGCCAGTAGGTATGGAGCAACTACTCGTAGCGGGAACAATAGCTGGACTATTCTCGGTATTATATGCAACCGCCCAGACCGGCGGGCTCCTCGCAGACCTATTCCACCTATTCAAGAACATGCAGATAAGGAAGCTGATCAAGAGCGTGATGGATAGCATAGGCGGATACTTCGTGATGTCATCCGTCTCAGCGACATTCACGTTCTTCACGCTCCACCCGCTCCTAAGGCGATTCTGGTGCAAGACGTTCAGGCCATATATACCCGGCCCGGAGTTCTGGGTAGAAGCACTATTCAGGAAATCCGTAGATGAAAAGGCGTTCAAGGAACACATGGCCGAGCTTGGATACTCGGACTTCATAATAGAGGCGTACAAGGACATAAGGGCCAACCTGATGACAGCAAAGCAGGCCATAACCCTAGTAGGCCTCGGCAAGTGGACTATGAAGGATGCGCTGGATAACCTGAGGAAGGCCGGGTGGATAGGCGAGCGTGGATTCCCCGGCCCAGAGGAGGCATTGCTGGCCTCGCTCGAGTTGCCATCACTCGGAAACGTCATGGAGATGCTGTGGAGGAACTACATAAGCAGAGAGGAGGCCGTAAAGCTCTTCCTCGCATCGGGGAGGAACCCGGACTACATCGAGAAGGAGATGAAGACATACTACAAGATGCCAAGCCCATCAGACCTAATCACATTCGTGGTTAGGGACGTTATAGAGCCAGACGACTTCAAGGCGCTCATGAAGGCGCAGGGATACATGACATCGGACATGATCCAAGAAATAGTTGGCCACACGGTGGAGATGCCGCTCATAGGCGGAGGATATGGCGCAGGCGACTGGGCCGATGCATACTGGGAGGCCCACTGGAGGTTGCCGACAATGGAGCAGGTAACCGAGTTCTATAACAGGGCTGTGGTGGGTGCCGTCAGCATCAAGGGCAAGGTATTCAAGATAAGCGAGGACGAGGCGAGCAAGGCCGTATTCGCATACGCCACCTTACACGATTACAAACCTGAGCCTAGGAGGCTGACCAAATACCTCAGAGCAGCAACCGGCCTAAGCCAGCTACCAGTCGCCGACAGGGATATAGTCGAGGCATTGAGATACAGGGTGCTAACTAGGATAGAGCAGAGGTTCGTCAGGCGATGGGGACTAATATCCGAAGAAGACTACAAGAGGCTGGCCCAAGCCGAGGGAATAGACCCATACATCAAGATAAAGACGCTTGACGGCACCGAGATAAACATGATAGATGCGCTAGTGAACGCCGAGTTCCTGCAGGATCTACTGGAGGAGAGGACGGCTGTGAGGACGCAGGTCATAAACGCATTCGTCCAAGGATTCAAGATAGAAGTGGACATAATAGACCCATTCACGAAGGCTGCGGTCAAGATAAACACTCTAGACGTAGAGGCATCATGCAGGATGCTCAGATTCAGGCCGGAGGAGGCCAACTGGCTAAAGGCAATGGCCTTGATAAGGAGAACTATCGAGCTTAGGCAGGATGCGATAAAGGCATTGATAGACGACTACGTGGCCGGAGCCATCTCGGATGACGACTTCAAATCCGAGCTAGCAACACTAATAGACGATCCAGAGGTCAGGAACGCAGTCATATCCTTCACGATAAGGAAGAAGATGAGGAACAAGGTCAAGAGGATGCTCACGAGGCTCGACAGGGACATAATACGTGAGGCCGACACGATGCTCCGATTATATGAAGAGGGTCTAGCGACAAGGGATAAGGCCAAGGAGGCATTGGATAAGCTCGTTCAAAACGATGTGATAACACGGCAGGAGGCGGATATACTCCTCTCGATCTCGGACATGAGGAGGAAGCGTGAGCTAGTGGACTACGCAATAAGGGCGCTGGCGAAGAAGGTCAGCCGAGGAGAGATATCGCCCGAGGAGTTCATAAGCCGGATCACGGCGCTAGGCGTGGATAGGGAGTTCGCAGACGCAATCCTCGAGGTATATGTCCCATTCCACACGCTAAGCATATCCGGACTGCTATCATACGCAGACGAGGTATTCATACCCCCAGACGTCCTCGAGAAGAAGCTAAAACAGCTGAGGGTTCCGCCGGACGAGGCCGAGATAATAAGGGCTGTGGCTAAGAGGAGGCCAATCATGGACGAGATAAGGAACCTAGGATACGTGCTCCAGACCCTGAGCCAGAACCTAGAGGTAACGCCGGGAGAGGCCACAGGGATACTATCAGCCCTAGGCCTGATGCCGGAGGAGATACAGATAAGGGGAAAGATATTCACCAGCCTATACAACTATGGCCTCAGGAAGCAGATAAGGAGGACGCTTGATGTGATGCTGAGGGAGCAGTATCAGGCCTTGGCGAAGGGTAAAGACCCCAAGCTCATAACCTTGGATGAATACATACGCCTATACAGGGCAATGGGATACCCGGACGAGTACATCATATCTAGGGCGCAGGAGATAATAGCATCCGCAGCCCAGCTAAAGTTGCCGCAGTTCAGGCCGGAGGTGATGATCAAGTGAGCGAGGCATACACGGGAAGCTACTTCGACCAGCTCATAAGGGAGCTGATATCAATGCAACTAGAGCTGTACAAGTTCATGGGGAAGCTGAGGATGGCCGAGGCGGAGACTTGGATGACGGAGGCTGGGATCGAGCCAACCCAGATAGAGATGGAGGTGAATAGGCAGAGGCGTATGCTTGACATGGCTAGGGAATACTACGAAGACCAGCTGGAGGAGCTTGACGTGATCACGGAGGTAATAGAACAGTACCTAGCGAACCTGAGGGGATCGGCAACCTCGGATGACGAGGACGACTTCCTAGACCCGGAGCAGGAGGACGAGGATAGGGAGGACTGAGAGGCCATGAGCGAGAGGGAGAAGCGCCTCAAGGAGATCCTAGACACGGTAAAGGGCATATACGATGCCTACATGACCGCCTTGGACGAGGCCCAGAAAAAGCTTAAAAGGGCGAGGACGTAAGACCGTGTGAGGGAAACATGTCCGAGCCAACCCTGAACATCCTCCTGATAATAGACTTCCCGGATGCAGTCCTAAACATGACACCCAAGGAGCTGAAGAAGATAATTGACAGGATACCGACAATACTGCTGGGACACATTGACAGCGTCCCGAAGGAGTACATAGAATACCTCGGGTGCAAGGCCATATCATTAAAGATAGACACCCCATCCGAGGAGAACCTATTGAAGCTCAAGGAGAAGCTGGGAGAAATAGCGTCCGAGAACTTCCAGTACGATGACATAGTGTACATCAGCCCGCACTTCTGGAAATCTAGGGCCACGCTCGCAACCCCCATAAAATTCAAGCATAGCAACTTCCTCAGGACGATATACAACGCCCTAGACTTCGGCGAACCCGAGAAGATAATCCAGAGGTTGATGTGATGAATGAGCACCAAAAACACCCTCAAGGATGCCCTGAAACCCATCTTTGAAAAGCTCTCAGCAATACCAACCGTGAAACACGGCGACACGATAGACCCACAACACCACAATGACATGCTGGATGCGGCCTCCGAGCTAGTTGATACGCTTGATGGCTTCTCTAGGGGAGCGTATTCGCTAGACATCCTATGCCTAACACCCCTAAAGGAGGATCCACCCTACCTAAGCCCAGGCATGATGTGGTTCATATACGTGCCGGAGCAGAACAGGGTTCAGATAAGGTTCACGCCGGATGGCAGGAACATCTACACGATCTGGTCTCTCTGAAGCTTCCTAGCGATCTCGGCAACCCTATCCCTAGCAACATGGGGTGGCGAGACGCCGATCAGGTTCCTCGGCATCTTCTCCATCAGCTCGTGTTTCCTTATGAAATCCTCTATGATCCTCCTATTCCTCTCATAGTTCTCGGGATCGGTGACATCGGCCTCGGTTCGCCGCATCTTGTTATGCGGCTTAAGCCTGAGGCGCTTACCATGTATCGGGCACATCAGCCTATCAGTCTTGTAAAAGGCCTCACAGAGGCTGCAATACCTCCACCCATGTATATACCCGTATCTAGCCCTGCGTGTCATGACGCTCCTAGGGAGACCCATGATCTTGGCGTCATCCCTGCTGGCCTTATCCCAGTCTAAGTCAAAGAATATTATCGGCTTACCCTTGACATCCCTGATCTCCTCGAAGCTACCCATAGTGAACCAAGACTCAACCTCAGGGTTTCCAACCTCCCTCTTGATATCACCCGGAGGCAACTTCTCCTTCCTGCTAGATCCGCATCTAGGCACCCGCCAATACATGTGCTTCAGATCAATGTTCCTGAAGATGACGGTCTCCTCCATCCTCCTGAAGTCATGTTTAAAAGCCATTTCCCAGCCCAACCCTTATATCCCCCGTATATAAGCTATATGCGGTAGGATCGGCATGTCCCTGAAGAGGATACTCAAGTGGACGGTTAAGACCGAGCCAGAGGTATTCACCCCAATCTACGAGAAGATGAGGCCGATCATGGTTGAGAGGGCCATAGCATTCCAATCCAAGCACCAAGCCCAGATAACTAGGATCAGGAACCTCATAGAGCAATATATCACCAACCCGTATCTCAAGATGAGCTACGTGAGCTACGGCCAGAGGATAGCGAAGATAGCGGAGAAATACGGCGGAAAGGCGGCGATCATGGCCGCAGTCGGGGAGCTATTGCTATGGAAGCAGAGGGGGCTGGACGAGATAATGCTTATAAGCATAGCCAAGCTGTTTAACTTGGATGTGACAATGTGGATACCGACGCTGATCGAGAGGATAGGCGAGGGCGATGTCGTGGCCTCGATTACGGAGACCATCGTGATAGACTATGTAGGCCCGCTTGCAATGATCTCGGGATGGCTTGACCTCTCGAACATGGAGGATGGAGACGAGGTCATCATAAGGCTATACGTCAAGACCGAGGAGGCCGGGGAATACAAGCTGTACAGCTCCGACACCTTTACGGGTAAGCAGGAGGCGCCAGCACTATACCTCACGCCAAAGCTCTCCGCATACGGCTACAGGGTAACCATACAGCAGACCGCAGGCACCCCCAAGGCGTTCCACTACTTCCTCGCAANGACGGCATAGCCCAGCAAAGCATATTTATGGCCTCCCAGCACATAATCCAGCCAGATGACTAGGGTCAAGAGGTTCATAGCTAGAACCGATCCAAGCCTCGTGAGCCAAGCCTATGCGCTGTCGAGGGATATCCAGATCTCCTTGGGATCAGTTGCCCAAGCCCAGCACGATCAGCTAATCAACAAGGTCAAGGCCATGATAGAGGGAAGGATCAGCAACCCGCAGGAGAAGATGTGGTACATCAGCTACGCCCAGAGGATAGCCAAGATGGCCAGAAAATACGGCAAGGATCTAGCCGAGAAGGTGGCTGGAGGGGAGGCATACACATGGCTCATGCGTGGCCTAGACCCGGACATAATGACCGACATAGCCGATGCGATGGGTCTGAACATCAGGCCATACCTAGCGCCGGGAGGCGCTCCCCTAGTCGAGCTGAGGGATAGGCTCTACACCCTAGAGCACACGGTCAGGGAGCCACAGCTCCAGCTGATCGGCGATCTGAGGATACCATCCGGATGGACGCTCTGGGTCACCTACGGCCCCATGATAATACCGGAGCCATACAAGCTGACCATCGAGGGCACGCTAATGGTTGGCGGGTGGTGACACGATGTCATGCCCGCCGAAAGACCTGCTAGATCTCCTATACGCAATACCGTTCCCCGTCAGATACCACAGCCTCCTCGAACCCCACCACCACAACAACGTCAAGCAGATACTGGCCAAGTGGATGGAATACAACTTCTTCGACATGCTTGAGCCACAGATATACAAGATGGCGCAGGACATACCCGAGGTAACAACCAATGACATAGTATCGCCAAATGAGTGGAACTCAGCCCTAAACGTCCTCAAGGCCATAGACAGCGTCCTAGACAAATACGTTGATCCAAGCGACTACACACGGCAGACCTACAGCTACTACGTGAGCATGCTGAAGGAGGCTAAGCTAGGTCAGCCAATACCCTCAGGCCAGTACAACACCCGGTGGAGCGCCCTAGCATACCTGATCAGCATCTGCCTATACCTAGACATCATGCCACACTTCTACATCTACTGCGAGACCACGAATGTGTGGAAATACTGGGACTACCTTATACTGCCGGATGGCAGTAGGGTCAGCATACCGGCTGGCAAATACTACAAAATATTCTCCTACAAGCCCTTCAGCTTCGGCATAGAGGACATGACCGAGGAAATAGGCGAAAGCCCACATTGGGATTTCAATGAACCACAGATCACCATACTCTCATTGACATCGCTAAAGCCCCCGCATGGGAGGCTGAAGATAGAATGGGGGGCGTCATATCACAACATACTATACTATGATGGCCAGCAACTGGTGGATATGCCAATCGGTATAGGAAGCACAGAAGTAACGATCTAGCATCACAGCGACTCATATATTACCATTAACCAACAAAAGGCGATGTAACCCTTAGTAGGCCTACTTGCATCTACAGCAAAGTCTATCCTATCCCCATCGCTAAACGTTATGGTGTCATTGGAGGAGAATAAACCTGTTTGACCAGCTGGAACCTCAAGTTGGATGTATTCCTCACCCTCGTTTCTCCTAACCATAGCATAGACTGATGCATCTAGGGTATTTTCAGGAACGTATCCCTTAAAATCCTTGGCGATGCCGGGAAATGGAACCGGGAGACCTTTTGCCCCCTGTTCAGGACGCCACGCCCAATCTAAAAACGGGATATATTGAACCACCACCCCAGACCCCACTCCAATAGCCGTAACAATTGGCAACCTGATCTTTGAAATTAGCTTATTATTCTTCTCGCCATCGCTATATTTTATGGCCTTTTCACTTGCATTGTACCATATCCTGCCGGGGCTTGGGACTGGATCGGAGGATAACGGGGCCAAATCAATGTAATCCGGCCATATCGTTATCGTCCTCATGCCAACCTTTATCGGCCTGCCAATCCTAAGTGGCCTAATCCCACTAGGCACCCTCCTCGACCTAGGTTGCCTCATGGCCTCATAAAAAATGGCTATAACCCACATATATCTATTTAGCCGAAAATACATTTATCACGACACGGCGACACACATCATGGGAAATGGGGCTATTCCCCTACATCGGCGGGGACAGCCGGATAGCCCAAAGGCTGGTGAACTTACTCCCAAGCGGAGACCTGCTCATAGAGGCGTTCGGAGGGGCTGGGAGCGTGGCCTTGGAGGCCTCAAGGCATAGCCTATACCCCCAGATAATCCTAAACGACTTGGACGTGAACATCTACGACAGCTTCAGGCTGATAAAGCACCACCCGCAATCCATAGGCCTGATACAGGCCATACTCAATAGGCTGGTCAAGGTAATCGAGGAGGCTCCCAGACAGATACTGAAGCAATACCTCAAGCAAATCAGGGATGACCTCAGGGATGGGAAAATGGCCTATCCCCTGAACGGGATATGGAACATAGTGTTGCACCACGTCTGCCACGTCCCATACAAGAGCGGCCTAATGCTCCGATGGACTGACAACACCAATAGATACAACTACGTACACAAGCACCTCCTAGAGCGCCACAGGCTCCTCAGGCGCATAGACCTCATGAACGTGGACGCATTCACGCTCCTCCAAGACCACGATGACCCCAAGACGGTGGCCTACATAGATCCACCACACATGCTATACAACGGCTACTACAGGCTATCATTCACACCGGAAGACGCAATGAGGCTAGACGAGCTATTAAGATCCCTAAGCATGAAGATCATGATAAAGCTGAGCGATGCAGACCTCCCATACTACAAGCTCACAAGGCTTTGGCGCAAGATCACAATACCATACACGCCATCCAGCAAGCCCACAATCAACACCCATGAGAGGAGGCGATACCACATCTACATGAACTACCGGGGAAACGACCTAATGGAATAGCCTAGAAAAGCTATTTACCACGTAATACTACTAAGGTGGCGTGGAAAAGGGGGGTGATGGCCAACCTTGAGCGCTAGAAGGGTTATCCCACCTTATATCTATTGCCCCAAATGCGGCGAGAGGATGGAGCTGATCGAGGAGAAGGATCCGGAGGCATTGGCAAAGCTCAGGGAACAGGGATATACTGCGGCGGCCAAGGGGATATGCGGATGCGGCGTGGTGGCCATACTATGCTACCAGCCATTGCCAGCATCGCCGACATTCAGCCTCTTCTTTGACCTGTATCCACCCGAGGCGATAAGAGAAATACTTATATCCCTTAGGGCTAAGACAACTACATAGGGATAGGCCGTGTGCCCGGACTTCCCAAGGATAACGGCAACGGTTGATCCGGCGGTCATCTGGAACTACAGCACTAGGACTCTAACCGGGTTCACGGGGCAGGCTAGAATAGACCTGCTCGGGGTGGATGCGGATCTAGCGACAATAGGATACACCTCTGCAAGGGCCGCAAAGCTGGACAACCTAGACGTGCCGGTCTCAACACGGTCAAGCCACACGGTATCCGACATCTGGAACTACACAACTAGGACGCTCACCGAGCTGAAGGGACAGCCTAGAATAGACCTACTCGGGGAGGATGCAAGCTTCGAGGCCGGAACCGGCACAAGGAAGACGCTGATAGATAGGCTGGCATCAATGGAGGCATTCGACACGCCGATAGAGGGAACGGTCACGATGGATGGGGCGGAGGACGTGGTGGTCTTAGACGAGATCTCCGGCAACCCACAGAGATACCTAGAGGGATACATAGACCTATCGCCAATGGCCTCTGGGGACACCATAGTAATCAGACAATACATGAAGATCTCGCCAACCGGAGACTACGTCAAGTACGCAGAGGAGACATACTATGGCGCCCAGAACCTCCCACTACTATACATAACAACCAAGCCTGGGAGATACGGCATAAAGATCACAGCCCAGCAAACCGGTGGAACATACCGCACGCTAACATTCCAGTTCTTCAGGCGAAGGGTAGCATAAGATAGCGGGTAGCGAGCCATGCCAGTTATCATAGCGTCAAAATCCAGATACGTTAGCAACGTAACGCCGCCAGCAAAGGGAGTTGAGACAACCGTCATAGAGATAGGCCCGCAACAAGACGACTATATCGTGGAGGGATACCTAGACCTTAGAAACCTAGCACCCGCAGACGTACTGCAGGTAACCGAATACATAGCCGTAGATGGAGCAAACTATGGCCCATTCCTCATAGCAACATTCTTCGGACAGCAGAGGGAGCCAATAGTGCGGATACACTCGAAGATGCTGGCATACAGCATGAAATACAAGCTAACGGTAACCCAGCAAGAGGGCTCGCCGAAGACGATACCATACGCAATCATAGTCGAGGTGCTGGGGACGGCATGAGCTACCTAGGAACATTCCCAACAAACCTCCCCAAATACTCCAGAGCAATCCCAGCCATAGCCATAACAATAACCTCAAACGACTACCCGCTATACATCGTGCCATCAGGGGAGGCGTGCGAGCTTCGCTCCAAGGCCTCCGGCATCACATCCCAGAACATCACCACAGCCACACAGGATCTGCCGAGATACATGGTGATCAGGGGCAGGGCATCGGAGTTGCGCTCAAAGATAACGATCTAGCGGAAAAAGCTTAAGAACAGGCCAAGGCCACTAACCACCATGCCGGACATAGAGTACCACCAGACCATACAGTACTTCAGCCCAAAGCTCGTGATAGGGGTGAGGGTGGGCAGACCCGACTTCGAGTCGGTAAAATTATTATCTAGGACGATCCAGATACAGCAAGCCTAGATTGCGAACACGTACGCCACGAGCATTGCGGTGTTGGCCGGAAACGTCACTGGCGATGACAAGACAGTGCGATCGAGCAACCAGACCCAGCCATCGTTTCCCTGCTTCCAGTAGAGGCCAACCTCATAAATATTGGTGTCGCTTGCAAGGGTGAACGATGCCTGAACCGTAACCCTATCCCCGCCATCGGTATAATTAGTTGATGCCGGGTTCCT
>JGI20130J15133_1003586_pt1 | contig 10611 bp, 9 predicted proteins | sample WasSprMetagenome_FD_15133 | JGI IMG/M metagenome (IMG submission 15133) | reverse complement strand
GTACCGCTTTCCTCCCTTCTCAAGCCTTGCTATACTAAGCTTCTTCTTGCTCGACATGATTCACGCCTGAAAGAGTAATTCAAAACCAATATTTAAAAAAACCGTAGATGGATAAGCTAACCCAAAACTTAGAGCTTTTTTATTAGCTCGGCGACTTCGTTAACGCTGAGTATTTTGAATTCCTTGCTGTATACATCTATCTTGGCGAGCTCTATGTTTTCTGGAGAAAATCCCTCCTCCATAGAGTCTCTTAGGGCCTTTAGAGCCAGTATAAGTGCCTCGTCGACCTTGATGTCTTCGCGGTACTCCTTCATAAATAGGTCTGTTGCTTTCTGGGCACCTATACCGATTGCCCTCGCCTTGCACCTCAGGTAAGTGCCTCCAGGGTCCGTCTGTACGAGGTGTGGTCCAGCCCTATCGACGCCTGCGAATAGGAATGCTACACCGAACGGTCTAACTCCGCCGTGCTGGGTGTAGACCTGCTTTATGTCGCATATCCTCTTTACGAGTAGCTCGATGGGTATTGGCTCCCCATAGACGAGCCTGTGAGACTGTGCGTATATCCTAGCCTGGTCGATCAAGACGCGTGCATCGCCAAAGAGTCCTGCAAATGCTACTCCTACATGGGTGTCTATTTTCTTGATTTTCTCGGTGCCCTCGATCAATGGGGAGGAGCTTCTCTTCTCGACTGCTAGAACAACGCCGTCTACGGCTTTTACTCCAAGCGCAGTCATTCCCCTCTTGACGGCTTCAAATGCATATTCAACTTGGTAGAGTCTGCCTTCAGGGCTGAAAATTGTTATAGCTCTATCGTATCCAGCCATAGGTGCAGCTGGGAACATTTATTTCACCTGTCTCTAAGAACGTCAAGCCACTTATTTAAGCTTTTTAGCATGTTTTTGGCATGAGGGGTGTCACTTTTTTACTAAGATGCTTATGAAGAATCCAGGTGTATCGTGGAGATGAGGATCAAACTGGAGACCCGGGATGCCTAGGAGCGGTGTCTTGATGCTTGGAAAAGAGATTGGGACAGGCGTGAGCCCGAAATCGCTGAAAGCATGGACGACGTTGAGCTCGTTTTCCAGTGGAGAAAAAGTACAAGTAGTATAGAGTAGTTTTCCGCCTCTACGTAGAACATTGACTGCTTCTCTTATAAACTGTCTCTGGTAGTTTGCAAGCTTGACTATGTCCTGGTAGGAACGGTCATAGTAGAGTTTAGGCCTCACGCCAAGAGCACTACAAGGAGGGTCAAGTATCACGGCGTCTACACTCTCCTTCCCAAGAACCTCCGAGATATATCTGCTGTCATATACTACGCCCTTGATAATGTTTATCCCAAGCCTCTTCGCATTCTCCAGGACTATATCTACCTTGGACTTCGAGCGGTCGACGGCAATTATTTCTCCAGTGTTTTCCATTAATTGGGCTGCATGGGTAGACTTTCCTCCCGGAGCCGCGCACATGTCAAGAATTGTTTCTCCGGGCTTAGGGTCAAGTAGCCTCACAGCGACCATGCTGGGCAGCGACTGGTGATAGATATGTCCAGAGAGGAAATATGAAGTATCTCGGAGCGACTGGGCCTTGTATACAGACCTTGTCACTCGTACGGCCAGCCCCCTTCTCTTCGAAAAAATCTCGTCGGGCTCCATCTCGAGTATTCCCTCTGCTACAAGTATACCGTTAGGAGAAATAACCGATACGTAATCCCCCTTTTCGGCATTCTCTACCTTGTAGACCCCTGGAGCAAAAACATTGGCGCCCACGTAAACGCTTTCGGCAGTGTGTTTATCCACATATACAACCTTGTCTAGTCTTCTTATCTCGAAAGGGCCCTCCACGGGCACAAAGAGCGCCTCTGGAACATGTGCATGCTGATAAACATTTACACCCTGACTTCGTAGCTCATGCAACAAGTCTTCTGGCTTAGTCTTCAGTGTGTTGACCCTGAAAAAATAGCGGGTGCCAGGCGTAGTTACACTTTCAAGTAGCTTCTCAGCATATTTTCTGCCAAGATACCTGGCAAGATATGCTATGATATCTTCTCTGAAGACCGTGGACGACACTGTGCAAATATAGAATCAAAAAGTATTTAAGCTGGTTAATTGACAACACGGTGGATGAGCGAGGAGTGAGCGATATGTCGAAAAAACCGTTTTATGTAAAGTTTGAAGTGCCTCCAGAGCTTGCCGAAAAAGCCTACCAAGCACTCCAAGTGGCAAGGGAAAAAGGAAAAATAAAGAAAGGAACAAATGAAACAACAAAAGCGGTCGAGAGGGGACAAGCACAGCTCGTCCTAATAGCTACTGACGTTGACCCGCCAGAGGTTGTTGCCCACCTGCCCCTACTGTGCGAGGAGAAAAAGGTTCCCTACATCTATGTCCCAAGCAAGGAAAGGCTAGGAAAGGCAGCCGGAATAAACGTTGCCGCCGCCGCTGCGGCCATAATTGAGCCAGGAGAAGCAGCAAGTCTAGTAAACGAGATCATAAAGGAGCTATCAACACTAAAGATAAAACAGTAGATCTTAGGAAAAGAATACTTTCAATCAAAAACTTTTTATTTTGTTGTTTATTGGTGAATTCATATGAGTACGCATGGCNCTCAACCNGCGGATAAATTTAGCGACGCCTTNCCAGCGGAAGTAGTCCAGATTATAGGCAGGACTGGGATCACTGGAGAAGTCACACAGGTAAGGGTCCGAGTACTAGAGGGCAGAGACAAGGGCAGGATACTAACAAGAAACGTCAGGGGCCCAGTCAGGATTGGCGACATTGTGTTGCTTAGGGAGACCGAGAGAGAAGCAAGAAAGATTAGTACGCGTTAGAATGTCTTTTGTCTTATCTTTGTATTACGTTTTTACTTTCACTGTTATCTAGTAGAAAACCTCAAAGAAACACAATTGCCTAATACTAAATGATGATAGATAAACTGGCGGGCACCCTGCTCTACTACGATGCAGAGGTAGATGTCGAAGTAGTACAAAACGACGTAGTTGTGCTTCCAGGCGGACTACAGATACAGCTCCAAAAGGGGACAAAAGTCAAATTACCGTTCATCATTGCTAAGGAGCTCGAGGCAAAGGGCAGTGTAAAATATGACGAGGGGAAGCTACTCGACCTCACAGCAGTGCGTAAGCAGACCTGGATCGAGGAAAAGTCTGAGGGCCTCTCTTCTCTAGACGACAATTTTTACCTGAAGCTTAAAATCTACTTTTATCTGCTAAAAAGAAAGGCGGCTTCGGGAGACGCGGCCGCCCAAGGCATGCTGGAAAAGACACGCATCGCGTTTCTTGATCTCTTGAGGTTACGGCTCACAAAAATAGTTAGACTTGCTGCTTCGCATCCAGAGATAAGCAGAGAGTTTATGGAGTCCATGACGAAAGAGGAGCAGATACTCTACACGTCTCTATGCAAGTCTATAAATGAGTGGACCCAGTCGATGAAAATGTTCGTAATGGAGGATCAACATGTCTAGCCAAGTAGTTGTCCAAAGTCTTCCACTCGTTGAGAGGATAACAGAGTTCCTTAAGGGTTTCACGGTTAATGGCAGGGAAAAGTACAGGGAAGCTATCCGCAGGATGAGTATAGAGCGTAGTATTTCACTTGTTATTGATTTTGAGGATCTATTGTCGTTTGATAAGGAATTAGCTGATTATCTATTAGAAAAGCCCCACGAGTTTATTGAGGCCGCCTCAAAAGCTGTCCGAGAGGTTCTAGAAATAGAGGTTCCAGAGTACGCGAAAGAGGTAGAGACAGTCCACGCGAGGCTCTCAAAGCTTCCTGAGAATGTTCACGTCAAGATACGGGACGTGAGGGCGCGGCACCTAGGCAAGCTAATAGCTATTGAGGGGATAGTAACAAAGATTTCTCCTGTAAAACAGGAACTTATCGAGGGGGTTTTTAAATGTAAAACATGTGGAACCGAGATACGTGTTCCACAGGAGGGGGAGGGCCTCGTCAAACCAACTGTTTGCCCAGTATGCTCTGAGAATGGACAAAAGTCTGCGGGCTTTGTTCTTTTACCGGAGAAGAGCAAGTTCATTGATTTGCAGAAATTTGTGCTGCAGGAGAAGCCCGAGGAACTACCTCCGGGACAGCTCCCACGTTCTATAGAGGTTCTAGTAAAGGAAGACCTAGTGGACCTAGTGAGGCCGGGCGACAGGGCGACTGTTATTGGCTTCCTAAAGATGGAGGAGGACAAGAAGCTAGTGAGAAATGCCCCGCCAATTTTCCACATGTATATCGAGGCCAATTATATAGATATACGTGCAAAGGAGAACCTAGACGTAGAGATAACGCCTGAAGATGAAAAAGCAATTCTAGAGCTTAGCAGGAGAAGCGACCTGGAGGACGTCATTGTCAATTCTATTGCACCCTCTATATATGGCTATAGGGAGATAAAGACTGCAATAGCGCTTCTCCTGTTTGGAGGAGTCCCGAAGGTTCATCCCGACGGGATAAGGGTCAGAGGCGACATACATATACTCTTGATTGGTGACCCGGGCACCGCCAAAAGCCAGTTGCTGAGGTATGTTTCGACGATAGCCCCTAGGGGGCTCTACACATCTGGAAAGGGTGCATCCGCGGCTGGTTTGACGGCTGCGGTTGTCAAAGAGAAGAGTAGCGGCGAGTTCTACCTTGAGGCTGGAGCCCTTGTCTTGGCAGATGGCGGTATCGCGTGTATAGACGAGTTCGACAAGATGGAGACCAAGGACAGGGTGAGCATACATGAAGCAATGGAGCAACAAACGGTGAGCATAGCTAAAGCTGGAATAGTCGCTACGCTAAATGCACGTACATCTATACTTGCTGCTGCGAACCCTGTGTTTGGTAGATATATTGCAGGTAGAAACATTTCAGAGAACATTGATCTACCAGTAACTATACTCTCGAGGTTTGACCTTATATTTGTCATACGTGATATTCCTAACGCCGACCGAGACAAGGAACTGGCCCAATACGTAGTGGATTTCCACGGAGAAACATATCCAGCAACGCTGGAAAATGTTCTCAATGCACAGCTTCTGAAGAAGTATATAGCCTATGCAAGGAAACATGTAAGACCAAAGCTCTCCCCTGAAGCAAAGAACAAGATTGTCGAGTACTATGTGAACATGAGGTCTAAAAGTGAGGACCCAAATTCTCCAATCGCTATCACGCCGCGCCAGCTAGAGGCACTTATCAGGCTGTCCGAGGCACATGCCAGGATGCATTTAAGGGAGGTTGTTACTGCAAAGGATGCTGAGGTAGCCATTAGTCTCATGGAATACTTTTTGAGAAACGTGGGCATCGATACTCAGACAAAGACAATAGACATCGACACAATTATGACTGGACAGCCAAAGTCCCAGCGCGAAAAGATGCTTGCAATAATAGATATAATTAAGAGCCTTGTCAGAGAAAACAATGGTGAACCCGTGAGTATTGAAGACGTTATTGTAGCCGCTAGTGAGAAGGGCATAGAGGAGAGTTTTGTGAGGAAGACAGTAGACAAGTTGCTAGAAAACGGAGAGATAATGATGCCTAAACAGGGCTATATAACTGTCGTGTCTCTCTAGCGGATCTGTGGTATTCATGGAGTATACGCCTGCACGTCAGGTTTTGTCGAAATATTTTTCCCAGGAGATTATTAGTAAGCTGGAAGAGGAGGGCGTAAAGTCCCTCTACCCTACACAGCTACTAGCGATAAAAAATGGTGTTCTAGACGGCGAAAATATCGTTCTAAGCGCGCCGACGGCCTCTGGCAAAACACTCGTGGCTGGGCTGGCTGCATTGAAGCACCTAGAGGAAGGAGGAAAGGTTCTATACCTGGTTCCCCTGAGGGCTTTGGCGTCCGAAAAATACAAAGAATTCAAAAAGTTTTTTGGAGCCTTCGGGTACAAGACCGTTCTCAGCACGGGGGATTATGACTCTGCCGATCCGGCACTGGGCAAGTACGACGTTATCGTTACCACTAACGAAAAAGCCGACAGCCTCATGCGTCACAGTGCTCCATGGTTTCCCAGCCTAACGCTTATAGTTGCCGACGAGATACACCTATTGGGAACAGAGAAGCGTGGAGCAACGCTAGAAGTGTTGCTGACACGTATACTCATGTCTGAAGATACCCCGCAACTTCTGGGGCTTAGCGCGACAATTGGAAACCTAGAAGACGTAGCTAGATGGCTCCATGCCAAACCTGTGAAAGTAGACTGGCGGCCTGTTGTTCTGAGAGAAGGTGTATACTACGACGAAAACATTTTCTTCGCTGACGGCTCTACGCGGAGGATAGACAGCCTGGGAAACAGTGTTCTCAGTCTCACATATGACACATTGAGAGAGTCTGGACAAGTCTTGATTTTTTCTCCGACAAGGAGGGCGGCAGTTGCAGAGGCGAAAAAAGTTGCAAATATATCGAGAAAATTTGTAGCGGAAGGATCTAAAAGGGTTCTTCAAGAAGCGTCAAGAAAGCTAGTGTCGCTACATGCCGATAAACTTACACATGAGCTCGCAGAGTTGTTGCTCAGGGGTGTCGCTTTCCACCACGCGGGTTTATCGGGTGACGCGCGTGAAATAGTTGAGGATCTCTTTAGGGCTGGCCACATAAAGGCAGTTGTTGCAACTCCCACCCTTGCGGCAGGCGTGAATCTACCGGCGAGAAGAGTTGTCATCACCGATTACAGGAGATACAATGTTGAGCTGGGCTACCAAGAGAGTATCCCAGTTATGGAGTATAAGCAGATGGCTGGTAGGGCTGGTAGACCAAAGTTCGACAAAGAGGGTGAAGCCATACTTATAGCGAGGAGCTTCGAGGAGGTAGAATACTTGTTCAAGAAGTATATCTATGCTGAGCCAGAGAATCTACAGTCACAGCTGGGTTCCGAGCCTGTCTTAAGGTCTCAGCTACTAGCGGTTATCTCCACTGATGAGAAAATAAGAAGCATGGATATGCTAGAGAAATTTCTAGGCAGAACATTTTTCGCACAGAGATACGGAACATTTGGTATCCTCCCGCTTGCAAGGAAAAACCTAGAGAAACTTATCGCCGGTGGACTTATAGAGGAAAAGAACGGAGTCCTTAATCCTACTTTTCTAGGGAAAAGGATTGCCGAGCTATACATTGATCCGGATACAGCCCTCGAAGGTATAAGACTCTTCAAAGAGCATGAAAGCCTGGAGGTGTTGGGCTACCTCTTCCTTGTATCTAAAACTCCGGACATGACGACTATAGGTGTAAGGCGAGGTGACTATGAGTATCTAGAAGAAGTCCTTGAGGATAGAGGAAGAGAGATTCCATACCAGGTTCCTCAGGACGAGATAGAGTATGAGTTTTTCCTTTCATACCTCAAGACAGCCCTCTTGCTCGAGGACTGGATAAATGAGGTTCCAGAAGACAGCATCGTAGAGAAGTATGACGTAGGCCCAGGAGACATATACTCATTGACGCAGACAGCCGAATGGATATCTTTTTCTCTTTCCCAGATAGCGGAGATTCTAGGCTTCCATGAGCACTCGGTGAAACTAAGCATTTTAAGCAAGAGAATAGCGCATGGGGTAAAAGAAGAACTACTTGAACTCGTGGCGCTGAAGGGCATAGGCAGGGTAAGGGCCAGGAAGCTGTACGAGCATGGCTATAGGTCGATATATGACCTAGCGGTTGCAGACGAGAAGGAGCTGTTGCGTATACCGGGCTTTGGGCCGGCACTCGTAAAGGCAATAAAACAGCAACTGAAGAGCCCAGTAGAGAGCCAGGAAGAGGTGGAGGGGGAAAGACTAGAAGAAGCTGAACAGATAAACCTCGAGGAATATTTCGGTGTTTGAGAAAAATTTTTACTCAGGGGTACTCCTGCTCCTCATTTAGTGTCGGAAGGCTTTTTTCATCATCGCCCTTGGAACGTTAGGGGTACTCTATTGAGCTACTAAGCCCCATTTTAAATCTTAACAGTTTCTTTAAATAGTTTCTCTCGTTTTCTGTAAGATACTTGTCATATTTTTCCAACAGGGTGTTTATCTGATCCAGAGGTATATCCGAGTAGAGATAGTCTCCCTCGTTGACTTGTCTCCCAACCATCGCTTTGCTTCTGATCGAGATGGCTACCTCTGCCCCCTCAGAGGCGTATTCTAGCACGTTTTCATGTTCACGGATCTGCATTATCTCTCCTATCTCCTTACCTGTTTTAGTTATAAGAGGGACGCCGCTACGGATACGCCCAGTAATTACTTTAATCCCTACTATTATGGGGTCTCTTCTCCTAAAAACGTAGCCCGGCAGTATCTGTACAACAGCTGGAGGCGTTAGTTTCTGGAACGCGGCTTTTATGGCTTGTTCTCTCTGGGCCTGGTGCCATGCCTGGAAATCTTCTACCAGTCTATACATTATGTTTCCCCAAAAGATTGGTATACCGTTCATTGCGGCCTCTTCTTTGGCTTCGGGAAGAATCTTCACGTTGAAGGCGAGAATTGCGGCATAGAGCGGGTCTTTTTCCTTGACCATTAATGCGTGCACCAAGTCGCGACGAGCGACGGGGCCAATGTCTGCTACACGTATAGGTATATTGTTCTTCTTCAAGAATCCAATTAGTGCCTCCAGGGTCCCCAGCGTGTCAGCCTTTACAACAACGCCTACAACGTCTTTTTCGAACTTTACTCCTTTTATTTCTTCTTCTACGAGCTTGCTGAATTTCTCGATCTCAGACTCGTTTGTGACAACGTAGAGAGGTGCGCCTGCTATCGCTTCTTCAAGCCCCTCGGCTACAAGTTTGACACCGGCGGCGGCTACAACCTCTTTTACTTCTTGGAACTTGTCTTCTGGCGACCGCATTTCGTCCAGTGGCTTAGGCATTAAAAGGGATCTCACCCTTGTAACTATTGGACCATTTAAACCGCCAGTTACAACTAGGTCTCCGCGCTTTATAACTCCATCATATAGAATCAGCGTTGCAGTGGTGCCTAGCCCGACTTCTTCCTTTAGCTCGAGCAGTACGCCCCTGCCAGAACTAATCTTTGTCTCGAGTCTCTTTTTCAAGTATCTCTGGGCGAGCCCAGCTAAGACAAGCATCAAGTCAGGGACGCCTTCCCCAGTCAGGGCGCTGAGAGGCACTAGTGCGAGAACCTTTGTAAAGTCGCGGACACGGTCATATCTGTCTGCGCGGAAGCCAAGGGAATTAAACTGCTGTATAATGTAGCTTAGAAATTCCTCCAGCCTAAACTGTACAGAAGGCTCCTGTTTTTGGAAAGACTCTATGAAGGGTTTATCCGGAAAACTTTTCCAGCCAGGGATCCTGTCAATCTTGTTGACTGCTACAACGAATGGGACTTTCCGTTCGCGCAGAATATCTATTGCTTCGAATGTCTGTTGCTCTAGGCCACGTTGCACGTCAACAACCAGAATCGCTATGTCCGCAATGCTGCCCCCGCGCTTCCTAAGGTTCGAGAATGCCTCGTGCCCAGGCGTATCTATCACTAAGAAGCCAGGAATAATGATCTCTGCCTTGATCCTGTTTAGCAGGTCTCCACAAATACTTTCCAATGCCTTCCATGGCAGAAAAGATGCTCCAATATGCTGTGTCATTGTCCCGGGCTCACGCTTTGCCACAGCTGTCCCCCTTATCTTGTCTAAAAGAGTAGTTTTCCCGGCGTCAACGTGTCCTAGAACAACCACGATCGGCGACCGAATAAAGGTTTGAGACTGTTGTTCGGATTTTGCCTCTGAATTTTGGANGCCAGNCTCGCTAGACATAACTTTCCCTGTGCGAGTTTCGGTGCAGACGTTTATAACTATTATTGTGCCACGGGTCTACGACTGGCACAAGGTGAAAACTAGGTATAGAAACAGAGACGTGTAACAAAATTACATCTATTGGAGCTACAAGATGAAAGTTCTATGCCTGTGCCTTTGCTTTTCGTACCCAGGCTAGGCGTCTAGGGTTCCTATGGTACTTGACCGCGCTCTTGAAGCACTTGGAGGAACAGTAGCGCTCAACTGTGCCGTCTAGCCTTACGTACATTATTCCTTGGCCCGGCTTTATTGGCTGTCCGCAAAATGTGCACGTGACTACCCTAGGCATAGACACACCTCAGAAACTTACAATTTGAACCCTTTATAAACTTGGCGCCTATATGTTGCTCAGTGGAGGTGCGATGTCTTCACAGCATCCGATCAGGTCAGTGTCTTCATTGCTGAGATCTATTTGTAGCCACTGTCTTTAATTTTTTGTCACTGCTGTGCCTGGGCGCTTGGCTGGTTTTCTTGATACACTGCGTCTTGGTTTTCCGTGTTTGAATTAGCGTTTTCTTGCTGGACAGGTGTCTCAGGCGAGCTTTCCGGCTTGACGGTCGAGAAGGTGGCGAGAACTGTGTTGTCCGGCTTCCTAATGATTTCCCCTATACGTACACCAATNAGTGTCTTCACTCCCTTTGTGTACGCGATGTCTACCAAGCGTTGAGTTATGATCCCGTCCAGCACTACGTGTGCAGCTTTATCTACCTCTTTTAGCTTGTTAACAAGATCCCTCACAGGAACCCTCTCAAGCATCTGCCAGTCATCGTCATAGATTATGGCTTCCAGGGTTCCCTTTAATTCGTCCATCTTCTGGTAAACCTCGAGGGGAACAACTACTTCTTGAGCCATATCGGG
>JGI20130J15133_1003583_pt1 | contig 10612 bp, 7 predicted proteins | sample WasSprMetagenome_FD_15133 | JGI IMG/M metagenome (IMG submission 15133) | reverse complement strand
TGCCCCCATACAGGTATCCTTATGCGCTTGATCCCAAAAAGCCCGTTACACTAGGTCCGGTAGGAGTACCCGAGTACTACCAAGAATTCAAGTTCATGCAGCACANTGCNATGCTGGAAGCTAGAAAAGAAATCGAGGAGACCATGACTCTATTTGGACAAAAGTTTGGGCGAAAATACAAAATGATTGAAACTTACGGGATTGAGGACGCCAGCGTGGTTCTAGTTTCAATGGGATCGGTGTGTGGCACCATAAAAGAAGTATTGGATGCTCTGAGAAAGGGCGGCGAAAAAGTAGGGCTTGTGGAAATCAAAGTTTTTCGTCCGTTCCTACACAAGGAGCTTAGCGAAATACTCTCGGGAAAGAAGGTGATAGGGGTGGTGGAAAAGGCGCTCTCACCGGGTGCGACCGGGCCTCTCTACGCCGATTTGGCGACGGTTTTCGAGGGACGCCTGCCCACAATGATAGACTTTATCTGCGGTCTTGGTGGAAGAGATGTGCGCGAAGGAGACATCAGAGAGGCCATCAAAATATGCCATGCGGCCGCTAGGGGAGAAAAGGTCGAAAAAATGATTTGGTTGGGACTGAGAGAGAAAGTAGTGGGACCATGAAAGAGACAAGAGAAGAATTGCTTGCACCGGGGCACCGGGCATGCCCTGGTTGTGGAGAGATTCTAGCGATAAGGTACTTGCTCAAAGCTCTAGGGCCCAACGTCATCGTGGTATCGGCCACGGGATGCATGGAAGTCGTTACTACCCCCTATCCTGAGACTTCCTGGAGGGTGCCTTGGATTCATGTGGCTTTTGAAAACGCGGCGGCCGTTGCTTCTGGAATCGAGACGGCGCTCCGTGTGCAAAAAAGAGATGACATCAAAGTGGTGGCAATTGCCGGTGATGGTGGCACGGCCGACATAGGCTTCCAGGCCCTTTCAGGTATGGCTGAAAGAGGACATAACGTGCTCTACATGTGCACCGACAATGAGGCCTATATGAACTGTTTGGAACCTTCTACTTTTGTGTTCACAGAGGAAGGGCTAAAAAGAGTCTCTGAAGTAAAAGTAGGTGAGCTCTTATACACTTTCGACCCCAGTAAGCAAATTCTTGTTGCCCACAGGTGTAGTGGCGTTTTCTACAATGGTTTTCATGATATTTACGAAGTCGCTACATCTCATCGATTCATAAGGGCAACACCTAACCATCCCTTTTTAGTGTTAGAGAGAGGAGGACGAGGAGGTAAAAACAGGTTGGTCTGGAGAACCATCTCTGAACTTAAAGTGGGTGACGAACTTGTCACACTGAAAGAGATACCGTATGGGAAGTCGTACAAATTCTACTTCAAGCCGGTGAAAATCGGCGATTATAAGGTCGCACATCTTAATCCCGTTAGGATTCCCCGACAATCTTCTCCCGAACTCATGAAGTTTCTGGGAATATGGCTTGGAGACGGGTGGGTGAGAACAGAAAAGGGAGAGATTGGGTTCGCCCTGCCAGACGGGAAAAAAGGTAGAAGGGAACTGATTGAGCTGACAAGAAAAATTTTTGGAATAGAACCGGTTGGGGACAATCTATATCTCTACATACACTCCGTGAACTTAGCCAGGTTCATAGATTGCCTCGGCTTCGGAAAAGGGGCAAAGAATAAAACCATACCGAGCTGGATCTTCACACTTCCCCTCACCGAAAGAGAGGCATTCGTGGAAGGACTGATGCTATCAGACGGATACCGTGTGGAGGAAAGTTGCAGATATGTCTCCGCTAGCTACGACCTATTAAGAAGACTGAGACTCCTTCTTCAGACCTTGGATTACAGGGTTGGAAAAATCCACTGGCAAGAGAGAAAGAAAGGAGAAAAATGCGTAAAAAGGACACTTCTTCGGGACACTGGATTCGGATATATTTGCTTCAGCAAAAAGAGAAAACCGAACATCGAAAAATATCCTTCTCAATGCCACTATAGGAACTATCTCGCAGGGAATGAGTTCTTCGAAATGGAAAAGATTATTGGAATCAGATATGTCGGCAAAAGCCAGACCATTGATTTGAGAGTGGAGAAAAACCATAACTTTATTGCAGAAGGAATCGTGGTGCACAACACGGGGATACAAAGAAGCGGAACTACTCCCAAGTTCGCATGGACAACCACCACACCCGTCGGGAAAGTTGGAAGAGGTAAACTCGAGTGGAAGAAAGACATGGTTTCTATCATGGCTGCGCATGGAATTCCATATGCCGCAACCGCCTGTGTCTCGTTCCCCGACGACTTTCTTGCAAAGGCCAGAAAAGCGGCTTCGATAAAAGGGCCCACTTATCTACACGTGCTCTGCCCCTGCCCCACCGGCTGGAGGTTCGATTCAAGTAAGACCATAGAAATAGGCAGACTTGCCGTTCTGACGGGAATGTGGATGCTCTATGAGATCGAAAACGGCAAAAAGAGACTTACCTTCAAGCCAGAGAAACGTCTGCCAGTTTCTGAGTACATAAAAACGCAAGGGAGGTTCAGACATCTGACAGAAGCGGAGATAGCTGAGATTCAGAAATTTGTGGACGAAAGCTGTAGAGAGTGGGGCATTTAAACACCTCGATAAATTGAAAAAGATGACGAAGCGGTGGGTTGTAAAAGACCCTGAGAGAGAGGATGTCTTCTGGCCGAGCGAGGAGATGAAAAAAAGAGCATGGGTTTCCGATCCGAAGATTTATGAAGAAGCCGCCCGCAATCCCATAGCCTTCTGGGAAAAACTCGCAAGAGAGGGAATCGATTGGTTCAAACTCTGGGATAAGCCCTACGAATGGAGCCCACCCTACGTCAAGTGGTTCATTGGTGGGAAGCTCAACGCCTGCTATAATGCTCTAGACAGACACATAAAAGCCGGAAAAGGTGAGAAAACCGCTTTGATTTGGGTCCCGGAGCCACCGGAGGAGCCCGTTAGAAAACTAACATACCGAGAATTGTACGAACTGACAAACAAGTTTGCCAATGCCCTCAAAAGCTTGGGCGTGAAACGGGGGGACAGAGTGGGGATATACCTTCCTTCATTCCAGAACTCTATCCCGCAATCTTGGCTTGCGCAAGGATAGGTGCCATTCACACTGTTGTATTCTCCGCCTTCTCTGCCGATTCTTTGAGAGTAAGGCTGGAGGATGCGGAGGCAAAGGTGCTGATAACAGCAGATGGGTACTATCGACGGGGCAAGCTTGTGAACTTGAAGGCGAGTGCGGACGAGGGGATAAAGGGGACCAAGGTGGAAAAAGTCGTCGTCGTCAGGCGGGCCGGCAACCCCGTGAACATGGTGGAGGGAAGGGATTACTGGTGGCATGAGCTGATAGAAAAGGCCGAGCCCTACTGCCCGCCTGAACAAATGGATGCCGAGGATGTACTATTCCTGCTCTACACGTCAGGTTGCTGCCATGGAGACTCTCTTCTGCTACTGTCCGATGGAGAGGTCAAGAAGATAAGCGAGGTAGTCGAGGGAAATCAACATCGCGATATCATCAGTGTCTGTCCGAACTCCCTCCAAAACGTGTACGATGAAATAGCCGCAGTCCACCGCTACGATTCGCCGGGCCTTCTCTACAAAATTAAAACAACTTCAGCGGAGGGAATATTCACCCCGAATCACATACTTTTTTCCCTAGACGAGGACGGAAATATCGTGGAAAAGGAGGCTAGAGAGCTGAGGAAGGGCGACTATGTTTTCGTGGTGCCGAAGGTGAAGGTGAAGGGGGCGACACAGCCGTTGCCCCCGCTCGAACGTAAGAAGCAAGATAATACAGGCGAGTTCAAACCCTCTAACGTGCCGAATATTCCTCCCTACCTCACCGAGTCTTTTGCCCAAATCCTTGGCTATCTCACGGGAGACGGGCACATCAATCAGAGGAGTCTGATATTCACAGACGAGGACCTAGACACTTTGAGGTTCTACACAGAGCTAATCGAGAGGGAGCTGGGGCTGAAATCAATCATTGCTGAAAGAGGTGGGAGGCAGAGGGCGTACGTAAACAGTTCCCTGCTCGTGGAGTATATTCAGGCACACTTCCCAGAATGCGTTCTCAGAAGTCCGTCCAGAAGTGTTCCCAGAATCATTCAGAGAAGCGAGGACACGTGCCTGAGGGGATTCCTCAGGGGCTTGTTTGATGCGGAGGGAACCATTGGGGAGGCATTCGTAAAACTCTCAACCACGAGTGAAAGTTTGGCACGCATCGTTCAGATGTTGCTGAGAAGGTTCGGTATATTGTCCAGCATCTATGAAGGAAAACAGAAACCACGAATCGTTAAAGGGCATTGGGTTAAGGAGACTAAGGTCTTCAGTCTGCAGATTTCTGACCGCGAGTCCCTAGAAATCTTCGCAAGAGAGATTGGCTTCTCCGCGCCCAGAAAAAGGGAAAAACTGCTCCAACTCACTCAAAGACTGGCTTCACGCAGGGTCATCGAAAGGAGGCGCTTCCCGGTATCGAAACTCTTGAGGAGGGCTTTCGAAACAATACGCATACCCAACCGAGATGCGAAGGAGCTAGGGTTGTATCCCTATGTATACGGCCTAGCAGCAGGGGAATCAAAACTGAGGAAAGTTGTGGCGTATTTGAAGGAGAGAATGGAAAAGATCTCTGCCGAGAGTTCTGATCCTGAGGGACTAGAGAGACTTGCCTACGCGTTGAAGATTCGATGGGCGGAGTTGGCGAGACGGGCCAAGATATCAAAGAGCCATCTTTACAAGATACGAAGAACCCAAAAGCAGAAACTGAACAAGTTCTGGGACTCGGTTCGTTCATATATTCTTGAAAAGAGAGCGGAGAAGCTCAATGAACTACGAAAAATCTGCGAGAAGTTCGAGAAAATGCTCCAGTTTGAGGCGATACTGGAAAAAGTCACGGATGTAGAAGAGATCGTAGATTCGTCTTTCGTATACGACTTGACCGCCAAGCGGAATCACACGTATATCGTGGACGGATTTGTAACCCACAACACCACGGGAAGACCCAAGGGCGTGATCCACACCACTGGGGGATACCTCGTCCAAGCTTACTGGACCACCAAGTGGGTGTTCGACCTCCACGACGATGACATCTTCTGGTGCACCTCCGATATAGGCTGGATTACGGGACATACCTATGCCTGCTACGGGCCGCTCCTGAACGGGGCAACTTTCTTGGTGTACGAGGGCGCGCCTGACTATCCGACCCCAGACAGAATCTGGGAGATCATAGAGAAGCACAGGGTAACGGTCTTCTACACCGCCCCCACCCTCATACGTATGCTCATGCAGCTCGGGGACGAGTGGCCCAAGAAGCACGACCTGTCCAGCCTCAGGCTTCTGGGAACTGTTGGGGAGCCCATAGACCGGAAGGCCTGGATGTGGTACTTTGAAGTGGTGGGAGGGGGAAGATGCCCCATCACCGATACTTGGTGGCAGACAGAGACTGGCGGAACCCTCATCATGTCTCTTCCGGGCATAGGACCTTTCATACCCACCGTCGCAGGAAGAAGTTTCCCAGGTACAAGTCACACAATCGTCGATGAGGATGGAAGAGAAACAGAAGTGGGTTACCTTGTTCAAGTACCGCCACTCGCTCCCGGTATGCTAAGAGGCCTCTGGAGAGCGGACGACAAGTACCGAGAGACGTACTGGGAGAGATACAACTACCGCTACTACGTGACCAACGATGGAGCTCTTCGAACATTATTAGACTGCATAAGGGTAACGGGTAGAGTGGATGACGTGATGAAGGTGGCTGGACATAGGCTTGCGACCGCTGAAGTGGAGGATGCGGTCAATACCCACCCCCTTGTGGCAGAAAGCGCTGTGGTACCCAGACCACATGAAATAAAGGGTGAAGTTCCGGTCGTTTTTGCCGTTCTCAAACCCGGAGCATCACCCTCACCCCAACTCGAAGAAGAAATAAAGAAAATAGTCAGGCAAAAAATCGGGCCCACGGCCACTCCAGAGCAGGTGATCTTTGTCCCAGACCTACCAAAGACAAGAAGTGGGAAAATTATGAGAAGAATTCTAAAAGCACTCCTAACAGGTTCGCCGGTGGGAGATACCACAACCCTAGTCAATCCCGATGTGGTTGAAACCCTAAAACGCATCGTTACGCCCTCGAGCTAAGTTCAATACCGCCCGCCGCTAAGTTTTGATGTACCCTTGGGCTGAATTTGAACAACAGGTCTCTGAACGTCTTCAAACTGCACTGGCACTGGCGGGCTTACAGTACCCCAAGAAGGTTGAGGAAACGCTAGAAGAACCCCCAGACCCGAAGTTGGGGGATCTTTCCTCGAACATATGCTTTGAGCTTGCAAAAATCGCAAAGCAAAATCCAGATAGCCTCTCCCGTCTTTTGTTAGCCAAAATGCAGCCGGGAGGAATGATTGCGAAAATCGAAGCCGTGAGAGGTTACCTCAACTTCTTCGTAAATTTGCCCCTGCTAGCCGAAAGGACCTTTGCTTGCTTGGAGAGAATGAAGGAAAAGTATGGAAGCTTGGAAAAAAGAGGGAAAGTCATAGTAGAGCACACAAGTGTAAATCCCACCAAACCTCTTCATGTGGGGCACGGAAGGAACGCCGTTTTGGGAGACACGATGGCAAGAATCCTGAGAAAGCTCGGATATCGCGTGGAAGTACATAATTACATTGATGATTTGGGCCTGCAAATGGCGGAGACGCTTGTAGCCTTGGAAAAATTTGAGCTCCCTGAAACGAAATTTGATCACGCCCTCGGTTTAATCTACGTGAAGTTCCAAGAGCTGCTGAAAAAACACCCTGAACTCGAAGAGGAAGTTCGAAAAAAGCTGAAAGCCCTAGANAANGGTGAAANATCCGTATACAAAACGGCTAGGAGAATCGCGGAGGCCTGTGTGAAAGCCAACCTTTCGACGACAAAGAGACTTGGGATATCCTATGATCTACTAGTTTGGGAAAGCGATCTAGTCCAGAGAGGTGTACTATCAGAGGTGCTAGACCTTCTAAGAAAGGCTGGGAGGCTTAAAGAAGAAAATGGCGCCACGCTTCTTCTGCTCGAGGATTTTGGTTTAGAAAACAAGGTGCTCATCAGATCGGACGGAACTACCGTCTACTTAGCCCGAGATATCGCTTATCAGCTCTGGAAGTTCGGGAAAACTAAAAGTAAGCTGCTCTTCAAACCTTGGCTTTCCATTTACACTACTCACCCGAAAGGAAGACCAAGCACGAGGTTTGGAGGAGCTCAGCGCGTAATAAACGTCATTGGGGCGGAGCAGAGAGATGCCCAACGCTCGGTTTTTGCCACTTTAAAGGTGCTGGGATACGAACAGGAATATGGTAACTCATTCCATCTGGCCTACGAGCACGTTTGGCTTCCCACAGGAAAATTCTCGGGTAGAGAAGGTACTTGGGTTGGGCATTCGCTAGATGAAGCCATAGAGGAGGCAATAGCACGTGCTAGGGAAATCGTAGAAAAGCGAGCGAGAGCCTGAGGCTAGTAAGGCCTTCAAGGAAAGAATCGCCAAAGCCATCGGGCTGGGAGCCCTTAGATTCTCCCTCGTCTACACCTCCCCTGAGAAGAGAATAGTATTCAAATGGGAGGAGGCCTTTGACTTTGAGAAAAATAGCGGACCCGCAATACAGTACTCACACGCTCGGGCCTGTAGCATCCTGAGGAAAGCCAAGGTAAGCCGTTCCCCTGATTGGAGCAAACTCCAACTCGAGGAGGAGAAGGAATTGGTTAAACTGATAGCCAAATATCCTAAGGTTTTACGTCTAGCCGGGGAAGAACTCCGACCGAATCTGCTCGCCAGTTACGCCACCAAGGTGTCTTCTCTTTTCAATTCCTTCTACGAGAAGGCTCCGGTTCTGAAGGCGGAGAAAGGATTGCGAGAGGCTAGGATAAAGCTGGTTGAGGGAATAAGGTTTATCTTGTCTGATGCTCTGAATCTGCTGGGAATCGAAGCTCCCGAACGAATCTAACTTACTTGCGTACAAGTTCNTTTCTTCTCGCTTCNAGCAGTTGAGGACTTCTTCCCAAGAACTCAGCCGCGCTCATCACTTTATTCTCAGTTTTCTTCGCAAGTTGTCGTAGATAAGTCAGCCCTTCGCAAGACCTGAACAGGTGATGGTCTAGAATGACAACGGGTATCTTTCGAACTAGAGTGGTGAGGTTTGAGGTGGCCAAATCCAACTGCTCCTTTGTGAAGCGATAACCCAACAGATAAAGCGGGGGCCCACCCGCAACCAAAATGTTTGGCTCCCACCTCAGGATGGTCTCTATGGAGTCCTCACGTACTCCTTGGAGATCTGGCGCAAAGACCAGACAGGACCCCTCTCTCTTAACCGCGACAAAAAGAATGGTAGAGGATGAAGATAGACCGTGAGGCTGGGGCTCGGATACCTCTATCTCCGTCTTGCCCCACCGGAATCTTTGTCCATCTGCAACAATAAGTTCTGAAATTTCCCTGTTAAACTTTTGGAAGAGATACCCCCTCTTTCGTTGAACGGGCGGCAGATCATGATAATCCTTTACCAATACCTTTTTCCCCTTGTAGAGTTTTTCGGCCAAATCTGGAGAACTCCATGTCCACTCCCGATCCTCAAAGTGAGGAGTATAGTGATCAAAATGGTAGTGACTAACGACTAAAACTTGTGCTTTTCTTGCCGCCCTAAGGATTTTCTCTCGTGCTTTGGAGAGAGCTAGGTATTCCTGCTCACTAGGTTGAAGAGAAAATCGAGGTCCGAGAGCACATCCTGGATCGAGAACTATGCGAACTTCAGGAGTCTCCACATATGTAGCCATGCTTCTAACTCCTAGGCTCTCGAACGCCAGCGGGAGAAGAGTCAGCTCCTCCACCACCAATCAACCCTAAAAAAGGATAAATGGATTGGGGCTAAGTAAATCATGTCACACTTATACTACTACTTCAAACCTAAGTTCAAGACTGCTCCTATTCTGATTGCGGGATTTCCTGGCATAGCGAGTGTTGGAAAGATTACTGCGGAGCACCTCATCCATTCCCTAGACGCCAAACTTTTCCTAGATCTCTATTCAGAGTATCTACCTGAGTGGGCTTTGAAACGTAAAGATGGGCTGCTTGACGCCATTGCGGTCCGCTTCTATTGGGCCTCCCTTCCTGATGCAGAGCTCATGATTGTTACCTCAGATGCACAGGCCATCACCCCATATGGTCAATACATGCTCACGGAGCAAATTCTAGAAACCGCAAAGGAATTTGAAGTAAAAAAAGTAATCGCGGCCGCGGCTTACGTGTTAGCACCAGGTGAAAAGAGAAAACCTGTGGTTGGAGCTGGCTCGAGTCCTCAGAGCGTGGAGTGGCTAAGAGAGAACGGTGTCGAGATACTGGAGGGTGGAGTTATTGTAGGAATGAATGGACTTCTCCCCTGCCTCTCCTCTCTGGTGGGAATGGAGGGGGTCTGTCTCCTAGGAACAACGAGGGGTGGTTTAGCAGACCCGGAAGCGGCAAAAAATGTCCTTCAGGTTCTTTCCAGGTTGATGAAAATCAAGATTGATTTAAACGGCATAGAGGAAAGGTACTACCTTCCACCACTTGAGCCCCAATCTGGGGAGGAAGAAGAGAGTTTGTATATTCGCTAACCAAGAGAGGGAGGGAAAAGGTCGGGTCTGCTCCTTTTCGATATCTCCCCAACAAAGTTCGTCAACATCAATTCCTCGACCTTCGAACGCTCCCTTGTCTTGCCCAGAACCCACATGAGTTTCACATACGCCACTTCAGGCAACATGTCCTCAGCTGGGATGACCCCCAACTGTAGGAGATCCCTGCCCGTGGAGTATACTCTCATATTCACTCTTCCCCAAAGACACTGCGAAGTCATGACCAAGATTACTCCTTCATCTACTGCTTTTCTGAGTGCCGGGAAAAGACTTTGAGGGGCATGTCCCAGTCCTGTTCCCTCCAAGACTATTCCGTGACACTTTTGTATCAAAGTTTCAATGAGATCTGGTTTCATACCTGGGTAAACTTTCACAAGGGCTACGTTCGGGTCAAGCTGTGTGTCTAATTCTACCCTTCCTTCCGGCCTTGTTTTCCTGTAATCCTGCCTTAGCATCTCAACCTTCATCCCACGCACCTTTCCAAGCGGGAGGTCGTTTATGGAGAGAAAGGTATCTCTCCTGCTGGTGTGGCACTTCCTTACCCTCACGCCCCTGTGGATGAGAAAGTAATCGTCTGACATGGATCCATGCATGACAACACATACCTCAGCTATATCCGAAAGAGCTGTAACTGTGGCTGCCACCAGGTTCAAGGCTGCGTCAGAACTTGGACGATCCGAAGAGCGCTGAGCTCCTGTCAAAACTACTGGTCTAGAAAGGTTTCGGAGCATGAAGGAGAGTGCGGCCGCCGTATAACCCATCGTGTCGGTCCCGTGAGTTACTACTACACCTTTAGCACCCTTGTTAATTTGATTCGCTACCTCCTGCGCGATTCTGACCCAGAGCTCCGGTGTCATGTGCTCGCTAAAGACATTACAGGCCTCTACTACCTCTATGTTCGCCAGCTCAAGAAGTTCCGGAACTGAGGCACATATTTCCTCCGGTGTAAAAGCAGGGAAAACTGCACCTGTTCTGTAGTCCACTCTTGATGCTATCGTTCCTCCTGTTCCTGATNTGCCA
>JGI20130J15133_1003581_pt1 | contig 10613 bp, 11 predicted proteins | sample WasSprMetagenome_FD_15133 | JGI IMG/M metagenome (IMG submission 15133) | reverse complement strand
TCCATTGTAGGGGCACCCGGCTGGGCGCCTAATCGAAAAAACCGTCTCTACCCAGTCCTGCTTTTTATTTAACTTCCGATAAGATATATTATGTAAAATTCGTAACGAAAAAACTTAACGGAGAGAATTTGTAAATAAATTTTACAGAGCTTTGGGAACCCTTTTTTCAGATGGCGTGGTATAGGAGCTGATGATAAATAACCTTTGATTAGAAAACTCTGCTAATTCTCCCTCAACATCAAACACCATTTCGATGACCTTGGAGGTTACCTCACTTGTAAATCCTTTCCAAAGGAGCTTGCCATCCTTCATGAAGAAAAGCTCATCGCCATACTTTAGGGCTAAATTCAGGTCGTGGAGCACAAGCAAGGTGATTAATTTTACCCTATAAGTTGTTGTTTTAATAATCTCCAGGATCTCTATCTGGTTCTTTGGGTCTAAATGGTTTATAGGCTCATCGAGAAGAAGCACCTTAGGTGTTTGAGCCAAGCATCTTGCAAGTAGAACCTTTTGAAGCTCACCTCCGCTAAGCTCATCAACGGACTTATTCTCAAATCCTCTAAGTTTAAGCTCCTCAATGACAGAGTTAACTATTTCTAAGTCTCTATTTCTAGGTCCAAATGTAAAATAAGGCTTTCTCCCAAGGAGTATACTTTCAAAAACGGTCATTCGAGGAACGTTGTTTGACCGCTGGGGTAAATATGCGATGAGCTTTGCTATTTCTTTTAAGCTAAGATTTTGCAAATCTTTGTTAAAAAGACGAATTGTGCCTACTTTTGGTTGTAGAACCTTAGCTATGGTTTTTAAAAGTGTTGATTTCCCTGACCCGTTTGGGCCCAAGATTATGTTAACTCTTCCCTCAGAAAAAATTGCATCTATACCCTGAATAACTAAGCTTCTGTCATAACCTGCGTATAACCCTTTTACCTCCAAACTCAAAATCTATTCCTCCCTAATAATAAACTTAAAAAAACCGGAGCGCCTATGAAAGATGTAATAATACCCACGGGTAGAACTATGGGAGAGAGGATCGTTCGGGCTAACAAATCTGAAGCGAGAAGTAATCCAGCTCCTGCCAATGCTGAAAAAGGGATCAATAAAGTATAATCATTTCCTATTAAAAGCCTACAGATATGAGGAGATATTAGACCAACAAACCCAATTATGCCTAAAAAGGCAGTAGGCACTGCTGTCAGGAGGGCACAAATCAAAAGAGAAAAGATTCTCAAAAAATTAGGATTTGTTCCTAAATTTTTAGCTGTTTCATCTCCCCAAAGCATGGCGTTATAATTCCAACGATTTAACCACAATAACGCAAAGCTTATACAAAAAGTGAGAGCCATAATTTTATTTTCCTGCCAACCTGCCTTACCCACATCTCCAAATGTCCAGAAAACCGTTGATGCTACTCTAACTTCATCTGAAAAATACTGAAGAAACATGGTCGCTGAAGTAAAAAGACTGCTTAAGGCAACGCCAGCTAAGATGATGGCTTGAGGTGAAAGACTTCGCAAGAGGGACAGCCCAAGTATTATTAATACTGTAAGAAGAGCTCCGCAAAAGGCTGAAAAAACTACTGGCACTCCCTGAAGTATAGAAAAACCTTCAGGTCCTACATTAAAGGTTTTCCCTGCTCCAAGAACAATTATGGCAAAGGCTGCACCAAAGGCTGCACCATGAGAAATACCAAGGGTAAAAGGAGAGGCTAAAGGATTTCGTAAAACATTCTGCATCACTGCCCCAGAAACACCTAAGGATGCTCCCGTTAATATCGCACCTATGGTTCTTGGAAGTCTTATCTCCCAAACGATGTAAGCCTCCTCGCTATCCTTTTGAAAGAGTAAACGCATAACATCTAAAAAAGAAATATTTACCGAACCATGACCTATGGATAAGAACGCTAATAAAATCAAGAGAAAAAGAAGAAAAAGCCCCAAACTCCACTTGAAAGACATTATCTTAACAAGATTTCCCTCTCGGTAAATTTCACTTTTTTAAAGGCTGGGTAGGTGCTTATAAGGTTATCATAGGGGTCAACACCAAGAAAAGTTTTTAAAATCTCCCTTGCTTTTCTCTCGAAGTTCAGGTCAACAAAGCCTCTTTTTCGTGCACCGTTTTCCCGATAAAATAGGAGTTGATTAGCATAAGCTCAATGTTTGCCCTGTAAAAATTAAACGGAAGTAGCGTGTAGACCTTTTCATTCTTTACAGCCTTTAGCCGTTGATAAAAAGTCTTATTTTTACGATAATCATCCGCAACGAGCGAAAAACCGTTTGTATCGATAAAAATGTAATCAGGGTTCCATAAAAGTAGCTTTTCCCGGTCGACAAAAACATGTCCTTTTGCTCCTAACTCATCAACCACGTTTTTTAGGTTTAACCAAAGCAGTGGTGGATAGTTAGCCTGCGTGCTTGTAATTCCTTGATGGCCACGCATGCTAACTGCCCCAACATAAACAGTTGGCATCCTTCCATTTCTTTCTGAACGCTTCTTTAAGTCTTCTATGCAGGCTCTGAGGTAATGGATTAGCTCTTCTGCCCTTTTTTCCTTGTTTAATAAAATTCCCAAAAATCTTAGAAGTTCATATACATCCTCTATTTTAAAGCCTTGAGGTCCTATTGAGGCTAAAACTACTACAGGGATACCTGTTCGCTTTTGAATAATATCTGCAAGGTCAGGCTCATGGGTGAAGATAACATCCGGTTTGACTGTTATTAATTTTTCAAAATCTGGAAGTTTACCCGGTCCGCCCTCTCCAATTACTGGAAGCTTGTCAATCCTATCAGCTATGGCGTTCCAGTATGCTCGACCTACAGCTGGATTTCCTAAAATAGACCTTTGTTTTTCAAAGCTTTCTATGCCTACCACCTTATCAAAGGCTTTTAAATAGACTACATACCTTAAGGTCCCATGAAGGGCTACTATCCTTTCGATTTTCTTGGGAAGGACGACCTCTCTACCCGCTTGGTCGGTTATCTTGATGGTTTCATTTTTAGCAAGAGAAATGCCAAAAAAGCAGATAACAAAGAGGCAACTAAGAAAAAACTTGGTTAATTTAAATCTCAAGGCCCCTTGCAAAGTTCTCCCTTTAAGTAGGAAGCAATATTCTTGAAGCAAGTTCTTTTGCAGGAACCAATACTTCATCAACTAACTCAACTTTACCTAAAATTGAAGCTTCATATACTTTGGAAGAATAAGGAAATACTGCATCAACCTCTAAGCCATTAGCCTTACATAATTCTAAAACTTTTTCCCGAAGCTCATATGGTACTTTGTTTAAAACAAAAAAGGTTCTTTTACTGAGCTCTTTCGCTAAATTGTAAGCTCTTTTTGCTACTTCAATAGAATCAAGATAAGGCTCGGCAACGACGATAACAGCATCAACTTCCTTTTCAATTCCCCTTCCAAAGTGCTCTACGCCCGCCTCTGTGTCAAGAAGAAGTATTTCCCCTTCTTCAAGGGCGATTTTTTCAAGAAACTTTTTTGTCAAAAATCCATACGGACAGGCACAACCTTCAAGGGACTTTCTAATCTTTCCAATCGAAACCAAAGCCATATTACCTTTTTTTAAAACATACTCCTCCGGAAAAACAGAAAGCTTAAAGGTCTTTTGGTTGAAGGGGTTTACCTCCTCAAGCGCTAGTTCAGTGTTTGACTGAAAACTTTTCCTCAGAATTTCCTTTAGAGCAGGTTTTCCTCCAAGAAAGTCAACCAAGGGCTGAGGAGCTGAAGGAAAACCAAAATATTTGTGAAGTGAAAAGTTACTCTCATCTCCATCAACCACGATAACCTTAAAACCTTGGTCTAAAAAGGCATTAGTTAAAACATAGGTAAGAAAGCTCTTCCCTACCCCACCCTTTCCGCAAATTGCAATCTTTTTCATTTCTACCTCCTAACCTTACTTAAGCTTAATCTTGCTTAGAATTTAAAGGAGAGGCTTCCTCTTACCGTAAACGGAGCACCAACTCCGTAAGTAGTACCACTCACTGCATCATCCATCGCATTGATCACTGAAATATACTTTTTATCGAAAAGATTATCAACCTCAACCGACATTCTGAAGTTCTTCATAAATCCAATTCTTTCCCGTAAATAACTGACCCTTAAATCACAGACTAAAAACGATGGTATTCTCTCAGTATGTTCGACATTACCGTAACGTTTGCTTAGATATCTTACTTGGGGCATGATTTCGAAGTTATTATAATTTAGTATTAAACCAGAAGCTACCGTCCATCTTGGAACATCTACAACCTGTTTTCCCTCACTTTTCAAGGTCTTACCAGCATAGGTAATGTCTTTATCATAGGTCAAGTGGGTGTAAGTTGGATTTAAGTAAAAAACCAAGCCATCTCTAAGATAGAAATTTCCTGCTACTTCAACCCCATACCCTTTAGCCCTGCCTACATTTTGTTGATAGTTTACAGGTTTTTTTGTTGAAGGGTCAATAACTCTTGGGTCTGAGATAGTAGTAAGAAGTTTTCTATGTTTTGAGTAAAACAGCGTTGAAGTTATGTCGAAAAATTTACCATGCATGCGGAATCCTAAGTCAAAGTTATCAGACCGTTCAATATCAAAACCTTTAAAGAGGTCGTTCAAAGTTATTCCAGCACTCTTGAATTGAGGTCTAAGTCTGTTATAAAGGGATACAAGGGGTAAATAAGCATAAGGTCTAATAAAAGTTCTTCCATAGCTAAAGTACGCTTCAATGTTTTCGTTAAATCTATAAGATAAACCTACCGTGGGAAGCAAGATGTGGTAGGTTTTTGCTTCCCTATCAAGGTCTGGGGCTCTCTGAAGCTTCAAAGTAGTTGTATTAGTAACAAAGCCTTCACTGCTTGGGTCTTTGAATTTGAAATATTTCAGTCCTGCCTGCCAGTTAAAATTGCCGAAGTTCCCTGCAATCTTTATATAAGGCGAGTGGATATAAGATTCCCCAGAAGTAGCAAAAACACCAAAGCCGCGATAGATTAGAGAACCTGTCCCGTTTACTATTAAGTAGTTTTCGGTGTAGATATCCATATCCGCGCATTCATAATGATAACCGATAACAGCAAAATGATTGTTTATCGCTAAATTCAGGTTCCCAATAAAGCCCTTTCTTTCGATGTCCCTTGTTCTCTTTTGAACGCCTGGTCTACCCTGAAGGTTTGAGGTTCCATCCCAAATTTTAGCATCCTCGCTTGAGTAATATGGCTTAAGAGTAAGGGTCACATTCTCCAAAAGCTTGCCATCTATCACCGCAAATAGGTCTCTGTTAAGATGCTTGGCCTTATTGTATTTGTAATAAAGATAATCCTGTGTTGGATTACCCGTTAGCCATTTGTTAAAATCAAGCCGACGGTGCTTCTCTAAATCTCTTGCCTGAGAATAATCTAAATACCTATACTTGTCGTGCTTTATCTCGTTAAAGTTGGCAAAAATCTTCACTTCAAGGCGCTCACTAACGGGTTGAACAAAGGTTAAATTTAGGTTGTTTCTTGGTCCAAGGTTTCCTGGTCCTTTCCATTTATCAGATTCTGTGTATGAATAAGCTGCGGATAACCTTGAACCAAGGTTATGAAGCTTGCCTGTATCTACCCTTACATAGGACTTGTAAAAGTTAAAGGATCCAAAGGATTGCGATAATGTTATACCTGTTTTTTCCTTAGCCCAAGCTGGTCTAAGCTCGATTGCTCCAGCCCTGTTGCCAACTCCAACCCCAAAATCAGCTGGAATAGCACCCTTGTAAACCGCTATGCTTTCAAAATTCTCGAGGTCATAGACATAAGCCCTCGGACCTATGGGGTTTGCCCCATAGTTTGGGATGCCTTGAATCGTCAACCCTCCAAGATAGCCTCTAATTCCTCTTATCCTTACATTGGTGTTCTCAGCCGCGAGATTGCTTGGGTCAGAGCTTTCAAATACAACTCCAGGCAGGATGCTAAGAACTTCATACACGTTAAGCGTTCCTTTTATCCCAGAAAGTTCCATCCCTCTTTTAGTTATCTCAACCCCAGTGTAAACAGTTTCTCCAGCTTGTTTGGTAGGAAGAACTATCCTCTTTTCTTTAAGCACTATCTCTTCAAGCTCAACCTCTCCTTTATCTAAGCTTGAAACTTCCGCAGAATATGCAAGGTTCGAAAATAAAAGAAGTCCAGAAATCCCTTGAACTAAACGCAAAAAGGTGGGAACCTTCATAATCCCCTCCTTGAATAATCTTTCAGTTTAATAACACGATTTTAAAATTTTGTCAAGTATAGTATAAATTTTTTAGATTTTTTATCTCTTANGTCTGACCGATTGTTTATTCAGTAGTAAGAATAGTGGTAGAAAAATAAAGACCCAGAAAGATGGGATTAAAAACAAAGAAATAACTATTAAGAAAAGATTAAAAGCTTTTTTACCTTAAGGGCTGGGATAATGATAGTTCCGTCAATTCCTGTTAGACATTCTGCAAGGTTTAATTTGTGAAAAAAACCTGTAAACAGACAGGCGATGGCATCGAGTTCATCCTGCGATGGGTAATCTACTTTTAAGCTTAAACCAAAAAAACTGCTTAATGTTTTATAGAGAGCCTGTATGGTATTTCTGTCTTTACGCTTTACTCCAAAAACATCGTAGAAGGCTCCTGGAAACACCTCATAAACTTCTTTACCAAGCTTAGAAAGCCTCTCCCTAAGGCGCATACCCCGCTGAGTTAGCATCCGCATCGGACCAAGGGTAATAGGAAAAAACTTAATCCCTCTCTTTCTTAAAAGTAAGTCGCACTCCCTAAAATGATGCTCGTTCCTAACCTCAAGCGAGTTTCTTCCATGAGGAAGAGTTAGTGGAGCATCAATATAAATAAACTGAAATTTTTTCATAATTTCAAATAATTCTTTTTCATTTCTAATAATGCATGTCACGATCGTATTGTTTTCTACAAAAGATATGCCAGTATTCCTCTTTTCAGAGCCTGCGAGGTCAACCCCGAGGAAAAGTTCATAATCAATCTGTATTGCTAAATTTCTAAATTTTTCTTTATCCATTCCAGCAAGGATGGTAGTTTTTCTTCTGTTTCTTTCCTNTTTATTAGGAANAATTTAATCTCATCGCTTAAATCNTTAAACTTTCTTACATAATGCCTANCGTAAGGCTCTTCTCTAAATCCTCCGTAGGAAACAATGAGCAAAATTTTCTTTAATTTCACGCCCCTCTTTTTACAAAAAAGATAAAAATAGGTGATGGGCGGACAGTTTATGGTCCATTTCGGAAAGATGAGGATTAAATTTTCGCTTTGAGGGAGGAGGGCTTTTGAGGGTATAGGTAGCCCAGGGATAAAAGATAAGGCTAGCCAGGCTAAGTAAGGTAATCTCGGTGGCTTAATTTCTTTAATTGGTAGGTTTAACTTAGTTCCTAAAAATTTGGCGATCCTTTCGCAGGTTCCAGTATAACTGAAATAGAAAACCTCTGCTTTCGTCAAGTTTAAATAAATTCTTTGTTTTTATAGTTCTTCTAATTCTGCTTCCTCTTCTTCCTTTTTTTTAAGATAAAGCTCCCAGTCTACTCTTTTTTCAAAGTTTGCTACCTCAGTGGCGATAAGCTTATCTTTAAAGCCTGGTCTCGTGATGTATGGAAGCACAGCTTTTAAAAAGTTCTCTTTTAGGCTTTGATAGATAGCGGAGACTTCTCCTTCAGGGATAAAGGTTCTTTCCTTTTGATAGCGATAGTAAAGGAAACCATCTGTTTTTTGAAGGAACTGTTCATAATAAAAGGTTGATGAAAAATCCTCCCGTCTTGGTTTAACTCCTACTTGAGCAAGAAAACCGACCAACCAGCGGTCTCCAGCAAGCTTTCTTGAATAATCCCAATTTCCAAAATTAAACCGTTGCCAAGGTCGATCTTTTCAAGCATTCTGCCCTCCCAAAGTGGTTTAAAGTTTTTACTTGGCGGTTGCCAGCGGTAGCTCATAGGTTAGAACTCTTAGTTATACAAAGTTTACCACTTGACATCCTTTGCTTTTATTATAGATTAAAAAAGAAAAAATTGGGAGGTGGTCTTGTGTTTGCGGTTATCAAGACAGGTGGGAAACAGTATGTTGTGGAGCCGGGCATGAAGCTTGTCATCGAAAAGATAGATGGAGAGGTATCTCAAGAAGTTGAGTTCCCTGAGGTTTTATTAGTTAACAAAGGAGATGAAGTTTTGATTGGACAACCCAAAGTGGAAGGGGCTAAAGTTGTAGCAAAAATTTTAGAACACTCAAGGGGTCCTAAGGTCATAGTTTTCAAAAAGAAGCCCAAAAAGGGTTATAAAAGAAAAAAGGGGCATAGACAGTGGTATACTCTGGTAGAGATTAAAGAAATCGTTGTTTAGGGGGTGAGAAAGCATGGCTCATAAAAAATCGGGTGGTGCTTCAAGAAACGGACGAGATTCAGAATCAAAGCGCCTGGGAGTAAAAAGGTTTGACGGTCAATTTGTGAAGGCTGGCGAGGTTATCGTTCGTCAAAGAGGCACTAAGGTTCATCCAGGTTTTAATGTGGGGCTTGGCAGAGACTATACAATCTTTGCTAAGATTTCCGGCGTGGTTAAGTTTGAAACCAGACACGGAAAAAAGGTGGTAAGCGTCTATCCGGTATCTCAAGCCTAAGGCAATAGGGGGTTAAAATTTGTGAACCCCCTCCCCTTCTTTTTACTTGCCTATCTTTTAGGTTCCATTCCTTTTGCCTTGGTTGTAAGTCTTCCTCAAGGGGTTGACCCGCGGAAAGCAGGGAGTAAAAATCCAGGGGCAACGAATGTAGCAAGGCTCCTTGGAAAAAAATGGGGCGTTATTACTTTCCTTGGAGATGCCGGAAAGGGGATTATTGCCCTTTTCATCGCTAAATTTGCAACCGGATTAAGCTTTCACGAAGCACCGAGCCTTTATGCTGGAGTAGCTTTTTTTGCCGTTCTTGGACATATGTATTCTCTATTTTTAAAACTTAAAGGTGGAAAAGGAGTAGCTACAACCATTGGCACTTTTTTAGTTTTAACCCCCCTACCCTCTTTGCTTTCGCTTATTTTTTTTCTTTTAATGGTTTATTTAACAAATTATGTATCTGTAGGCTCACTTACCTTCTCCTTAGTTCTTCCAATTTTGATCTATTTTTTTAACTACCCTAAAGAATACTTCTTAAGTAGCTTAGCTTTGACTTTATTGATCTGGATAAAACACCGAGATAATATTAAAAGACTTATAAAGGGAGAGGAAAATCCTTGGAAAAGGAAGAATTAGCTGATAAAAAAACTTTCCTAGAGGAAGGATTAACCTACGACAATTATGTCTTTAGAGTAACTTCAGATAAAATGCTTGTCCTTTTGGAAACTCCTTTGTTAACAAGGGAGGATAAGCAAAAATTTCTTAAAAACTACCCAAAAATTAAAGAGTTTCTTATATCTCAGGGCATACAATTTGTCTTAGAAGAACCTGAGGAGCTCGACGAAAAACTTATCGTAGCCATGGGTCATCCCCCACGAGAAGGTCAGCCTGAGAGAATAGAATTTCTGCCTAAATTTGAAAGATTGATAAAGAAAACCGAAGAAGATTTGATAAAAGAAATTCCTGAAGATGAAGAAAAAGCGGAAGATTTAAGGGAAAAGGTTCAAAAAATCCTTTGTGTAAAAGAGGGAGAAGCGATAGCTAAATGGCACCCTCTTACCCCCCCAACTCCAGGGATTAATGTATTTGGAGAAGAGGTCCAACCACCCCCTTTAAAGGAAGAAAAAAACTTTGAACTTTCGGATAACGTTTATCTTGATGAAAAAGAAAGGCTCATAAAGGCAAAGATTAGTGGAGTAGTGACTTTTGAAAAAGGAAAGATCGATGTGCTACCGGAGTATGTTTTAAAGGGAGATGTAGATTTTTCTGTAGGCAATATCTATTTCTATGGGAAAAAACTAACCATTCAAGGGGATGTAAAGTTTGGCTTTAAAGTAATAGTTGAAGGAGACCTTGAATTAAGGGGATGCACAGAAAATAAGGTTAAAATCGAAGTTAAGGGTAATTTTCTAGCCGAGGGCGTAATAAGAGGTGAGGATACAACTGTTGAGGTTTGGGGTGAGGCTAAAATCAGGGGGGCAGAATTTGCTAAAATTTTAGTGCATGGGAACCTATATGTAAAAGATTATTTAGTGTTTACTGATACTCTCGTGGAGGGTGACTTAATAGCCATAGAGGGTAAGGGTTTGATTTATGGTGGTGAGGTTAGGGCAAGCGGTAATGTTGAGGTTAAGATAGTTGGACATACTGCTCAAACCTTAACCATAATTGGGGCAGGCTATCGTCCCGATATAGTAAACGACTATTTAGTAACTATTGAAAGAATAGAAATTCTAAATGAGGTTCTTACAAAAATAGATACTGGATTGAAGTTAGCTTCGAAGCTGAAAGAAGAGGGAAGGTTAACTGAAGAAAAGCTAAAGTATGTAGAAAAACTGATTAATGAAAGAAAAAAAATAACTGAAGAAATTGCAAAGCTTAAGTCTATGCTAAAAGACCTATCAACTAAACTTACACACTATAGAAACAAGACCATAAAAATTCAACAGAAGATTTTTCCTAATGTTATCCTTAGAATCGCTGAATTCACTTATACCAATAATGAAGAACTAAATGG
>JGI20130J15133_1003578_pt1 | contig 10615 bp, 9 predicted proteins | sample WasSprMetagenome_FD_15133 | JGI IMG/M metagenome (IMG submission 15133) | reverse complement strand
AAGTGGGGGATGGAACAGAGTTGAGCGATATAGCCGCTGGACTGGTGAGGATGATAAGCGAGGTCGTTGGAACAGTTATCTGTCTTGCTGCTAAATCAGTTGGAATGGAGGACAGGATAGTTCTTGTGGGAACTGTTCCAACAATCAGAATTGTCGGAGACCAGATAAGGGAGACAATAGCTATGCTTGGTGGGCATGCTGTAGTTCCGGATAAGGCCTCATATGCAGCAGCAGTGGGGGCAGCGATGAAAGCAAGATAAAAAATAAAGAAAGGAGTTAGTTTAAGCTTTTGGCATCCCCTACTACTTAGATATTCTTGGAATACTGATCCTACGCGTGCATCTGTGTATTTCTAAATAAAAATATTTACTCTAAATTAATATAAATATCTCTAGGTTTTACTATTTAGTAAAAGTATAGAAGATTCGACCTCTATTTTTTAAGAAAATTTTACGCATGCAAAGGGAATAAAGTTTTTCATAAAAGGAAGCCCTCTTTTAGTGGATCCTCTTCATCTATAACAAAGTGATGAAATCCAGTGATAAAAGCTCTACCAGTCACTTCGGGAATCACTGCCTTGAAATTTCCTACCATTACCTCGGCTACAGCCTTTCCTTTGAAACGGGTTCCTATTATACTTTCACATACTATCTCCTCCCCTATACCTAGAAGGCCCTTACTATAGCGCATAGCAATCTCAGCGCAAGTTCCAGTTCCACAAGGTGATCTATCTATTTGTCCCGGACCGAATATCACTGCGTTACGTGAAGTTACTCCTGAATTCTTGGGCTCATCTACTATCCTCACTAGCTTAACGGTATTTATATGCTTATTTATTGGGTGTTCAACTCTAATTTCGCGATTTACTATATCTCTTATTAGTATCCCTAATTTAGAAATCCTATCAGCATATTGAGGCTCTACCCTTATTCCTATGTCTTGTGCTTTGACTATAGCGTAAAAGTTCCCTCCGAAAGCAATATCCACTGGTACTGTACCCACATCAGGGATCTTTATTTCAATATTAGAATTTGCAAGGAATGATGGAACATTGCGCACGGTGACCTCCTTAACAACATCTCCTTCTACCCTTGCTGTTGCTGTAACAGGTCCAGCACAGGTATCCAGCTTAACTTCTGTGATAGGCTCCTTGCGCTGGACAAGCCCAGTGCTTATCAAAGCTGTTACAACTCCTATTGTTCCATGAATACACATATCAACTGATCCTCCAGCATCTAGGAAAATCACTCCAAAGTCACAATCCTCCCGTGTGGAAGGCAGCAAGATAGCTCCAAACATATCCTTATGTCCTCTTGGTTCAAGCATAAGAGCACGGCGAATGTTATCAAGATTTTTAATAAAATAATTTCTTTTCTCTACAATATCCTTTCCATAAAGCGGAGGAACGCCACTAATTATAATTCTAGTAGGTTCCCCTGCAGTGTGCGTATCTATTGTAGTAATTATATGTTGCAGCTTCATAGAGACCGCCCCTATTCTTTTCTTTCTTTTACTTTTAATCGAATTCTGGGGGGTTTTTCGGGAAGCAATCCTTGAGGCCTATAGATTAGAATTATTATGATTAAGGCACCCAAGAGAATATAGTTAAGCCATACCACATCAAAAGGCAATATTCCCCCAAGTTCAAATTTGTAAAATACTATTAACTTATATATAGTATTATAGATAAATGTCCCAAGAAGCACTCCTATGTTGTTTCCAACACCCCCCAATAGAATCATAAGCCACGGAAGGAAGGTCCAGTGAAATCTGAAAAACGAGGGATTGACAGCTTGCGAGTAAAGTACATAGAGTGCTCCTGCTACACTCATTAGAGTCGACCCTATTATCATTGATATCAATCTAAATCTGGCTATATCTTTTCCATATGCCTCTGCTGCAACTTCATTATCTCTAACAACTCTCAAAGATCTTCCAAGTGGAGTTCTAACAAGGTACTCGGCATATGCAAAGAAGATAATCGCGATAATTAGTATAGTTAAAGTCGATACCGTGAATCTCAGCTTTCCACTCCAAGCCCATACATCAGGAACAGCAATGCCTGGTGGACCTCCTACAAGAGGAGTGTAGGCAGTTCCTATTACATTTAGAATCTCTCCAAAAGCTAGAAATGTAATTGCCAAATAGTCAGATCTAAGCCTAACGGTTGGTATCGACATTACCGCACCCAGCATAGCACCTATTCCTCCTGCAATTATAATAATTAAAATTAATAGCGTTAAGGCTTGTAGAGGACTCTTCTCCAGTATATTATTAATTTTCATAACAATAATCATATTGTCTCTGATGAAATCTATTCCAGATGTATCAATATTAAGGAGCCAAGCACCAAGCCTAGAGGCCAAAGCACCCGCTGCGAATCCGCCTGCTGAGAACCAGAAGACTGTTCCAAAGTTAGGTATTCCTGTGTATCCTAGCTCGATATTCAGACCCGTATTCAGTATTAAATAAATAAGGAAAAATGCTAGCAGATCTATAATAAAAACTATAAATAGCTCGAGCATTTTTAACCCCTCCCTCTAAGTTTTCTGATCGCCTTTCTAGCAGGACTAACAAGACCCGTGGGACAAAATATTAATGTTATGAAGAGGATCAATAGCGGTATTATGGGTCTATACGGAGTCACCCAGCTCCCTACAGTCCTTGCTAAAACCTCTGTTCCTATCAGTTCTACTAATCCAAGCAAGAATCCTCCTAAAATGGCCCCATAAATTTCCTCAAGTCCTCCGACAATGCTAGCACAGAACATGCTTGCAACCAACGACATTCCAGTAGATGGATCTATCTGCGTCCATATAGCGAGAATACCTCCGCCTAAGCCTGCAAGTCCTCCAGCTATGATCCAAGAGATCAGTAATGTTACTCTAGTGTTTATACCTATGCTCTCAGCAAGTGCCTGATTTTCCATCGATGCTCTAAGAGATATTCCTATGTAGGTTCTATTTAAAATAAAATAGAGTATAATCACAGATGATAAAAGTAAGATAAGGGAGACTATAAATACTCCTCTAAAACCGGCGATTGTAAAGTCAAATCTCATGAGTGTTACAGTTCTGGAAGGAATTTTAAAAGATGTTTGGATAGTATCGGCATACACATTTAAAACTCCATACATAAGTATATCATACGCTAGAGTAGCTATCATGAGCATCTGTATTGATGCCTTACGCTTCCTTAATGGTTCTAGAACTACAAAGAAGAGAATTACTGCCATTAAAGTGCTTATTAGAAAAGCTGCAGGAAGACCAATATATGGATTTAAATTTAATATTGTCGATATGCTATAGACTGCATAAGCACCAGCTGTTGTAAAGGATGCGTGAGCAAAATTAGGAACTTTAGTAGTTTTATAGAGTAACGTGATCCCAACTGCCAGAAACGATAATACAAACGAATAAACTAATGCTTCCTCGATAGTCCCCAGAGTCACTATCATTTGCTTTCACCTCCGAGGTAAAGCTTCATAAGATCTTCTCTGGATAAAAGATCAGAGGGCGCTCCCTCAAAGATTATTCTCCCGCTGACAAGAAGATAAACCCTATGAGCTATTTCAAGAGCTTTCCTTACGTTTTGCTCTGCTAAAACTATACTTAGTCCACGATCTCTATTTATCTGGGCTACTGCCCTAATTATCCTTGTAGAGTATAGCGGGGATAAACCGGTGGTCGGCTCATCTAGCAGGAGCACCCTTGGATTCCTCATTAATGATATAGATAATGTCAGCATCTGTCTCTCTCCTCCGCTTAAAGTAGATGCTTTTCTCTTTAAGAATTTTTTTAGATTAGGAAAATACTTTAATACTTCAGATAGTGTTTCTTCATAATTTATCCCTGACATCTTAGCAGAAATTTTAAGATTTTCCTCGACAGTTAGATCTGCAAATATACCTTGTAATTGCATCGCATACCCCACCCCCTTTTTAGCTATCTTATGAGTGGGTAAGCCTGCCAATTCCTCCCCATCAAGTCTTATAGAACCTGAGAATATATCAGCAAGATTCATTACGCTATTAAAGAATGTCGACTTACCAGCACCGTTTGGACCTAGCAATGCTACAATCTCACCTTTCTCGCATTTTAAGCTTACATCGTATAGTATATGTAATTTTCCATAACCAGAATTCAATAGTTCTACCTCCAGCATCCTAATCACCTCATTCACCTATATAAACAGCTTTCACTTTTTCATCCTCCATAACCTCTCTTGGGTTACCATCGTAAATAAGTCTCCCCTCATTTAAGACAAAAACATGATCAGCATAAGGTAATGCTATATCAAGTCTGTGCTCTATTACTAAAAGCGACTTATTATATTTATCCCTTAATTCTGTTAAATGCGAAAAAATTTCATGGGCTGAAGTGGGGTTTACGCCTGCTATGGGTTCGTCTAAGATGATAAAATCTGCATCCGACATTAGAGCTCTACCTATCTCCAAAAGCTTTAGCTGAGCTGCACTTAATTCTTCAGCCCTTCTTATCCAAATATCACCCATGCCCAACATCTCAAGTATATCATACGCTTTCTCAACAAGCTTCCTCTCATAATTCACCCATTTTCCTCTAAAAAGATGAGTAAAGAAATTCTCTCCAGGATGATCCCTAGAGGCAACTAGTAGATTCTCAAGGACGCTTAATCGGGCAAATGGTGCTGGTATCTGAAACGACCTAACAAGCTTTAATTTATAGATTTTGTGTGGAGGGAGACCTGTTATATCTCTATTCTCAAGATAGACCTTTCCTGCATCTGGTTTATAGTAACCAGATATTACATTGACTAGAGTTGTCTTACCGCTTCCATTTGGACCTATAAGTAAAGAAATTTTCCTCTTTCTGACCGCTATTGATACTTCATTTACTGCTTTTAGTTCTCCAAATTTTTTAACAATATTTTCTGTTTTAAGGATAAAGTCATCAGTATTAGTAGCAATACTCATAATTCTACCCCCGTTAAGACCTTTATTCCTATGCTAACTATTAACAAAAAAAAAGAAAGAATGGGCATTACTAATCCCCTCAAGGAGTTGTTGTCCAGCTTAGTGTATCTAATGCGGAGTTAAACGTGCCTACGCTGACCCAAGTTGGTTTTCCATTGACTATCTTAACGTCGTAGTAACCTACGTCCATTATAGCAGCGTCTCCTGAGGGAAGGAGTGCTGGGTTTCCTATAACGCCATAATAATGACTGCATACAATAGGTATTACTTCTCTTATTTTACTCGTATCTAGCGAACCAGCAGTGAGTATCGATAGAGCAGCGATCCACGCAGCATCATATTGAGCCATAGCATATATATCGGGCATCTGACCGGTCCTATTCTTGAACTTTTCAACGAAATTATAGTATACCTGTGTATGGGGAGCTTCAAATAATACTGATATTAATTTTACCTTAGCAGCGATATTTCCAGCTTCGTTTATTATTGTTGTTGATTGCGCAAAACAGTCTGTTCCGAACCATACATAGTTGAGCAATGGACTATTCCTTGCTTGTGCCTCTTGGAGGAATAAAGCTACATCTTCCCACATGTTAGCAAGCAGAGCTGCCTCCTTATTCGAGTATTTGGTAAGTGCATCTTCAAGTACAGACATTTCTGCAGCATATGTTTTTATTCCGTACTCGTAACTTACCTTGGCCACTACCTCTCCTCCAAGTTTTTGGAAGTTCTCTATGAATGAGCTCTCTATTGCCAAGGAGTAAGCATCTTTAGTAGTTATAATAGCTGCCTTCTTAAAGCCCATATCTATGAATGCCTTTGCTAATGCACGACCTTCGTATTCGCAAGTTGGGAGAACCCTGAATATGTAGCTACCCTCATCGAACCTCTTCCCGATAGTGCTCCTAGGAGCAGTCGACGAACCAGAAATCGCGATAAGCTTATTCGAATCTATGTATGCACTTGGTCCCCTAATTTCGCTGCTTGATGAGAATCCCACAAATACTTTAACCCCTTTAGCCGCTAAGGATTGAACCTTAGCTAGGGAAACATCAGGTTTTTGCTCGGTATCCTCGAATAAAAAGGTAAATTTGACAGGAATTCCGGCTTTTGATAGGAATGCATTTATTTCTTCCTGTGCCATCTCAATGGCAGCCTTCTGTCTGGCACCAAAACTTGCAAATGATCCTGAGAGACCTAGCGGAGAACCTATTAATATCTCACTTGGAAGACCAACGGTTGGTGCAGGTGTTGGAGTAGGAGTTGGAGTAGGAGTTGGTGCCGCAGGCGCAGGCTTGGGAATGGCGTATCCAATTCCAATGCCGACAAGGAGGACCACTATCAAAAGAACGGCTAGTACCGGGGTTGTTATACCTCTCCTATTCATGTTGGACCCCTCAATCAAGAGGGTTTCATTTAAAAACTTTTGTGAAAACATTCTTTTTATAACAATATCTNCCCTCTCTTTNTGTTAAAAATTTTTCCTATGCCTTTCCGCAAGATGAGAGAGAAAGCTAGCAACAGCTAATCAGCTTGGCCTTTCATCGGTTTTCTAAACTGGTTACCGGATAGATCTCCACGTGATAGCTTCCTTAATTTTTATATCATTTTAACTAGGTTTTAAAACTATTCTCAACACTATAGCTATTTATCTTATATTTGAGACTTTTTACAAAAGCTTTTTAATATTCTTTCGCCCAAACCGAGTATGAGTATCCTATCTTCTGTTGAAGTTCAAGCCCAGCAAAAGATTGAAAGAGAATTAAAAAGGAGAAGATCCTCAATAAGACCGATAAACGAGAGGATAGCTAAGCTCAGAGAGGAAAGTGTGAATACTGAGGTAAAAATCTCATTGGAAAGAGCCAAATTAATAACAGAATTTTACAAAAGCGATATGGCAAAGGGGAAGTCCATTCCTGTTCAAAGAGCCTTAGCCTTCAAGTATCTTATGGAAAATGTCAGCCTTCCTGTCGAGGATGGCCAGCTTATAGTTGGATTGAGGGGAACCGGAGTAAAAGAGGTTCCTACATATCCGGAGATATGCACTCACAGCTTGGAGGATCTGGAAATTCTGGATACGAGAAAGAACATGCCGTACAAGGTGGATGAGGAGACGAAGGAGTTGTACAAAAATGAGATAATTCCGTTCTGGAGAGGAAGGGCGATGAGGGATATCATCTTCGATAGTCTGCCCAAGGAATGGATAGACGCATATGAAGCAGGAATTTGGACCGAGTTCATGGAACAGAGAGCTCCAGGTCACACAGCCGGAGGGGAAAGGATCTTTATAATGGGAGTTCTCGACATAAAGGAGGAGATCAGGAAGAAGATGGAGGAGCTGAAGCCCTCCGATCCTGAGTATTGTGAGAAGATGGAGGAGCTGAAGGCAATGGACATAGTTGCTGATGCAATACTAATATATGCCAGAAGATATGCGGATAAGCTTGAAAAGATGGCTGAGGAGGAGAAAGATCCTGTAAGGAGACAGGAACTCAAGCAGATGGCTGAAATATGCAGATGGGTTCCAGCTCACGCTCCAAGAACATTCTGGGAGGCCTTGCAGCATTACTGGTTCATTCATGTGGGGGTAACATATGAGACAAATCCTTGGGATTCCTTCAATCCAGGAAGGATAGACCAGCATCTGTATCCATTTTACAAAAAGGATATAGAGGAGGGGAGGCTCACCAGAGAGAAAGCCAAGGAGCTTCTGCAGGCATTCTGGTTGAAGTTCAATAACCAGCCAGCTGTCCCCAAAGTAGGGGTCACAGCAGAGGAGAGCTTCACTTACAACGATTTCTCAAAGCTGAATGTGGGCGGCCTGAGAGAGGATGGATCTGATGGAGTGAACGAGCTCTCATATCTGATACTGGAGGTTTTGGACGAGATGAGAACTCTTCAACCCAATACTGCTGTGCTTGTAAGCGAGAAGAATCCGGATCATTTCCTGATAAAAGCCATAAAAGTAGTTGGTCCCGGATTTGGTGAGCCGCCGTTCTTTAACTTCGATGGAGCAATTGTGAAGATGCTGAGGCAGGGAAAATCGCTTGAGGATGCTAGAAAATGTGGAGTTAGTGGTTGTGTTGAGACAGGAGCATTTGGAAGGGAGGCATACATCCTGACGGGATATTTCAACCTGCCGAAAATACTGGAGATAACCCTAAACAACGGGGTTGATCCAAGGACAGGAAAGAAAATAGGGATAGAAACCGGAGATCCAAGGGAGTTCAGGAGCTTTGAGGATCTCTGGAATGCATTTCTCAAACAGCTCAAATATTTCATGGACATAAAAATGAAGGGAAACGACATCATAGAGTCACTGTATGCAAAATACCTCCCAGTTCCGTTCCTTTCCCTGTGGATAGAGGACTGTGTTAAAAGAGCGAAGGACTACAACTCTGGAGGGGCTAGATACAACACACAGTACATACAAGTTGTTGGCCTTGGAACCCTCACGGATAGCTTGGCTGCGATAAAATATCATGTTTTCGATGCTAAGACTTTCTCCATGGATGACCTGCTTGAGGCCCTCAGAAGGGATTTCAATGGATATGAGCTCATCAGGGAGATACTGCGCAACCCGGATAGGACGCCCAAGTTCGGGAATGACAACGACTATGCTGATGAGATAGCCAAGAGGATAGTGGACACCGTTGTTGCAATAATAGAGAGCTACCCACCATCATCTGTTAGGAGAGCATCCAGAAGAGCCTACTTCCTTCCAACAACAGTTCATGTCTACTTTGGCAAGGTTACCGGAGCAACTCCTGACGGCAGGAAATCAGGATTCCCTGTTTCCGAGGGAATATCCCCGGTTCAGGGAATGGACAGGAGAGGAATTGCAGCTGTCTTCAGGTCTGTTGCGAAGTGCGACTGGGATAAGACTGGAGGTGCCCTGCTAAACCAGAAGCTAACTCCAGATATATTTGAAAGCGAGGAGAACATAAGAAAGCTCGCCCAGCTAATAAGAACATTCTTCAGGATGGGAGGACATCATGTTCAGTTCAATGTGGTAAGCGCAGATCTGCTGAGAGAGGCCCAGAGAAGACCTCAGGACTTTCAGGATCTCATGGTCAGGGTTGCTGGATACAGCGATTACTTTGTCAACCTGCCAAAAGGATTGCAGGATGAGATAATAGAGAGAACTGAGCACATGGCTTTATAAGAGGAGATTTACGTGGAGGGAGTGATATTTGATGTTCAGAGATACGCTATACACGATGGACCGGGCATAAGGACTAACATCTACCTGAAGGGCTGTCCACTGAGGTGTTGGTGGTGCCAAAATCCAGAGGGAATAGAGCAGAAGCTACAGTTGATGTATTTCGAGTTTAAATGTCTTCACTGCCATCTCTGTGCCAGCCTGTGCCCAAAAAAAGCAATAGAGATAGATGAGAACGATGTTCACATAATAAAGAGAGAGATATGCGATGGATGCGGAATTTGCAGCAATCAATGTCCATCCAGCGCGCTGAAGCTTGTCGGAAGGAGGATAAGCGTAGATCATCTTTTGGAGGAGATAAAGAGGGACACTCTTTTATATGATGCATCCGGTGGGGGAGTTACTTTCACCGGAGGGGAACCATTCTTCCAGCCGGAATTTCTTAAGGAAGTGCTGATGGCATGCAAGGAGCTGGATATACACACTGCAGTAGAGACATCTGGATTTGTCTCAAGGGAGATTCTTTCATCCCTGATGAAAGATATAGACCTGTTTCTTCATGACATAAAGCTGATAGAGGATGAAGAGCACAGAATTTACACAGGGGTATCAAACAGATTGATACTGAGCAACATCAGATTTCTGGTTGACAGTGGAAGGAGAAAGGACATCATAATCAGACTTCCGGTGATACCCACTATAACGGATACAGATCACAATGTAAATGGTATAGCTGAATTTTTAGCAAGCCTAAAACTGGAGGAAATACATCTTCTTCCCTTTCACGATGTAAAGGAGAAGTATGAGAGGCTTGGAATGCCCTACAAAATGACTGTTCACAGCGCTCCATCTCAGGAGAGAATGAAGGAGATAAAGGAGAGATTCGAAGAAATCGGGATGAAAGTAGTGCTATACGGTTAACTTTTATCTCCCACGATCTTCTCAACTTTTATCTTCTTTTTCATCTTCTTCAATGGCATTCTCTCCTCATAACTCATAAAATCGGAATACCTTCTCGCAATGCTCTCCCCCACTTCTGTTATGTTCACATACAGCTTCTTCTCCACGAGCTCCACGGAGACATACTTTCCCTTCAGGTACTTGTTTATGTAGTAATCCGTTAGAGCTATCTTGCTCCTTCCCTCCTCCCCTCCCAAGTTGACCCTTCCGGAGAGATCCGCTAAGCTTGCCCTTCCATCGAAGTCCTCATGAAGAACCCTGAGTATCTCCAATGCCTGCCATGGCAGGCTATTATACGGGACAATCGGCACCCTAATTGCCCTTCCATCCACCTCCGCAACGGCAACAAATCCCTCTCAAGCAGGCCTTGGTGTAGAGAGCTATGCTTGCGAGGCTTCTTCCTGGTGTGACATTCACATAAACTTCATCTACCTCCTCAGCTGAAGCCCTTCCAACAGCCTCATCAACAGCATCCATGACTGCATGAACATCAGCCAGATCCGAATCTATCCACACCACATTTCCCCCTGTCATCCAGC
>JGI20130J15133_1003570_pt1 | contig 10625 bp, 10 predicted proteins | sample WasSprMetagenome_FD_15133 | JGI IMG/M metagenome (IMG submission 15133) | reverse complement strand
ATGATGCCTCAAGGCTTATCACGGGCTATGGATCCTTCCAGGAGGCGACTGCCGAGAATGCGATANGCGTCCTGGAGAAAGCCATAGGGAAGCATGGANGTCCTAAGGAGATCCTTACGGATCGATGAGGGGNAGCCAGTTCTATGCCTCAGAAGGCGAACGAAAGGAGAAGGGNATAAGCCTCTTCGAAGCCTTCCTGGCTAAGAAGGGAATAAGGCATGTCCTCTGCCGCCTCAACCATCCCCAGACGAATGGGAAGCTGGAAAGGTTCTACGGAGTCTATGAGCAGAAGAGGCATCTGTTCAAGGGCATAGACGAGTACGTCCGATGGCACAACGAGATCAAGCCCCACCTGAGCCTTGACTTCGAAAACCTAGAAACGCCGATACAGGCTTTTCATAGGAAAAAGCCTCAAGAAACGGTAATAGCTCCAATGGAAATGGAGGTAGTGAAATAATTATGGGAAACTACAGCCCTTATGTGACTTCGAAAGGGTTAAGGTTACAGCTCCATATTATGAAGACTAATTCATTCTAAAGATTGCATATATCGATTCTTTGCTGAGCTTAGTCTCTATTATTGCGACTCTGCTCTTCTTCATTTTACAACACGCTGAGAGGTTATGTTAGCATTTTAAAATCGATTATAGCGACCTACCCCCTCCCCTCCCCCCATGTTCTCCTAACTTGCCTTTCGGTTCCGATCAGCCAAAGCTCCTCTAGGGCTTCAAAGCAATCATAAACGCCCCGATGCCAAAGATCCATCGATTCGACTTAAAGGCATCATAGCCAAGCGAGGAAGAGGCAAGTTAAGCGAAGGCTGAAGGACTTCTCTTTCGATTCGATTTATCCTTCCCATGCCGTTGCCAAGCATCCTTAGGCATATAGAAAGTGTAGTGTTTTCATGAGCTTAAGTTGAAGGGAGTCACAGCATCTTCTTCTTTTCAGCGTCTGCTCGTTTAATCATCCACTTTCGTGTCATGAGACAGAGTCGCTCATCATCGAGTGTATAAACGAAGGGGTTGAAAATAAGCCTTACAGTTCAGCATGTCATCAATCCTCGTATTTGAGCCTGATCCTGAGGAAGTCTTCGGCAATGAAGGTGTTTGGAAAGATCTTCCTTGCCTCTTCCAGGAGGGGACCCGCATCATCATATCTCGCCGAAATATGGGTTAGAAAGAGGCGCTTCACTCCCGCTTTCAGGGCAATTTCCGCAGCTTCTAAGGCTGTACTATGGCCCTCTTGCCTTGCCTTTTCTAAAAGACTCCCATCAAAGGTTCCATCATGGATGAGGAGGTCTGCATCCCTTGAAAGCTCTAGTATCGTTTCAGATGGCCTTGTATCCCCGCTGTATACGATCTTTAGCCCTTTCCTTGGAGGTCCAAGGACTTCTTCAGGCTTAACGATCCTTCCATTCTTAAGGCGGACATTATGGCCCCTCTGAAGCCTNCCCCAAAGAAAACCTTCCGGAACACCGAGCTCTTTGGCTTTCTCAGGATAGAACCTTCCTGGTCGAGGCTTTTCTTCTAAAGCATAGGCTAGGGCGAAAGTTCCGTGCTCTGCCAAAGCCGTCCGAACGATGTACTCCTTTTCCACAAGGATAGGCCCCTCGGCATTAGCCTCTATGATCTGAAGACCGTAGCTTGGCTTGGCCCTCACGGATCTTACCGTGAACTCTATGAACTCCCTAGTGCCCGGAGGCCCGAATATGCGAAGGGGTTTCATCCTTCCAACCATATCCATCGTTTGGATGAGCCCAGGAAGCCCAAGGGTATGGTCTCCGTGGAGATGGGAAATGAAAATCTTCGTTTCCCTTGAGAAACCGACCCCGGCCGCCATCATTTGCCTTTGGGTCCCCTCACCGCAGTCGAAGAGGAAGAGCTCCCCCTTCCTAAGAACTGCTATGGAAGATGTGTTTCTCTTAGTCGTTGGAACGCCAGCAGAGGTTCCTAGGAAAATGATCTCCAAGGACATAGTTGCTTCCCATCTATGCTTCATTTATTTAGAAAGAAGGTTAAGGTTATCGAGCCTTTTAGAATATCCCTTTGATTCTTCGAAATTGAAGAAAGGTCAGTGCCCTTAAGATAAGATTATCTTGAGATTTTCTTTTCCTTTTATATTATTATTCTTCGGTAGCTTCTTTTCCCTTATACGACATTTTCAGCTAGGGGTTCCTTAGCCAAATTCCTTACGCTCTCTAGAAGCCTTTCGGCAGAAACGAAGCCTTCGCCCTCGAAGGATGCATCTGTGGCGGCTTCAATAACGACATTCTTCACGTCCCTTGGCGTTATGCAGTAGGTATCCCTGACTTTGAGCTGGCGAGTGGGGACAGAAGCCTCATATATGCGCTTCCTCGTCCTAAGAATACCCCATATCTCCTCATAGACTTCCTCTGAAAGTTTTCCATCCTTGCAAAGATCAGGGGCTGCCTTTACCTTCGAAATGTAGAAGTCGAAGAGGCGCTTAACCTCCTCCTTCGTCCTAGGAGGTCTTATGTATATAATCTTCTTTATCCTATCCATAAGGGCAGGATCTATTACGGCTGGAAAATTCGTGGCAAAGACTACGACCATGTTACTATTCAGGTCGAAACCCTCCCCAAGCTCCACGAGCATCTGATTCAGCATACCTTGGACATCGCGACCGGCATCCGTCGTTACTTCCATCCTCGCCCTTCCAATGGCATCCACTTCGTCTATCAAAAGGATGCTAGGCGCCACTTCCCTNGCAAGCTTAAAGATCTCCCTTATATTCCTAGCNGACTGTCCTAGCCATTTGGAGACGATCTCGTAGCCTTCGATCTTAATGAAGCTCGTACCGTATCCTCGAAGGCTGCAGGAACCTGCCACAGCCTTAGCCATGTAAGTCTTCCCCGTGCCCGGAGGACCGAAGAGAAGGACCGAGCCAGCCTCCTCGAGGAGCCTTGGGTCGGCGAAGACCTCTTCTCGCTTCTTCCTCGCTGAAGGATCGATGACCCACTCGACGGCTTTCTTAAACTCCCTCAGCTCATCCTCAAGGCCCACGATGTCATCATAGGTAACCCTAGGTGCCCTCTCTACCTTGTGGGCCCATATGGACCTTTCCTTGCGCTTCTCCACGACGTTGACGATCGTCCCTTTAGTAGGGGAAAGAACCGCGTCCATCTCAGGCATGACCCTTCCGAGAAGGTATGGAGGAATCGTTACTTCATAGATTTGGCCGCCTGGAAGCTCCACATAGGCATTGCTTCCCCGAACCTCATGGACAATGCCTATGGGGCGCATTCCCTGCTTCAGCTCCTCGATGATGCTGTAACAACGCTTCAGCTCCATCCTGAGGTCCTCGATCTCCCTCTCCTTTCGCATAAGCTCCCTTTCGAGGGATAAGATGTCGTCGTAGCGCCTCAAATTCCTTCACGAGAATTTTACAAAATCCTCGATAAATACCTATTGTAAGGCCTTTGCCCCTTGAGGTATTAGGCTCCGAACTTGGCGGCTAGATTCAGAAGGTCTGTAAGGATGGGCATCAGATCAAGACCCCTTATCCTTCCAAGGCCACCCCTGGAGGCTGCTACCTCGTCGAAGCTTTGAGTCCCGTCGACCCTGATACCGGGTCCGGATAGAAGGATGGGGACGGGATCGGCGGAATGGGTCTTGATGGAGCAGGGGGTTGAGTGATCGCCCGTAACGACGATGAGGGTATCCCTAAGTTCTTCGATTCCTAGGATTGCCCTATCGATTCTTTCGATGACCTCAAGCTTCCTCAATGCGTCTCCGTCTTCCCCCGCTAAGTCTGGAGCCTTGAAATGTAGGAAGACAAAGTTATGGTCTTCGAGGGCCCTAGCCGCAGCCTCAAACTTCGCTCTAAAATCGGTATCATAGGTTCCTGTGGCTCCTTTCACTTCGAGGACCTCCATGCCTACGAACCTGGCAACGCCTTTATAGAGCGTGCCTCCTGCAACGCAGGCACCCTTAAGACCAAACCTTTCCTGAAGCCCTGACACTTCCTCATAATAGCTTCCGCCTCTTATGAGGATGGCGTTGGCAGGATGCTCACCCTTGGCCTTCCTAGCTTTGTTGATCGGATGAGCCTCCAGGATTTTTATGGCTTGATCCACGATATCGTTGATGATCTCGGCCGTTCTTTGGGATTCCTCAGTAGCATCGAGGGGCCTGCACGGAAGGATCTTCAGGCCTTCCTTCTGAGGGTCAGTATCGGAAACCCTCCATCCAAGACGAGGAGCCCTTATGGCTAGGATACCCCTATGCTCGATCCCCTCCTTGAATAGAACCTCTACGCCCGGAATCCTAATATCGTTAAGAGATTGGACGAGTTCCCTCGTCCCTTCCCGAATCCTTCCAGCCCTCCTATCGATAACCCTTCTTTCTTCATCGATGGTTGCAAAGTTAAACCTAAAGACCACATCCCCTTTCCTGACTTCCATACCAACTCCGAGGGCTTCAAAGATTCCTCTTCCCGTGTAGTATCGGAAAGGATCGTATCCGAAGATAGCAAGGTGAGCTGGACCACTTCCAGGTCTTATGCCTGGAGCGATGGGATCCATAGTTCCCGAGATTCCATGCCTAGCGAGTCTGTCAAGGTTTGGCTTAAAGGCTGATTGGAGAGGAGTTCTTCCGCCAAGGGCTTCGATGGGACGGTCCCCAAGCCCATCGCATACGATGAGCAAAGCCCTCGATGCGCTCATAGGGCCATCACGAAGACCTTTGCAAGCTTAAGGAAGCTTCTTTCCGCATTTCACGCAGTATTTGGCGTTAGGGGGATTTCTATGCCCGCATTCTGGGCATGTCCTTTCAATGACTATGGGCGGGAGGGTTGTTGAAGGAGGTGGGATTGTTGGTGCGGGTGTGGGCGGTGGCGAGGGGGGAAGGGTAGTGGTGGGAGAGGGAGCGGGAGTAGGAGCTGAGGTAGGAATAGGAGTGGGAGTAGGAGTAGGGGTAGGAGTAGGGACAGCAGATGGCTTTACCTTATCCCTTGATACCTTCAGAAGGATGACATCCCCGACAGCCTGAATCTCATGCCAAGGGATGTTAAACTCTTGACTCCCTGCCTGCACAGTAAGGGCAAGCTCTACCCTATCTTCCGAGAAGGAAAAAGCGATATCTCGAACATTGCCTATGATGAGGCCCCTGTTCTCGATGACCTGCTTCCCTAGGAGATCTCCACGCTTAATGAAGCCCTTATCAACCTTCATAACATTATCAGTGCTCATATCTGTCTATATTTTAGTAGGGGGTGTTAAGCTTTTCGCTTTTTCCCGAGCCTCGGCTTACCTCAGGACCATCTTCTATGCGCGATCGAAGAAGGGATTCTTTCCCGTTGCGGAAAGCGGTATTCCAAGGATAACATCGGCATCCAACAGACCGAGACGCTTTGCGGCAGTTCCAACGGTGAACATGATCCTATTGTCTATGCCCATCTGGCTTGCAACCTTTACGGCCGATCCTAGGGCAATCCCTAGGTCTATCATGAAGAAGATACAATTAGGACCCGCATAGGCCTTCCCTACTTTTTTTGGGACTGTTTCAAATTCTTGGCAGTTCTCGAAGCCGCATGCACCACAGTTCAGACCCTTCGACCTTCTACCCCTAACGCCTATTAGGACAACCGCCTCAGACTTTCTCAGACTCTTTGCATCCCTCTCAAAGAAGGTGCCCATGTGTTTTAAACCATCCATCTCTTTAGCAAGGGCTTCGATCTCATCCTTCTCGCTCAGAATAACTGTTGAGATTTCGTCGATGCCCCTAGCCTTAGGAGCCGTTCTGGCCGAGGCAATCATGAGCCTCGCAACATCAAGAATCGCCATTCGTTCTGCCTCCTTGGAAGAGATTGGCATTTCTCCCTGCCTCCCTTACTCTTCGAAGCCTATGATTAAGGTTCTAAGGAATCCTTAAATTTTATCTGAGCAATCCTGAGTTTTGCGAAGATCGATTAAATGGCATTTTCTGGAAGGGCATCAACATCTTTTGATTGGTTGAGAGAATATTTTCAATGAGCGAAAAACTTTTCTATTCAACGATGAGATTCATCATTCGTGATCTCTATGGAGGAGCTTCAGAAAACGATAAAAGCCTTGACTCAGATCCCGACAGCTTCCCTATCCGATGCCCTCGATCAAATGGGCCTTCGGGGCTACATGTCCCATGAAATACGCCCCATTCTTCAGAATGTGAAGGTTGTCGGCCCGGCAGTTACGATAAAGCATAGAATCGTGAACAAAAGGATGCCCTTCACGCCTGCCCTCAAAGCCATCGATGAGGCGAAGCCAGGGGATGTCCTTGTGATATCGTCCGATGATGATCTCAGGGACGTAGCTCTCCTCGGAGGCCTTATGGGGCTTGCAGCGAAGGTTAAGGGCCTTTCAGGGGCTGTCCTTGGAGGAGGGGTAAGAGATGTCAGGGAGCTAAGGGAGCTAGGCTTTCAGGTCTTCAGCCTAAGCGTCATCCCTACCACAAGCCTTGGAAGAACGGAGATTGAGGGAGTAAACGTCCCCCTGAGATGTGGAGGTCTTATCGTCAAACCAGGCGATCTCATCGTTGGGGACGATGATGGAGTCGTTGTGATTCCTAGGGATAAGGTTCAGGAGGCGATAGAAAGAGCCAGAAAGTTCGATGAAGTGGAGAGGATGGAAGCAGAGGAACTGAGGAAGGGTACCCCCTTAGTGGAAACTGTTGCGAAGTTCGCAAGAATATAACGATAGTTGCTAAGAAAAGAGTAGGGAAAAATCTCCGGATCGCTTTCTGGCATAGCTTTTTTTCTTTTCTTTCCTTTCCTCTCCTTTCCTCCCCTTTTCCGATGGCAGTTTTCAGCAAATCAGATCATAATTTTTGAGGCTCATAAGGACAGTGGATGCCCATCCATCACCGAAAACTCCTATTAAGGGCGCTGATGGACTAAAAAGTCCAAAAGCTAAGCTTTAGACGGGAGCATCAGCATTTTCACGCATGCTGGGGCTGGAACTTCAGCCATATAACCCGTTGGTATAAGCCTTCCAGATTCCCCATCTATGCGAAAAGTTTGGATCGTATCCGTATCCTGATTCCCTACTAGCAGAAATTCTCCTGTGGGATCTATGGCAAAGTTTCTTGGAGTCCTTCCCCTTGTCGACTCATGTCCAAGATAGGTTAGTTTCCCAGTAGTAACATCGATCTTATAGGCTACGATGCTATCATGACCACGGTTCGATCCATAGAGGAACTCCCCTGATGGAGTAACATGGATATCGGCGCAGTAGCTCTTTCCAGCAAACCCTTCAGGAAGGGCCTTTACGGTTTGCAATTCCCTGAGCCTTCCATAGGCCGCCTCGTATGAGAAGGCGATTATCGTATTGTCCAGCTCGTTTATCAGGTATGCAAACCTTCCGTTAGGATGAAAAGTGAAATGACGGGGTCCAGCTCCAGGTCTGATGGAAACCCAAGGTTCATCGTTTGGCTCTAATTTTCCATGAACAGAATCGAAACGATAGATCATGATCTTGTCAAGCCCAAGGTCGGGCACAAAGGCATATCGATTCGAAGGATCTAAAAGGATCGAGTGCGGATGCGGTCCCTCCTGGCGCTCGGGATTGATGCTTGAACCCTTATGCTGAACGAGGTCCGTAAGCTCCCCAAGCCTTCCATCCTCCCTTATGGCAATAACGGAAACACTGCCTCCAGAGTAGTTTGAAACAAGAAGGAACCTACCTTCCTTATCCATGCTTAGATAGCATGGATGTGCCCCACCGGAGAGCTGATGATTCAGGAAAGTCAGGCTTCCAGTGCGGGCATCTATGGAAAAAGCGCTTACCGCCCCTCCAGGCTTTCCCTGGAAGTCCCTAACTTCGTTAACCGCATAGAGGCTATGTCCATGGGGATGTATGGTTAGAAAAGATGGATTGACGACTCCTCCGATTCTTCCTATAGGATTAAGGGCTCCGTTTGAAAGGTCCATCCGATATATATAGATTCCTTCGCTCCTAGCTCTGGTATAGGTTCCAACATAAACATAAACCCAGGCATCCTCAAGCACGCTTTCCACCCCCTCAGCCCGATGCCTTTCGTATGCTTTCCTTGATTTTTAAAGTAAAGATACCCTTTTTTAAGGAATCTTCTTAGATTCCATAAGCCTGAAGGCTTCTTCCCGCCTCGGTATCGGAGCAACGGCTCCGAAGCCCGTGGTCGTCAGGGCGCCAGCAGCGTTGGCAAAGGCTGTGGTCCTCCGAAGATCCCAGCCCTCCATATGACCTACAAGGAAGGCTCCGTCAAAGGCATCTCCAGCTCCTGTAGTGTCCACTACGTCCACCTTGAAACCGGGGGAAAAGAAGGAATCGCTCCTTGTCTTGACAAAGCAGCCTTGGGCTCCAAGCTTTATGACTATGGTATTCGCACCCATATCCATCAACTTTTTCCCTGCAACCTCAGGATCTCTGATCCCATAGAGAAGCTCCATATCTTCAATACTTGATAAAATGATGTCGGCCTGACGGAAGGCATATTCAAGAATCGCCCTTGCCGTGCCTATGGGCCAGAGCCTGAGACGGACATTGGGATCAAAACTGAAAAGGCCACCCGAGGCTTTGCATAGGTCTACCGCCTTAAAAACTGCCTCTCTTAGAGACTGGCTAACGGCTAGCGAGATGCCGCTAGAATGGAGGATTTTGGCACCCTTTACATAAGATTCATCCAAATCCTCGGGGCAGAAATGGCTAGCCGCGGAATCCTTACGATAGTAGGTGAAGTCATGTTTACCACCTTCCATAAGGGAGATGAAATAGACGCCCGTGAAGGCTCCCTTTTCAACGATGACCCTGCTGGCATCTACCCCCTCCTGCTTCCATAGTTCGAGGAAGGACCTTCCAAACTCATCATCGCCAAGGCGGCAGAGATAGCCTACTCTTCCACCAAGCCTGGCTACAGCGACGGCAAAGTTCGAAGTATCTCCCCCCCATCCCCGCTTAAAAAGGGGGACTTGGCTTAAGCGGCCTTGGGAGGTTGCACAGAATTCAACCATAGGTTCCCCTATACTGACGATTTCCGGGCTCAATTCCATGCCTCCATAATGATGGATATGAGCCTAGAAAAATAAGCTTTCCTAGGGCAATTTTGAGCCTTTATAGGTCCCTTATCTTCTGCTTCTGCTTCTGCTTTTTGTCTTGTTTCGACGCTTTTTCTAGCCATAGCCCTTAAGCCCTTCTAGAAGGGATGAATCGAGAAGTCATATGTACTCGATGGTGCTGGGGGGTTTTGGCGTAAGGTCGAAGAGAACCTTAACGATTGATGGATTCTCCTTAAGGATCCTGGCCTGGATCCTCTCAAGAATCCTCCAGGGAACCCGAGGAACGGAGGCGGTCATGGCATCCTTCGATCGGACAATCCGAATGGCGATGATGTAGCCAAGGGCCCTCTTTCCCTCAACGATTCCTGTAGCCTTATCGTTCATCAGGACAGCAAAGGCTTGGAAGACCCTCATTCTAGCCGTTTCCTCCTCGACGATGGCCGTTGCCTTACGTACGATCTCGACCTTCTCGGGAGTAACCTCTTCTAGGACTCGAAGGGCTAATCCAGGACCTGGAAAGGGTCTTCGGAGATAGATATCCTTGGGCAAGCCTAAGGCTTTGGCCACTAGACGCACTTGAGGTTTGTATAGGTCCCTGAGGGGTTCCAGGATCCTATACCCGTACCTTTCTAGGGGATCTATGCCTATTTGCTCGAGCACGTTATGCTGGGTCTTTATGCCTTCCTTGGTTTCAACAACATCCGCAGCGATCGTTCCTTGGATAAGGAATTTCGCATCCAAGGCTTTTAAAGCCTCTCCAAGAACTCTGTAGAAGGTTTCTCGGAAGACCTTCCTTTTTTCTTCTGGATCCCTCACACCCTTAAGACTCATGAAGAACTCTTCCGAGACGTCCAGAAGCTTTACCCTCAGCCCAAAGCTTTGAAGGAGCTTCGTAACGTTCTCGGGCTCAGACTTTCTCATGAGGCCGTCATCCAGAAAGATGACAGTAAGGCGATCGCCTATGGCCTTATGGGCTAGGACTGCCGAAGTCACGCTGTCGACGCCACCGCTCGTTGCAACAGCCGCTTTTTCCTGGCCAATGGCTTCCTTAAGCCATTGAATCCTTTCGATCACGAAGGACTTTGGGTTAAAATCCCTTTTTTCTGATAGATTCTTCGCCAATTGCTAGTCACCGAGGTGAATTTTCATCTCAATCCTATTCTTTTAAGTTAAGTCCAATCATTAAAGTCGTTTATTATGGTTCCTTAGGTATTGTCCGGCAGCCCTCTCCAGCTCCTCTAGGCTTCGGTACGTATGGTTTGTGCATACGTTCTTCTTAAGCATCCTTATGACCCTACCTTCGACCTCGTTTAGGCTGGGCGAATACCTAGGCAAATAGAAGGGGCTTATCTCCCTATGCCTTTCGAGGAAAAGCCTCGTTTCCCGGCTTGTATGGATCGTAGCGTTGTCCATGACGAGGATAAGCCCCCTGAACCCTTGCTCCCTCATGTGCCTGAGAAGGCTTTTCAGATGCCCCTTGAACTCCCTGCTCCTACGCCTTCTGTAGGCATTATAAAGGACCTTCTTTGAAGGCCATAGCATGGTTATGAAGACGTTCGTCCTTTCGTTCCTTCCAGGCGTAGGGATATGCCTCCC
>JGI20130J15133_1003565_pt1 | contig 10651 bp, 10 predicted proteins | sample WasSprMetagenome_FD_15133 | JGI IMG/M metagenome (IMG submission 15133) | reverse complement strand
CGATAACATTTGAGTTTCATTCTAATTCTCTATCCTATTCATTGTCATTGGGAGGAGCGAAGCAATAGATACTTTTGTCATTGCGAGTCTTCACCCTTCTGTCATTGCGAGCCTGAATGCTAACGCATTCAGGCTCGCAATGACAAAAAGGTAGATTGCCACGGGCTCTCCGTAGGAGAGCCCGTGGCAATGACAGATTGTTTGTGTTCTCAAAGAGGAGATTACTACGCCCATCTTCTGCGGGCGTGGTAAGGAAAGTCAGGAAGTGTCTCAAAAATGTGTAGCTTCCCAGAAGGGAATCATAGCAATAACAACAATGAAAACCAACCTTCTTTTTATAGCAAGTCCTATATCTTTTTGAAATTGTTCAGTTTCGATGAGGAAAATCTATTAATTATGTTAATTCTCCACTCTCGCGGATAATCATCATCAAAATATAAAGGGCTATCAGAATTTTATGGTTTCGCTGATTGCCCTCTCAGCGAGGATGTCCAACTGGTATAAGATATACGACTTCGCCTTCTGGTATTCCCGCTACCTCCTTCACTCTCTCTGGATTGAAGGCGCCTACTGGCACGGAGCCCAATTTCAGGGCGACAGCTTGTAAGAGGATATTTTGGGCTATGTGCCCCCCTTCTAAATGAACGAATAACTTTGCCCTTTCCCCATATCTTGCTGTGCGCTCGTAAATAGCGGTAAGGATGAATACCGCTCCCGCATCCCTAACGGAAGCCTGCCCCATCGCGGAGGCGGTTAAATCTTCTCTGATGTTCCCATCCTTTATCTTCTCCAGCTTGTGCCCTTTGGGTATGTAATGGAAAACGCCCTCGTTCATCACTACATAAACCTCATATGGATAGGTAGCGCCAGCTGAGGGAGCGGCTCTCAACCCTCTATTGGGCTCGGTTATTCCTTGCGCAGCCCAGAGGAGCTGGGAAATCTCCTGCAAAGTTAGAGGGGTAGGGGAATATGACCTTATAGACCTCCTTTTAGCGATGGCTTCCTCAAGGGACATATCTCCCTTCAAACGAGGCGAGGGGAGATTTATGCTCTCGCCCACCTTGAGGGAAGCAAGAGTTCCTTCCTGTTGCCCCTGATTCTGGGCAAGGCAATAGATGACAAAGCCCAAAACCAGCAATAGCCCAAGAAGAAAAGATTTCCTTTTCATTGATGACACCCCCTCTTTTTATAGGAAAAGCTTTCTTTGTCCGCCTTTTGTGCTCTCCGTCGCCAAATTATGAGCGAGAAGGAGAGGGGCGGGAAGGCGGTCCCCTTTCTTTATCGTAGCTTTAACGATTTTAAGAGATGTTTCAAGGTCTATTTTATGTCCGGGGGAGATGAATATGGGCGGTTTTCCCTGGGCGCTTCTCAAGGCAATCGCGACAATATCCTTTCCATCCGATAGATAAGCTATCCCGTCCTTTTCCTTGGGAATAGGAGGAAGAGGTGGATAGCCCTGTCTTTCTCCCAACAGCCAAGATTTAGCCACTCCGATTGAGGGTTTATCAAAGATGAGCCCTATATGACAGGCGATGCCAAAGCGACGAGGGTGGGCTATTCCCTGTCCATCAAGGAGGAGAATATCGGGTTCAGTTCTCAATTTCTTCCCGCATTCTATTATGGGTGGTGCTTCCCGAAAAGCTAAAAGCCCTGGGATATAGGGGAAATTCGTTTTCACAATCGCTATCTCCTGCTCCAACACCTCTAATTGGGGGAAGCTCATAACAACGATTGCGGCGAGGGAATTATCCTCAAAGAAGTGAACATCTATTCCGGCTATAGCTTTTATATCGTTAATTTGGAAGGAAGGGGTAAGTTTCAGGCGTCTGAGAAGCTTCTTCTGTATTTCTATTGCCTCTTCTCTGCTTACATCCCACTTATGAAGTTCCAGCGCCTTCATATCATAAATACTCAGCTATTTCAACGCTCTTACCCGATTTGATCGAATCAAGTGAGGCAAAGACCATCGCCAGGCTACGAAGGTTGTCGTAGCCATAGCACTCTGGTTCTCTGCCTTCCTCAACAGCTTTGCGGAATTCCTCAAGCACCAAATCCCTTCCCTCCAAAGGGATACTCAGGGGCTCGATTGGGGTGATATTATCTCCCTCCGCTTTGAAGATTCCTTCGTCGTTCCAAAGAATCGCTGAATCCTTTCCCTGAATTCTCCAAACCCCATCCCATTGGGTTTCCGCCCCGCTGCTCACCCAGGAGCCGAAGTATCCTGCTTTGATAGATTTATCCATTTCTATGAAGGCGAATAGGCAGGGGTCACCCTCAAACCATGACCATTCCGGGCGCCAGGAAAACGCGGTTATGCGAACTGGGTCGGAAGCGGTTATATATCTAAGAAGGTCGAAATGATGGATGGACATATCTATCAGAAGTGGATAGGGCATCTTATCCCTAAATCCTCCGAAATGGGGGGCTTTATGAAACGATATTTGCACATAGCTTAAGCCCTCTAATTCCTCAACGACTTTCCTCAATGTCCTTGCCATTCTGCTGAAGCGATAATTTTGGCTTACCATCAAGATTTTGCCCTTCTCCCTTGCTAATTCAGCCATATATTTGGCATCCGCCATATTATCGGAAAGCGGTTTTTCGCAAAGGACATTCAAGCCCGCTTTGAGGGCGATTTCAGCGAGTTCCTTGTGAGTGGCGGGCGGAGTGACGATTAGGAGGGCATCGGCGAGCTTCTTCTCTATAGCCTCCGATAGATTGGTGAAGCCCATATCTTTGGGAAGTCCTCTCTCTGAAAGGGATTTGTTTAAAATTTCCTCATTGATATCCACTAAGGCGGTGAGCTCAACATTGGGGTTTCGCAGGACGATATCCGTCCAGGACCAGCCAAAACCACCTACACCAGCTTGTATGAGCCTAATCATTGAGAACTCCCTCCTTTCAGGACATCAGCAACTACTTTGGCTATTCTTTTTGCAAGCTCCTCATCGGTAAAGGAAGGCGAGACGCTTGCATCTCTGGCATGGGCACAAGCTTGGCAATTTCTACAAAGATGACTTGGTGTGGAGCATTTCCCTGTTGAGCCAAAGACATCCATATAGAACTCCACCGCTTCCCTTACTCCCTCCTTGCAAGCATTCATTATATCGGGATAGGTTACGGAATCTCCGTCCCTATTAACCAATTCCCTTATTCTCTCCGTTGCCAACCTCTGCATATCGTAATAGATGTTAATCTTTCTCACTCCCAATTCAATTGCTCTCTTCACATCCTCTGGTGGGATGCCAGAGCCGCCGTGGAGGACGAGGGGGACATTGGTAAGCTCTCTGATTCTCTTCAATCTCTCAAAGTCCAGTTTTGGTTTTCCCTTATATTTTCCGTGAACGGTGCCGATAGCGACGGCGAGGGCGTCGCAATTCGTCCTTCTCACGAACTCGGCGGCTTGGAGTGGGTCCGTTAGGAGCTCGGGAGGTGGAGCTTCACCTCCTTCTGCCTTCCCGTAGCCTCCGCCCACCGCTCCCAGCTCCGCCTCAACTGAGACGCCAACGGAGTGGGCGAAATCAACGATTCTTTTTGTCATCTCCACATTTTCCTCAAAGGGAAGGTCGGAGCCGTCAAACATAACCGATGTGAATCCGCATTTTATCGCCCTCATTATCGCATCAATTGATTTTCCGTGGTCTAAATGGACGGCAACGGGAACGGGGAGCTCCTTAGCCGCTTGATGAATTGCCGGCGCGAGAGCCTCCATATCAACGAAATCGAAATGAACCTTGCGCCACGCATAAGGAAAGAGGGGAAAGCTTTCTCTTGGCGGCTTCCGCTACCGCCTTTACCCATTCAAGATTGACGAGGACAAATCCTCCCACAGCATATTTTCTCTCCTCCGCGTCCTTCAACAACTCGCTGAGGTTAACCAAGCCCATTCTTCTATCCTCCTTCCTTAGGAGCGAGTAAATGTCTCAGAGCTTCCACTTGCTCGCTTGATATTAAACTGATAATTGAATCACCAGCTTCTAAAACGGTTTCTCCGGAGGGTATTATTATTTCTTTGTTTCTCAAGAGGGAGATAAGCAAGCAGTTGGGAGGGAAGCTTATGTCTTTCACGCTCTTACCAACGACAGGAGAATCCTTGCTGACCACTATCTCAACTATCTCATATCCTCCCTCCTTAAGCGTAGCAAGGAGGTGGATTTTATCGGTTTCTATTTCCTGTCTTATTAGGTCGTAGATTATGCGGGTTCCACAGATTGTATCATCTACACCGAGAAGCTTCATAATCTCTTCGTTCTGGGGCATATTCACCCTTGCGATGACACGGGGCACATTGAACTTCCTTTTAGCCATCTGGCAAATCGTGAGGTTATCCTCGTCGTGTCCCGTCACAGCAACGACTACATCCGCGCGAGAGCACCCTAACTCTTCAAGCACGCGCATCTCGCAGCCATCTCCCCAGTAGACGGCTTCTCCCAGAACTCGTTCCAAGAAAGTCCACCGCTGTTTATCTTTCTCCACCAGGACGACTTCGTATCCATCCCTCAGCAGGACCTTCGCGAGATTAAATCCGACCTTTCCTCCGCCAACTATTATCACATACATCTCATTCACCCTCCGAAAGAATTTTATCCAATATAATATTTGAAAGAATAGTTGTTTGGCAAACCGTGGGGATGCCGAGCGCATAGTAGGTCTCTGCTCTTAGTGGGTCGTTTATCCTTGCGAGGATACGAGGAACCTTGAAGATATCCCTTGCCATTTGTGCAACCATAGCGTTGGTGTTATCTCCGTTCGTAAGGGCGAGGAGGACATCCGCATCCTCGATTCCCGCCGCTTTAAGAGCCTCTACATCTATCGCTACCCCGATGATTTTCCTTCCCGGGAAATCCTCCGGCAAACGCCTGAAGGCATCCGGATTTCTATCAATGACCGCAACAGACCATCCTTTTTCCGCTAAAGCTTGGGCAACCATAGAGCCAACTCTACCGCAACCGACGATTATCGCTTTCTTCATAGGGCATCAATCACTCCTCCTTTATGTAGCCTTTTTTACGATATTCCTTTAGATTTTCCAAAATCCTTCCCGTCCCCAAGGCAACGCAGGAAACGGGGTCCTCAACTAACTTGAAATGTATTCCTATTGACTCCGTCAGATGGGTAGCAAGCCCACGCAAGAGGGAACCTCCTCCGGTGAGGGTTATCCCCCTTTCAGCAATGTCAGCGGCAAGTTCAGGAGGTGTGCGCTCCAACACTTCCTTTATCTTATCCTCTATTACTTGCACTACCTCTAAAAGAGCTTCTCTAATCTCGTTTGCGTCAACAGTAACCGTGTGAGGCAAGCCGGTAAGCAAATCTCTTCCCCTAACCTCCATTTGGGGCGGATCATTCTCGTATTTCTCCAAGGAGCCTATCTTTATTTTTATCTCCTCAGCTGAACGCTCGCCAATCATAAGGTTGCTTTTTCGCCTCAGATATCTTATTATAGCCTCGTCCATATCCAATCCCGCCTGGCGAACAGAGGAACGAACGACTATTCCCCACAAGGAAACAACGCCTATGCTCGTTGTTCCACCTCCTATATCCACTACCATATTCCCCGTGGGGGTATCTATAGGAAGCCCCGCTCCCAGTGAGGCGGCTATTATCTCATCAACAGGATATACTTCCCCCGCTCCAGCTTCCTTACAGGCGTCTATTACAGCCCTTCTTTCCACACCTGTTGCGCCCGTGTGAACGCTTATCACGACGCGAGGTTTGAAGAGGGACCGATATCCCTTTAGCTTCTTTAGGAGTAGATAAAGCATCCTCTGGGTAGTGGTGTAATCTCCTATGACGCCACCTATGACGGGGCGTCCGGCAGTTATGTAATCGGGCGTGCGTCCAAGCATTATATAGGCTTCTTCGCCAATCGCTAATACCTCACCAGTGATTATGTTCTTCGCAACAACGGTTGGTTCCCGCAATATTATGCCCTTCCCCTGCAATAAACTATCGTGCTATAGGTGCCGAGGTCTATGCCAAACTCCGGTGTTAGACTAAACATTCCCTGCTTTCTTCCGACACTCTCTTAATTGATGCGCCCAAGGAGGCGAGTTTTCCTTCTAAATTCTCATATCCTCTGTCAACATTTTCCAAACCGGTAATTTCGCTTACTCCCCTTGCCATTAAAGCGGCAATTATCAGAGCTGCTCCCGCTCTAAGGTCGCTTATCACGACAGGTGCTCCCGTCAGCTCTTTTACTCCCTTAATTACAGCCGTGCGTCCCTCAACTTTCACATCAGCTCCCATCCTCGCTAGCTCGCTGAGATACTTGAATCTGCTATCGTATATCGTCTCGGTGACCATAGATGTGCCATCGGCAATGGTTAGAAGAGCGGTGAAAGGCTGCTGCATATCTGTGGGGAAACCGGGATGGGGGAGGGTTACGATATTGACGGGTTTTATCGGTCTCTTTCCTATAACTCTCACGGCGTTCTCCATCTCCAAAACCTCGCAACCTGTCTCTCTCAATTTCTCTATAACGGGTTTAAGGTAAACGGGGTCGATTCCCTCTATCAAGACATCCCCCTCTGTAGCCGCAGCAGCTATCATAAAAGTCCCTGCTTCCATTCTATCGGGCATAATCTCATAACTTGTTTCCCTGAGTTTTTCCACCCCTTGTATCTCTATGACCCTTGAATCTATGTATTTGATATCAGCCCCCGCTTGATTTAGAAAGTTAAAGAGGTCGTGTATTTCTGGCTCCTCGGCGGCGTTCCTGATATAAGTGGTGCCTTCCGCCAGGCTCGCGGCGGTAGCGAGGTGGCAAGTAGCTCCTACACTGGGGAAATCAAGATATATATCCGCTCCCCTCAATTTATCAGTATATGCCTCAATATATCCGTGCTCCATCCTTATCTCCGCCCCCATAGCCTGCAATCCCTTCAAGTGGAAATCAACGGGACGCGTTCCTATATCACATCCTCCCGGTAGGGGAACCCTCGCACGCCCACAGCGAACCAGAATTGCACCTAAGACATTGAAGGAGGCGCGCATTTTCTTGACCAATTCATAGGGTGCCTCGTAGCTTTCTATTTCTGTAGCATCTATCTCCGCAAATTCCTCCTCCAGATTAACTTTAACTCCTAACCTCTTCAACATCTCAAGCATAGTCAAAACATCGCCGATGCGAGGAAGATTATATAATCTCGTCTTCCCTTTCACCAATAGGGTAGCAACTAATATGGATAGAGCGGCGTTTTTGCTACCGCTAACTCTTACCCTCCCAATCAATCTCCTTCCGCCTTCTATTATCAACTTATCCAATCTTTCCACCTCCTACCCTAAGATTTTTGACCCTTATAGCGGGCATTTTAACACCAGGCTCCTCCCGGTAGTCCTTAGATACAGCGTCTATGTTCTTGAGCAGCTCCAAGATATTGAAACCGAGCATCGTATTCTTGAGGGGGTAAGCCTTTTCTCCCTCCTCTATCATAAAACCGAAATCTATCGGACCGGACACATCTCCGCTTGCCATATTGGGTTGAACCCCTACGCTGAGAACGAGGAGTCCTCTTTTCATATCCTTTATCATCTCATCAAGCGTCCAATCCCCCAGTTTGATTTGAAGATTGGTGGGAGATATGCCCACTCCTCCTCTGTAGGAGTAGCGAGCGGCGTGTCCCGTGTTTTCCTCTCCTGCCTTATTAGCGGTATATGAGTTATGAAAATAAGTCATCAGAACACCTTCTTCTATGAAGTTTAGCTCTTTATGGGGCACCCCTTCTCCATCAAAGCTTGCTGAGGACATACCACCTTCTATTAGTGGCAAATCCTGAACGCTTAAACCCTCCCAGGCGATTTGTTCGCCCTTTTTCTCCACGAGGAAGGATCTTTTTCTTTGAATGTCCTCAGCGTTTGCAGCGCCTGCGATAGCACCTATTATCCCCGGCGACATCAGATAAGAGAAGACTACAGGATATGTTCCTGTAGGGGCCTGCTTTGCGCCGAAGAATTCCTTAGCCTGAAGGCAGGCTTTCTCTCCTATGTCGATTGGATGGAAATCCTTGAGATTGCGAGCTTCGTCAAAATCATAGTAGGAGGCGACCTCCCCATCTTTCTGAAGGACGACCATCACGCTCGCATATATCCCAGTTTGACTATCCTCAACCTCCACTCCCTCCGTATTTGCTAAAGCATACTCAGTGCTTCCCGCCGATATGCCACCCGATATGATAGCCTGTTCATCAATCCTTTTCGCTCCCTCTATTATCGCCTCTCCCCAGTCCGCTAAATCTTTTGGGGAAAGAAGGGTGATTTTCTCGTCGTAGAGACCTTTGACCTTTTTCCCTTCCGCTGGCGAGGGAAGCGATTTGAAATCTGGGTCAGGTTGAGCCGCCTTTGCCAGGGAGATAGCTTCCTCCACTACCTTATTGATATTCTCCTCCCTCAAGGGAGAGGAACAAGCAAAGCCCCTCCCTCCTTTGTGAAAAGCTCGCACAGAAATCCCTTCGTCGTAATGTACTTCAACTTGTTTTAAAGTGGATTTCTCCCATTTTAAGCTAATGCTCTTCCTTCTCTCAACGAAGATGTCCGCTTGGTCTATCTTGCCCTTTAGCTTTTCAATTCCCTTGCGTGCTATCTCCAATATATCCATCATCTCCTACCCCCCACGGTTATCTCCTCAACCAAAACGAAGGGACCGCCGTCATCCACGAAGGCGGTTTGCCCTCCTTTCCCGCAGTAGCCGGGGGAAGCGAGTCTGAAATCCTTGGAAACTCCCTTTATTTTCTTCAGTGTCTCAAGCGTCATTCCCGACATTGAGACATCCCTCAGATGTTCTTTCAATTCGCCATCTTTCACCAAATACGCCTCCTCCACATTGAAAGTGAACTGTCCCCTCTCGGGAAAAACATACCCCCATCTGCCACCCTTGAGATAAACGCCGTTCTTCATTTCCTGTAACATCTCCTCAAAACTCCAATCTCCCGGGCACATAAAAGTATTGCTCATCCTCACGATTGGAGGAGATTCATAACTTTCAGCTCTTGCATTTCCGCTTGGCTGAGCGTTCATCTTCTTAGCGGTTTCTAAATTGTAAAGATAGTCAACGAGAACTCCATTTTCAATTATAACATTCCTTTTTGCGGGAGTGCCCTCCGAGTCAAAGAAATAAAAGCCGAAAGCTCCCTCTATCGTGGCGTCATCCACTATGCTCACGCAGGGGGCTGCTATTTCCTCGCCTTTCTTTTCTTTGATTATTGATTGACCTGACCAAACCGCATCAGCCTCCGCGTTATGTCCGAGCGCTTCGTGGACGAAAAGACCCACGACCTCCGGGTCCAGGATGGCGGGAAATGTTCCCGCTGGTGGAGGCGAAGCGGAAAGGAGGGAGAGGGCTTTATTCCCCGCTTTCAGGGAGAAATCCTCCGGATTGAACTCCTCCAAAAGCTCGTAGCCCTTCGCTCCTCCTCTTCTCTCCGAAGCGGATTGCCTTATTTCTCCCTCTGAGGCAGTTACGAAGATGGAAGCGAGGGTGTGAACGAGCTTGCTTTCCACCTTTACTCCGAAGCTGTTACAGACAATCTCTTCCCTCACTATATCGCTCAGGGATGCGACTGTATTTTGAATGCGTTGAGGGTCAAGGTTTTTCGCTTCCCTTTCCCATTCCGATACCTGTTTAGCCTTATCCTCGGGAGAAACATCCTCGGGGGAAATCTTGCAATGGAGCTCCTTCTTAGCTGTGAGGGATTTCATTTCCTCCACTTCGGCTTTGTCCTCCACCTTATTTCGCAAGACATTTGCTGAGGCAATCGCTTCCTCAAGGGAGGCGGAGAGGTCCTTCTTTGTCAAGGAAGCGGTTGAGGCGAACCCCCAAGCGCCATCCAATATCACCCTTATGCCCACGCCTGCCAATTCCCTTTGAGAGAGTTCCTCAATTCTCCCGTCCTGAGCCCTGATATGAGAGAAGGCTCTCCTCACGAAACGAGCCTCAGCGAAGGAACATCCTTTATCTTTTGCTTTTTCAACAAGCCATTCCAAAATGTCTTCCATATCAAAATTATTATAATTCAAAAAGATTAATAGGTCAAAGAATTTTATGAAGCGTAGATTTGGGCGCCGTATTCGACGAAGGTTTCAGCCATTGCCTTTATCTTCTCCCAGGGATGACCTACAGCATCGGGGGAGGGATACCATTTAGCGATAAAACCTCCATTGAATCTACCGAACGAATCAATCAGTTTCCTCGCATAATTTCTCACATCCTCCACCGTTCCCCTCACCATCGTGTTTTGAATATCAACGGGACACCAGAAGCAGAGCCTTCCACCAAATTGAGAAGATAACCTCTCCACTCCCATATTCTCTTGCTGGTCCATTTGGATAACATTCAACTGCGCGTCGATCAATCCCTCAAGGATATCAATGATATATCCACAGCTGTGAAGGAATGTTAAAATCCCCTTGCTTCTTGCAAAGCTGTAAACCTTTTTGTATTTCGGCTGCCAAACCTGCATCCATATATCCGGCTTAACCATTAACCTGTTTTGTAATCCCCAATCGTCGCAGGAGATTATCCCATCTACTCCGAGCTCTGCGAACCGCTCTATCGCCGTTATAGCTATGTCGCAGAGGATATCCAAAAGCTTGTCCAATTCCTCAGGATGAAGGTAGGGGTCAGTCCAAGCCTCCTGATGACCCCTCAGATATTCAA
>JGI20130J15133_1003564_pt1 | contig 10656 bp, 12 predicted proteins | sample WasSprMetagenome_FD_15133 | JGI IMG/M metagenome (IMG submission 15133) | reverse complement strand
CCAGAAAATATAGTGAATTATATGAGGTTCTGCAGTGGTGTTATTGTTGGTAGCTATGTTAAGAAGGGTGGAAGGGCTGGAAACCCAACAGATTTNGAGAGGGCTAGGAGATTTGCAAAAGCATTTAGAGAAGCTGTAAAGAGAGCTGAAGTCGCTTAAAGCTATTGCAGCTTTGCAGTTGGTAACTGTAAAAAGCACGCCTGGTCATACTCTACTGATGTGATATCCGCTCCAAGCTCTTTCGCAAGGTTTAGCAGTAGCCTGGATAGAAGCAGTAGTGCTAGTATTTGAGATGCTTCACAAACAGCTGAAACATCTTCTGCTAAATAGCATGGGGCATTCCTATCAAATAGTATTTGTATGGATGGCGGCATACACTCTTCACCACACCACACAGCAATGGTTATGGATACTCTGGGCAGGACCCTGACCCTGATAGCAGCATCGCCGAGCTCTACTTTTTCATAGTTAAAGGGCTTAGCAGCTCTATATAGAAGCTCTGGTTTAGAGCCGAAGAGCTCTGTAGCAACACTTATACACTTCTTGAGAGCTGGCTCGTGAACAAAGGGGCAGAGCCCCTTGTCTAGCGGTACTAGCTCACCACTCTCCCCAGCATCCCTGCTAGTCCTGGAGTACAGGTATAGCACAAAGTAAAGCTCAAGAGACTCTGCTTTTGATAAGAGCCTGCCTAAAACATCGTCACGTATGGCACCTGTTGACAGGTCTACGCTAAAGCCAAAGAACTTCAGCCTATCCCCCTCATCAAACCCCAGCCTCCCTGGGAGAGACCTTATAGCACTCCCAACCCTTTCCCACGAGTACGCCTCCCAGGGCCTCTCCCACTCAAAACCCCACAGACCTCCCTCAAGGCTCATACCAAAAGCCCAAAAACAGCATTTCAGAAGAGCTTGCTTAGAACTACAGTTAAAATTCTTAACTATAAAGCGTCTCCTAAAAAGTTTTGGAAGTTACTATGTGTAGACCTCTACTCTTAGACCGTAGCTTTTTAACACTTTAGCAAAGCTCTCCATAGCCTCTTTACAAGCTTTTTCAACACCCTGAGTTCTCGGAATTCTGTACACTGTGTATAAGTGAACTTCATCTGGCTCTACAGCAACAAGCCTTTCCGCCAAGGCTTTTGCATCTTCAGCGCCATAGTTATTCAAGTTTCTGTAGCTTAGAAGCATTGTTTGCACCACAAGAGTTCCTCCAAACCTCTTTCTAAAGCTTCTAAGCCCCTCAACAACAGCGTCTATGCTAATGGCTTTGTGAGGCGCGTTTATTGCTGTAAACTTGTGGTGAAGCGCTGTATCGAGCTTTGCCTCCACATAATCAGCTTTCTCAAGAGCTGCTGCAATGCTTTCTCTGTGTAGAGTTGAGGAGTTTGTGAACACCCCTATGCTTGTGTTAAGCCCGCGGCTCTTAGCAAAAGCTTTAACAGCATCTAGAAACTCTCCAAATCTTGGGTGTAGCGTTGGCTCTCCCCTACCGGAAAAGTCTATTGCCCTGACACCTCCAAACCCCTTTGCAACCTCCTCAACAGCTACCTCAAGCGCCTTTACAAGCAGCCCTGGGGTTATTTCAGAGCCATCATCTACAGGCTCTGCAGTGAGTATGCTTGTTGAGCCTCTGAAGCAGTAAATACAGTTGAAGCTACAGACCTTAACTAGTGGAAACAGGTTTATTCCTATTGACACACCTCTTCTCCTAGATGTGAAGGGGCCGTACGTAATGGACTTGCCGCCAACTGGACAGGTGAGGCACTCTCCACTAGGTATGCACTTAGCGTAGAGCTTGTACTGCACTAAGCTAGCCGCCCCCATACCTCTCCCAAACTGTTACGAGCTCGTCCCTCACGTAGAGCTCGTCAATTCTCTCTATAGCATCACTCTTTCTGTGAACCACTGCATAGTGCCCTGAGTACTCTAAGACCCTCCCTATAGCACTTGCCCTTATCCCCAGCTTACCAAGAAGCTCAACAGCTTCCCCAGCCCTGTTCTCGGGAACTGTGGCTAATAAAACGCCAGAGCTTATGAGCCTCAGGGGGTCTAGCCCCAGCGCGTTCGCCATGACCAGGGTTTCCTCAGCTACAGGCACCCTATCCTCCCAAATCTCCAGGGTCTTGTTAGAGGCGTAAGCAATTTCAACTAGCCCACCAATTAAGCCGCCTTCCGTAGGGTCGTGCATAGATGTTGCAAGCCCTGCTTCAGCAAGAGCAAGTGCTTCTCTAGCAACGCTAACCATCTTAATGAAGTTCTTGCCCCTCTCAACAACCTCTACAGGAACACCAGCTTTAAGCAAAGCCTTTCTAAAGTCTGTTGCAAGAATTGCCGTGCCCTCAACACCAGCAGTCTTAGTCATTATAACCACGTCCCCAGCCCTAGCCCCGGATGTCGTGACATACCTACCCTTTTCAGCAACACCGAGCGCCGTCATTGATATCAGAGGTCTTTCAAGCTGAGGAGTGAATTCAGAGTGCCCTCCAACAACCATTACGCCAACCTCTTTAGCAGCCTCATCAATTTGCGCAGTCACTTTATCTACAAGCTCTTCAGTAGCGCGCTCCGGGAAGTATAGAACTGGTAGAAGCCACCTTGGCTTAGCACCTCTTACAGCAACATCGTTACAAGCAATGTGAACAGCAAGCCACCCGAGAAGCTCAACAGCACCTGTAATTGGGTCAACATGTGCAATTAAAACACTGTTGCCCCCAATATCTATAACAGCAGCGTCTTCGCCAATGCTAGGCCCAACAATAACTGCAGGGTCCTTAACACCAATTCTACTCAATACATACTTCTTAAGCATCTCCGGAGGAAGCTTGCCAACCATAGGAAGAGCACCAGCAATTCTAAGGAATTATTATAGGGGTAAAAAGCCCTTCGCAGCTGTTTTGAGAGAGCTGAACCCCCTTCTGAAGACTAGAGTGCAACTCTATAATGCTTTCCTAAAGTTTCTAAGTAAGTAGGTAGTGCCTGCGTAGTGAATCTTTACCACCAGGTTTTTCTTGACAAGGCTTTCTATGACTTCCTCAGGATTGCTAGAGACTTTCTCCAACGCTTTTACAGCGTGTTCGTAGCGCAGGGGGTGGACAGAGGCTGTGCTTAAGAGCCACGCCTCTGGATCTCCGTAAGCCCCGTCTGGTGGGGGCTCGGGTGTGTTCAAAAGCTCTACCCTATCGCTTCCAAGCACATGTGAAAACACTTCGTAAGCCTCTACAACCTCCCTCTCCTGGGGCGGCTCGACATAGGGCTCTGCAGGAGGTCTAACAGGTATTGCTATAAAGGCCTTGTACAAGTTCAAGTTCTTTAAATACCTAGCCACTTCCTCATACCGCACTGCACCTGTATTCACACCATGTACCAGCATGGTTTCAGAGACAAGCACACCTCTAAACCCCCTTGAAAACTCAATAATGCCGCTCAAAACATCTCCCAGCTTTAGCACTGGATGCGGTCTATTCACAGCTTTCCACACATCTTCACTTACAGCATCTACCTTAACAGAGATGTAGTCAGCCTCCATAATACCGCTCTTCACATCATCAAGCCACAGCAGAGAAGCATTTGTAAGAACAGCCACTCTCACACCAGCCTCCTTCTTAATACCCTCAATAATCTTACCAATGCAGGCATCTAGTGTAGGCTCTCCATCAGGTACAAGGGTTACGTAGTCCACCTCGCTCCCAAACCTCCTCAGAAAGCCTATAACCTCACCAACAACCTCCCTCCAATCATAAAAACACCTCCGCTCCACAGTGTGAGTAGTTGTCCTACCCAGCTGACAATAGACACAGCTATAGCTACAGGTTTTGTAAGGCACATTATTAACTCCAAGGCTTCTCCCAAGCCTCCTGGAGCGAATAGGTCCAAAAACAAACACCTCTTCCCACCTCCAGCACTACTACAACTCCATGCCAAGCCCTGCAACATGTTTAGCCATGCCTTGCCTCCTTCCCGCTCTGAAGGACTAGCACTCCTCTAGAGAGGTTCATCGGTTCCCACCTCTACTCGTATTTACATCTGTAAGCAGAGTTAAGAGAGTAAATGCAGGCAATAGCTTGACTCAAAGAGTGTTAAATCAGTATTTTTAAGCCTTGCCTCATTTAATATGCTACAGATGTTTAACGCCGGCTTTGCGGGACAAGTGCTGGCGAATTGTACAAATGTATAACGCTATTTTACTAGTTCTTGGAGTAACAGTAATGGCTTTTGGTATTGAAAATTTGGTGTTTACTTGTAGATGGTGGTGGTTTCTTACTGGCATATTTGCATTATTTGTAGTGCTTAGCAACAAGTGTATTTTGCCATACCTGTGCACCAAGAAGACTCTTATTTCAATATCTACTACTGGTCTATACTTACTCATTGTCATGGTCACGGCCTTTGCAACTGCCTACACATCTCTCAATGAGCTTAGGTTGCCCGGAGCAACATCTTTAGCCATAGTTGGAGTGGAAATAGTTGTCCTTGCAACCACTGGCCATAGCTTGTAAAAAAGCTAGTACAGTCTTGTGAAAAGACTCTAAGGCTTTAAAGAGGTGTGAACAGAATAAGAAACACACCTCTAAATCTTCACAGACACTGTAACGAGTATTAGTGGTGTAAAATTTCGTTGTACTTTAACAATGTCTCTCTGAGTCTTGGACTCTTTTGAAGTGGTGAGGTGATTGTAGTATGAGTAGAGTGGCTAAGGCTAGAGTTTTTTATGCACTAGCCCTTACTGTTGGTGCTTGTGGCTGGGGCTCTTTCTATGCCTTTTCTACGCGTTACATATCGCAAGAGCTTAGAGGAGGAACTCAATCTGTAATGCTGTTTAACAGTGCTAACTGGGGCTTTACACTCTTAGCTGTATTTGCAAGTGGCTTGGCTAAGCTCTTAGGCGAGAAAAGGCTTGTTCTACTTGGAATACTGACAGGCTTGCCAATTCTTTTAGGGGGCTTTGTAAAAGACCCGGTAGTGCTGGCTCTTCTCCTAGCATCCTCAGCCCTCCCGTGGGCAGTGACGTGGCCAGCTGTTTTAAAAGCAGTGTTTTCTAGAGGAGGCAGTGCATTGGGTAGAGAGTACGCTATATTTACACTTGGCTCTGGCACTGGCTTTGCCCTTGGCGCTACTCTTAGCGGAGCTCTTTACGCTCTTGGAGGTCCACAACTAGTTTACCTAGTTATAGCACTTCTAGTCTCTGTTCCATACCCAGTGTACTACGCTTACTACACAACTGAAGCTGTGAAGGAAGCGGAGGGTGTTTCCCTACGCACACACAGTTTCAGCCTTTTGAAGTACACCTTAGTAGCAGTGTGCTTAGCCAGCCTTAGTCGTGAGCTTCTATATGCGCAAGGCCCTACAAAAATTAGTCATGAGCTTGACGCGCTCGTGCAAGGCTATGGAGATTGGGTGCACTATGCGCTCTACGGGCTTATCTACAGCGGGGGTGCAGTTGTGTCTCCAATAGTCAGGGTCCTGGGGGGAAGGCTTGTTGATAAGTACGGCTCTAGAATAGTCTTTATAGCTACTATAGCTAGCTACGCAACTCTCTACTGGCTCTTCATCAAGACAAGCGGCTTCATACCTCTGCTCCTCTGGCAAACACCTCTCTACCCCATTCAAGACACAGCCATAAGCACGCACATAGCTAGCCTAGCACCAGAGCCCCTGCGCCTTCACGGACTAGGCCTTGCAACAACATTCACAGCTCTTGGGGGAACACTTGTTGCTCTAGCCTTAGCAACGGGAATTACAGAGCCCAACACGGTTGGCTGTGTAGTAATAATTGCATCAGCAATAGCCACAGCACTACTGCTATACGAGAAAAAGGCTTTAAGCAAAGGCAAGGGGTAGGGGGCACCGGATTGATCCATTAGTGTGGTCAGCAATGGTTGTAGAAGTCATGGGCTTCAAGGAGCTTATAGAGTGTAGAATTATTAAAAGATTGACAAGGTTTACAGCACTTGTTGATGTTGGTGGCGCCAAGGAGGTTGCATACATAGGTAACACTGGTAGGCTAGAGCAGTATCTGTGCCCAGGGAAAGCATGCTACCTTGTGTCTACAAAGAAGAGTAGTAAGCTGAGGTACAGGCTCATAGCTGTTGAAGACAGTGGTTTTGCAGCACTAATTGACACGAGAATTCATGAAGAGGTTTTTGAAAAACTTATTTCACAAGGGCTCATACCGTGGCTAAAGGGGTTTAGAATTGCAAAGAGGTTTCCCAGGGTTTGTGGAAAAGTATTTGACTACATGCTGGTGAAAGGATGTGAGAGTGTTGTTGTAGAGCTGAAGAGTGCTGTAATGAGATTGCCAGGTGATGCTGCTGGGTATCCAGATGCTGAGACCAGGAGGGGTAGGGAACAGCTCAAGCTCTTGGGAGACATAGCTGCATCAGGTACAGCAAAATGCCTTGTCATCTTCATCTGTGCAATACCAAAAGCAAGAAAATTTCAACTATATTGTGCGGGAGATAAGCAAATCAAGAACTTCATAGACTATGCAGCATCTAAAGGCGTTGTATTTAAAGCAATAAGCATTTACCTAGACCAACACAAACAAAAAATAGTACTTGAAAACCCAGACCTGCCAACAGACTTAACATGCCACCAAAGCTAAACACGTATCAGAGTACCCACATTCCATATCCCCAAACCAACGCAATAGTAATCACAGTGGCAAATCGCCTTTGGCTACTGTTTTGAATTCTGTATTTATGTAGTTTTGTACAATTTAATAAACTACAGTTTTGTCATTCAAAGTAAAGTAAGCTGATGAATGGTTAGGAGCTTAGAGCTCTTACCGAGGAGCATAAGATGTGAGGTCTTCTGGAGTAGCCCTGAAAGCTCCGAGGTAAATGCAACTCCAAGAATCAGTAAGGGAGAATAGAGATGCAGTGATAATTATAAAACAATATAAACTCATACGAGAGCAGAGCTCTTAACAATGTTACCATAGTAAAGCATGTGTATACCAGAGAATGCATAGCTTGCAATTCTAAGCATGTAGAAACAGGCAGTACAAAATCTTAGTCTTGCTGTTATCAGGCACAATAATGACTATTGAAGTTTATTAGGCTCTAATTTAGCAATTGAAGTTAATTAGTTTAGCAACTTCATGTTTTTAAGCAAACTAGAAAACTTGATATACTGGTAAATCTTGGGTTATACTAGGAGTTTAAAAATGGAGCAAATTGTTAAAGTTACTCGCAATTTTCAAGTTACTATTCCTGCTATTATTAGAGATAAGATTGGGTTGAAGGAGGGTGATGTTGTTAAGGTGATTTATGACGAGAGGGAAGGGGTTATAAAGATTGTTCCTATAAAGAGGAAGAGGACTACTATTAAGCTAGGTAAGAGCATTAGTGTTGAGGAGATAGAGGAAGCTATTGAGGGAATGATGAGTGAAGCTGTTACCAGATACTAACATGCTTAGATACTGTTGAAGATGATGAACACCATAGTACAGCCTCTGGGATCTTTCTCTTAATTACAGTTCCATCAGCCAGCCAAACTCCATTTCGCTTAGCGGCTCTAATCCAAGTTCTTTCCAAACATTTTCAGTTAATACAGTGTAAGTGGTGTCAGAGTTCACTAAGAGCCTTGCTTTAACACTCTTTCCACAGTGCTTAATAACACCATCTACATAGACAATGCCCATAGCCGCACTACAAAAAAGTGTTCAGCATGTGAAGATAATAAGCCTTAGTATAGGTATCTGAATGCATCTTTATATGGGTGGCTGGGAGGTGGCTGCCGTTGAGTATTGCGTATAGTTGTGTAAGCATTATTATAGTAAATGCTTAAAAAGTGGACTTTTAGTTCATATGAATTGTGATTCATATGAAGGGATTAATAATGTGTGTATGCCAAGGTACATGCCCATCATTTCAAAAAATGAATGTTTTTGAGGTTGTAAACTACTTTAGGAGAAATAATAAGGTGGACTTTGCAGTGATACATCCTCAGCTCTGCGCTACTGATGGAGATAACTTTTGGAGAGTATCGCTGGGTAAGCAAGAGGCTATAGATAAGATTGTTGTAGCTGGTTGTGATCCTCAAATGCAGAAGAAGATGTTTAGGTGGGTTTTCAGAGAACTGGGTTTTGATGAGTCGAAGTTTGTAGGTGTAGAGATAAGGAATATGACTACGGAGGAGGCTATTAAGGCTATTGAAAAAGCGTTGTAGAGAGCCTTAGGGTTGTGTCATGGCTAAGAGCTGGTACCCGATAATAGATTATAGCAAGTGCACTGGTTGCTTAACATGCTACAGCTTCTGCCCTCATAAAGTCTTTGAAGTAGGGCCTGATAGAAAGCCCATTGTTGCTCGCCCTGATAATTGCGTAGAGCTGTGCAGGGGTTGCCAAAAAATTTGCCCTGCTGAGGCCATAACATACTTTGGAGAGAAGAAGTAGTTACAGCTAGTAAATACACGTAAACTCTATCACTTCTCCCATCACAGCCAACCTTTTTAATTAGGTCATAAAGTAATTAAGGTTTGTAGGCATAGCGCTGCTTTGGTACTGTTAAATGAGTGAAAAGGCTAGGCTAGTAGAAGTAATTGCTGAGTTGCGGAAAGGAGGTAAGTGTAGAGTTGGTGATGAGCTTCCTGCAGAAGCTGATAGAGTTATTGAGCTAAGCATTGAAGGTCTTGATGAAGTGGCGTACATATTTAAGCACTTAGCTGAGCCAAATAAGTGCAAAATACTCTTACTACTCTACAAAAATGGTGCACTACCAGTCTGCGTAATCTCCCATGTTTTGAACCTAGACCAAACACTTGTATCACATCACTTAAGAAGCCTTAGAAAAGCAGGGCTTGTAGACTTTGAGAGAAAGGGAAAGTTCAAATTCTATAAATTGACAGAAGCCTCGCAAAAGCTCTTAGATGCAGTACTTAGTGCACTTAAAAAGAAGTGACATGGAGAGAAGAGGGTTTGCTGTTCTAGCTATTTTTAGGTAGCTGACTGATTTATAGCGTGCTCTGCGCTTTCTACTAAGCTCGGTTTCGTGCGTGGAGATGTGTTTTCTATTGTTTTGCTGACTCCCCCGCTAGGCGCCGGGCATGGTGTTGGGCTATAGGTCTCCTAGCTCCTTCTTGTAGACTTCTACTAGTTTTTCTCCCCAGCTGTCTATGTCTTCGAGTCTCCCTAGGAAGAATCTTAGGACTGGGGGTTCGTATACCCATCTAAGCCCCTTGACAATGTCCCTGTGGTTGTATAGCCATAGCACTCTGTCTATTAGGTAGTCTGCGTGTGATTTTAGGTATGTTCTTCTTGGGAATGCTATTCTTATTAGCTCTAGGTCTGGGTAAACTTCTTTACCACTCTTATCCCTGTCCATAGACATTGCTCCTCTCTCCATAGACCTGACGCCAGAGGCTATGTAGAGTGCTGCTGCTAGTGAGCCTGCTGGATAAGCACTTCTAGGTACATGTGGTAGGAACTGGGTTGCCTCTATGTGTACCCCTAGTCCTCCTGGTGGGAGCACTACTGGAATGCCCTTCTTATTGAGCTCCTCCACGGCGTACTTTATGAGCTCTAGTTCAGAGCCTATCAGGTTCTCATCAATCATCTCCCTGAGGCCTACAGCCATAGCGGCTATTTCCTTTATTGACATGCCGCCGTAGGTTATGAACCCTTCGTATACAGGTACGTGGATAACTAGCTTCTCATAAAACTCTCTATTGTTAGTGGCTATGAAGCCTCCCCTCACTGAGGGCGCTTTTCTTGCGCTCATGTAGAATATGTCTGCATAGCTAACAAACTCTTTAAGTATGTCACTAAGCTTTTTAGAGCCATACCCAGGCTCTCTCTCCTTAATGAAGTAAGCATTCCAATCAACCATACTCCCATCAAGAACTAGAGGCACTCTAAACTTGTCACAAAGCTCTCTAACCTCAGCAATATTCTTCATAGACACAGGCTGTCCTCCAAGCAGGTTGGCAACAGCCTCTATTCTGACATAGGCAACCCTGCCCCTATCCCTCCTCAGCACCTCCTCAAGCGCAGCAACATCTATATTGCCCTTGAAGGGATGCCTACTCTTAATATCTAAAGCCTCTTTAACAGGAATCTCAACAACAGTACCGCCAGCAAGCTCAATGTGCGTCTTAGTTGTTGTGAAGTGGTAGTTCATGGGAATAACACTACCCTCTCTAATAAACACCTTAGCGAGCAGGTGTTCAGCCGCTCTCCCCTGGTGAACAGGTATAACATATTTAAAGCCAAGAACCTCTTCAACAGCCTGAGCAAACTCATAAAACGTTTTGCTCCCAGCGTAAGCATCTTGAGCAGTTATCATAGCAGCTAACTGCTTATCACTCATAGCATTCACACCACTATCAGTAAGCATGTCGAGAAACACATCAGATGCCTTCAGCAAAAACGTGTTCCAACCAGCCTTCCTAATAGCCCTAAGCCTCTGGTCCACAGGGGGCAACTCTAAGCGCTCAAAAATCCTCACCCTATACCCATCAACCCTAAGCACACCACCACCAGTAGCTTTAACAATTATCATAGAGAGCCCCTCCATAGAGCACAAAGCCTTAGCAATAATAAGTCTTGATGCGCTCTACAAAGGTTAGAAACATAGAGATGCCTAGGCCTTAGCAAGCCTTAGACCTAGACATGGTAGCCCACCTCCTACCGCCGCAAGGGACAAGGCTTTCAGATGTA
>JGI20130J15133_1003550_pt1 | contig 10690 bp, 5 predicted proteins | sample WasSprMetagenome_FD_15133 | JGI IMG/M metagenome (IMG submission 15133) | reverse complement strand
TAAATAGACTTCGGTGAATTGTAAATTTTATCTCTCCTATAATTTTATTTGAATTGCTTGACAAAAAGAAAAAAATTTGGTAAATTTTGAAATAAAGGAGGAAAAAAATTAAAATTAAAAAAAGAGGTGAGAAAAATGTTAAGTTGGGTGTTATTAGGATTGATTGGAGTGATAATATTGATAGTTATTATTACCAAAGGAATAAAAATTCTTAAAGGTGATGAAATGGCGGTTCTTGAAAGATTCGGAAAACCAATAGAATTTCGAGACAGTGGATTGAATTTCATTATTCCTTTCATTGATGAATTGATAGTCTATCCAAAAACTCGATTCGCTTTTGAGTACATAGTAGAGTGTTTCACCAAAGAGGAGGAATCTGAAACAGGTTACAAAGGAATTCCTGTTACATTGACTGTGACTGCATATGTAAACTTTCCGCGAGAAAAAAGAACGTCCGACGAACTTCCACCTTGGAAAACAGAAGAAACTCATCCCTTAATAATTATCAGAAAGAATAATATCCCTCGATCCGAAGAAGGATTAAAAGAGTACATAGGAGGAATAATTGAGAGCATTGTGCGTACTACAATAGGCAGAATTTCATACTCTACCTTGTTAACTGAAAAGGAAAAAGTCGAAGAGGAATTAAAAGAACATCTTAAAGACCCAGAAGGTGAGCTTATTCTTAGTGGGTTTTCTGCAAAAGGTCTCAGCATCGTAATTGAAAAAATAGAATTACCTGAAGAATTGAAAAAGAGACTTGCCTTATACGAGATAGAAAAAAAAGAAGCAGAAGCTGCGCCGTGGGAGGCTGAGCAAAGAACAATAGAAACTGTAGGAGCTATTGCAAAATCATTATATCCTGAGTTTTCAGTTAAAGAAGCTATGGAGAAATTTGCTAGGGAATATAATAAAGAAGAAAAACTAAAACTAGCAAAAGAACTTATAGAAAAAGAAATGGCAATTAAAAGACAGGCATTCAAGCACATTCATATTACCGGGAGTGGAACTGGCGAACTTGCAAAAATTGGAGCTGAGATTGGGACGGGGATTGCTGCAACACTACAAACAATGAGGGAAAAAACGGAAGAAAGGGTAAAGAAAAGGGAAGAAGAGAAAAAAGAGAAAAAAATGACTGAAGTCGAAGCAATGGCGTACATTCACAAACAATACGAAAAATGGAAAAAAAATCAGAAATAAGCTCTTTATTAAATTTAAATGCTCTCCCTTAAGGGAGAGCATTTTTAATTTTTCTTCTTTTTTAACTTTCACTCTAATAACTTTCTTCGCCACTTTTTTTCTTCCTCTTCTTTAAGTGTTTTTTCTTCTTCACGAGTCCAGGAAGTAGTAATAATTGAAGAAGATTCTTCTTTTCTCTATTCTTTATAAACAAAACCTAAATCACGAAAAGCAGGTGAATTTAGTATCCAATTGTATACTCTTTCGTTTCCAATCTCTTTATAATGTCCCCATCCTCCCAATCCTCCTTCTTCTTTTGGAGCGGTTACCCATCTAATAAATTTTTCTCTTGCTTTTGGGTCTCCTTTTTCTAAAAATGCTCTAAATTGGCCAACAGAAATTCGAGGGGAAGCTAAATATTTTTGAAACTCAGGACTACTTTGAGCTTCAGGATTCACGGTCACCAATTCTTCTGGGCTAAGTTGCATTAAAATTTTCATTGGAAGTGCAAATCGTACTTCTACTTCTTCATCAGTTAATTTTAACCCTTCTTTTTCTAATTCCTTTTTAAGGGCTTCTATTTCTTCTTTATTAACTTCTAATCCTAAAGCTTTTGCTGTTTTCTCTGATAATCGTTGTTTAATCTCACCTGCTAAATGAGGGTTCATTTTGATTAATGATTTTGTTAACTCTGGGTTAATAGGAGCTATACCTTGAATGTGGCGTACGAGTAATTTGTCAGGATCTGCATTTTGATCTCTTAAAGCTTTGATTACTTTTCCAAATTGACCAGTTTCTTTTGCAAAAACCCAGGCAGCAACTTTATCCTCTAAAGTCATAAAAGGATTTAAAATTGTTTGAGCCAATTTTTTCGCATCAGCCCCTTCTTTCTTTAATTTTTCTTTCGCTTCAACGAATCTCTTTTTTGATTCTTCAAGCACTCCTGCGTATTCAAAACCAGTTGCCATTCCTATTGCTTTTCTAACAGCATAAATTGGCCTTCCTAGACCGTACTCTAAACCTGCTCTTACTGGAGCAGGAATTTTTTGATAACCAGCTCCTATTTTTTCTCCTACCTTTTGAAGTCTTTCTGATTTTGCCATTCTTTCTCCAATAGCAGTTCTCAACCTTCTCGCTCCAGCTCCAACTCTTCTTCCTACTTCTCCTCTCAAAGCTGTTCCCATTCTGTGTCCCAAAGCTATCACCGCTCCTGCTCCAAAAGCTGAAGTTTGAAATCCAAGTTGCACTGCCATAAACAACATAAAAATAACTCCGAAATAATCAGCCAGTTTTGAAAGAAAATTTACATCTGCAGATCCAGGTTTTAAAGTAGGGTCTTGGTATTCAGTGGCCCCAGAACTTTCAGTCCCAGGAACATTAACAAAAGGATTTTCTAATTCATCAGAGGAAGCAAAAACACGCATTTGTGGAGAATGATAAGATAATGATAATTTTCCTATATAACTAGTAGCTAACCATATAAAGAAAGTCACAGTTACTCCCACAAAACACCACTCTAAAAATTGTTTTAACCACCAATTAAAAAATTTTCGATGACCCCAAAAAGCTTCTGGCAATCCTGGAATTTCTGGCATCACATAAGAAGCAATTGCTGCTGGAGCTAAAACTACCAAAACTGGAATAGCCACTTTTCTAACAATAAGAAGAAGACCGAGTATAAAAATGATTATTCCAGCCAAAAAACAATAAACCACAGAAACAAAAGCTTGTCCTGAAAAGGCTATGTCACTAAACATTGCTTTAATTGAGTTAAAACTTAAAAAATCTTGCTTTATAATTTTCCATATTATTTCAAGATTTCCAACGTCCTTTAAAAAATGGTTGGTAAGCGCGTTTGAAATGTCTACCACAAATCCACATAAAACGTTTGAAAAATTGAGCAAAAGAGCGCAAATAATTAAAGCTGGTAATTTTCTTTGAGCTCTGTATTCTTCAATTCCTAAAATAGTTGCCAAACCTACTACTAAAATTCCCATAATGATAATAATATTGCCAATACCTTGAACAGTATGAAAACCTAGAGAAACTATTGGATTATCAAAACCAGTATAAGAGGAACCAGCAAATATTCTATTTTTAACAATTCCAAAAAAGGTGGTAGAAATAGTTAAAAACCCTAAACCTACCATCATAGGGACAAAAAGGGCAATCGCAGCTAAAATATTAGCGAGCCATTGCAATTGACCATGAACAAAAGAAAGAGGAAAGAATAATAAAAGTAAACTAGAAAAAAACAGTAATGAGGTTTTTTTCCATCTTACTTTTTTGGTAAAAATTTTTTTCATCATTTTGGAATTAACAAAAGCGAATTTATTTCAATATAAGGTGGGAGGAATTCACGATACTCTACCGGAATAGAATTGCAACGTTTTTCTATTCTACTTCTCTTATCTATACACATGTCCGTCTTCACCCATTTATCAGGCGCTACTCCTCCTACTCTTACTTCAGTTTGAGGACCTGGCAAATACAACGCATACCCTTCAAAATTTGGAAGTTCAGTAAGTACTACGTATCCATGCTCTTCTATTATAATTTTTCTTACACGGTCGCAAACTCTACACGAAAGATTTTCTTTTTTTAATGCTGAACCTTCTGTGGAAAAAGTATCACAATATTTTTGAAAATCTTTGGCATCGAAATCTGTCATGGAGCAAAGATGAACGGTTATTTTTTTTCTTTCTGAAGTATTATAGCTTCCTGTGATAGCAGATTTCATATTTGACAAATCGATTGTTTGTTCTTGATTTTCTTCTTCCAACCAAACTTTAACTTTTGAAGCTGAAAGAGGCAGTCCTGTTTCATAGAGAGTTTTGTCAAAAAAAATCACATAATTTTTTTTACCTTCTCCTGGGTCGCCATAACCTATTAAGTGATTGTAGCCTGATTTAATGAACTGTTCTGCATTTGCACTCCCTCCGGTAAAATTTTCACAATTTTGTTCTATGCAATCAACATCGTATCTCTCACAATTTTTCTTGCAAAAAGCAATTCCTTTTTGGCCAGAAATGACTTCGTATTTTGTGACTTTTCTTGGGGGCTCCACTGGGACTGAAACTTGAGTGTAGTGAGAGGATAAAGTGCGCAAAAATATCACAGAAGAAAGAATAATGATAGCCCCAAAAAAGGCATTCCAAATCATAGATTTTGCTGCTTGAAGTTTTTGAATATCTTCTCCTGCTAACATCCATGAAATTCCAGCTCTAATCAATCTCCAAAAAATCAAAAGCCCCAAAATTACTATAGTGACAATGAAAATGTAGCGAACTAATTCTTCTAAAGTAGAAGGTGGTTGCAAAGGTCCAATTTTTGGAAAAGTGGTTGTAACTTGGGCTAAAACTTCTGGAACCATCTTTTAAAATTTTATCATTTTTATTTTTTTCTGCAACAAACAAAATTGTGCTTGTGGTCGCATTTCCCCACCCAACCGTACCTTAGCGCATCCTCACATTTTACCAAATATCCTTCTTTTCCAGGTTCTATCGTTATACACTGTTTTGAAGAGAAAATATAAGTGTTGTGAGTCACTGTAGGCCAAATATCTTCTTTAATTTTCTTTTGAATAATCTCTTCTTCTCTGGCTAAGGCTTCGTCAATGGATTTTTTGAACAAAAGAATTTTCCCGACGTTTATTGTAATTAGCGCCATTCTTTGTAAAACTGGCTTTGGAGAGCACATTATCAAAGGTCCTGGAGTTCCTTTACAAACTGGACATTTTGGAGGTTTTGAATAACAACATCTTGGACAAGCAGTTAGATACTGAGTTGGGTATGTCATCATCACATGCGTTTTGTTTTAATCCAGGTCCTCCAGTGAGCAAAGAAAAGAGAGGACCTAAAAGTTGTTGAAGTTGTCCTAAAATTGGGCCTAAAACTTGAGTTGAAAGTTGACTTATTATTTGATTGAAAGTTTCGACAAGCTGTTTTATCGGAAGAGCTGATAGCAATTGTTTTACCAAATTGTTTAGCATTTGCAAAGGAAGTTTACTCAAAAGTTGATTGAAAAGTTTATTCACTGTATTTTGGAATACCGATAACGCTTTGTTTAAAGCTTCTCTCAATTTTTGTACTGGAAGCTTTTTCGCCAAAGTGTTGAAAAAGTTTTTCAGCTCTTTTTCTGGAAAGGCTTTTAAAAGTTTTTTCAGAGAATCTAGAGGAAGTTTGTTCAAAAACTTGTCAAGGTGCAAATTTATCGAAGGAAGTTTTGATAAAATCGCAGACAAATCTGCTTTTGGGAGCTTTGAAACTGCTTCTTTTAACATTTGTTTCAGCTCTTTTTCAGGAATGTACTTTAGTGCACAATAAATTCCTCTCTTAGATTGCAATTTACTCATAAAGTATCTCCAGTCTTCTTCAGAAGAAAGCTTTGGAAATTTTAATTGCTCTTCTTTTGTTAAATAAGGATAAATACATTCTCTAAAGATTTCTGATTTAGTGACAAGAGAAAGTTTATCTAAAAGGTTTTTTAATTCTTCCAAAGGCAAAGCTGATATTACATCGTTGAGAGCGGATTTTATTTCTTCTATCGGAAGTTCATCGATGATATCTTGAAAAGCTTTCTTTAATTCTTCAAGAGGTAATTGATCGAAAATTTCTTTTGCAATATTTTTTAACTCATCAAAAGGAATAGACTTTAAAGCTTCTTTTATGCTTGCTAAAAGATCTTGGTAAGGAATATCTTTAATGATATCATTCAAAAGTTCGCCTACAGTAAGGTTTGGAAGCTGATTCCAAACATCTCGAACGTAATTTACTAATTGATCAAAAGGCAATTTGATTGTATCAAGAATTTGGTTGACTACATCTTGAAGTTTTTCGGTAAAAGAAGCAATTTTATCGACAATGTCTTTTATTATTCCTGAAACACTTACATTAGGAAATCCAAAAACTGCGGAGGCTTCTGCTAAAAATTGGTCTACAATTCCAAGACTTTGTAAAATTCCCATTGCGCTGGAAAGCTTGTCTTTTGGAATATAATTTAAAAACAAAGGATTCAAAACTTTCCTTGGGTCCATGTTTGGAAGTTCGTGCATTAATATCAAAATATCTTTTGCTTGAGAGTCAGGAAGGGCTTTGAAGCCTTGTTCTAAAATTAAATCTTTTATCTTTTTTTCAGGAAGCTCTTTCATAAACTTTTGGAAATAAGTAGGATCAGCATCCAAAACAGTTTCTAAAACAAAGTCTTTAATGTCATTTTCGTCTATTCCCTCGTAGAAATAGCGCGTAAATTGCTTAATTTCAGATTCTGGTATTCTTGAAATTGCAGATTCTAAAATTTCATGAGAAACGTTTCTCATTGCATTTCTTAAATAATTCTTTTCTTTCAAAATTTTTTTCGTTTTAGCTAAAACTTCATCGAGTTCTTTTGAAGGAATTTCGCTGATTACCTGTTCAAGGTCTATTGTTTCTTGAGCTAAAACTTCTTCAATTTTTACAAATTCGTTTGAATTCTCGTTTTTTATAGGATTTAAAGAAATTTTGATGTATTTTTCCAAAATTACTCTCACTACGCTTGGGCTTGAAGCTTCAAGCATTTCTTTTAACATTTGTTTTTTCTCAACTTCAGAAGAATTTTTCACAAAATAATCATAAAGAATTTCCAATTTCCTTTCGTCAACATCCCTCAAATATTTTGAGAAAAATATTCTCTTTTCGTTTTCAGTGAAATTTTTCAAGCTATTTTTCCAGAATTCTTTTAATTTATCTTCAGAGAAAGAATCAAAACCTTGTATTAAAATATTTTTTAAGTTTTTATCTGGAATTGCCTCTAAAAATGCGTGAGTAAATTTTTTTACTTCTTTGTCCATCATCGAAGATAAATATTTGTTAAACATTTCCTTGAAATCTCCTTCTTTCATTCCTTCAAAAACTCCCACCAAGAAGTTTTTCGCATCTTTTCCTGCAATGTTTTCGATGATATTTCCAATGGCTTCTTTTGCGTATTTTTCTGGAAGTTTTCCGATCATTTCAGCAAATTGCTGACCGGGAATGTTTTTAAGTTTTTCTCCAATTTGATTTAGAGCATCTGGGCTCAATTCTCCCTTTGAATTTTCTAAGGCATCCAAACCCTGTTCTAAACCTTTTTGATTTCTCCTCATTTCGTTCACTAACTTTTGAGCGTTTTTAATTTCTTTGTCTTTCTGATCTAAAATTTGCTCTTTTCCTTTTATTACTTCTTTAATCTTATCAAACAACTCTCCTACTTCGCTTTCTGTGCTTTGTTCACAATATAACTTTAAATTTTTCAGATTGTTAGGATCGTAAATGTCTGAAATTCCTTCAACCAAAGGACCTGTGACACAGTAAAAGACGAAAGCGTCTCCTTCTGGTTTAATGTTTGGCCAAAGATCTTGAATTATTACTTTGTATCCTCTCTTTTCAACTTCGTTTTTGTAATTTAAAAATTCTAAAGCAGAAAATAGTTGTTTGAATTCTCCGTGCCTCGTCACTCCTTGACAAGTAAAAATTTCTTTTTCTGCTAAAGCCAAGCCTTCGGTAAGCTCTTCCAAGCTTTTTTTCAATTCATCTTTTTCTCTTATTTCTTTGTCAACTTCTTTTTGAACTTGCTGAGCTACAGGTGGCATTGCGACAATATTGATTCCTAAAGCAACTTGCAAAGCAGAAAGCAGAGGTCTTACTACAATGCAAGCATCACCTGCGCAAGCTCCACAACCTACACATTCAGGACAATGGCATCCTCCAACCAAAAGCGCAGTTATTGCAGCAGAAAGAGCTTCTGTAGTTAATACTAAGTTTTTGGCAAAGTCTGTTTTTATTCTTAAAACTTTGTTTGTACCCAAAATCCTTTCAATTCTGCTTGGAGCCACCGTTCCTTCGTACAAGTAATCTGTGCCGGATTTTAAGTTTTCTCGAAGTAAATTTATGTATTGAGATTGCTTTTGAGCAATATTTTGAGCTTCTAAAATCACTTGCCAACCTGCTTTTCTTATTTCCCATCCTTTAACAAAATCTTCAACAGTTGATTTCATTTTTTCGCAAGCTCCGCTTCCTTCAGCACAATTTCCACAATTTATCGAACGAGCGAAATTTAAAATTTCATTAGCAGAGTTTTTTCCTCTTTCGTAGTAATCTTCATCTTTATAATGTGAATAATTTCCAGGAGGAAGTTCAAATTCTTTTTCTTCTACTTTATTTACTCCATCTCTTAGATTTTCAAGAGAGTTTACAGTAGGAGGATATTCAGAATTTGAGGGAAACTCATCGGCTTTCTTTTTTAACTCTCTCAGTTTTGCGCACTCTGCACTACATCTTTCATACTGTGCTCTTAATGGAGAACAACCAGAATAACAATTGTTTAAACAATCTGATTTACATTTGTTATAAGCTTCTCCTTGTTGAGAGGCACAATTTGAAGAACATGTTTCATTACATTTTAATGTACATTCATTGTAGGTTTTCATTAATCCACCGCATGCTGAACAACATTCTTGAATAGCAGTATTTATTGCCTCTCTTACTTCTCTTATCGTAGTTTTATATTGTCTTCTTTTTTCCTCGTCTGAAACCATATTCACAAAATTTTCAGCGTCTCTTTTTATTTGTTCTCTTTCTTGATCAGAAACAAGAGCTTGCCCCCAATTGTAACTTGCATCGCTGTTTGGGACATTATCCATCGCAAATCCTTGTTCTTCTCCCAATCCAAATTGAACTTCACCCGATGCACTATTCACTCCGAAAGTTCGATACTTTAAAATTTCATCAAAATTAGCTTTTGTAGGAGTAGTGGTTGCAGAAGGAGATAATACTGATTTGTTTACTAAATGATCTAGTACAATTCTTTTTGCTACTACCACTTTCTTTCCTTCTTTTTTTGTTACCTCTGGTAAAGTTTTGACTTCTTGAGGTGATGGAATTTCTTTTTGAATTTTGGTAAACTGAGGACCCAAAATTTCGAGTAAAATCCAGCTTCCCAAAAGCAAAATTGCGCCAAAGAAAGCTTGAATTATTCTTTGTTTTGCTCTCAAAGCTTGTTCAATATTTGCTCCTGCAGTGTACCACAAAATGCTATAATACAAAAGCACAATAAAAAGTAAAAATCCCAAAGACCAAATGACAAACAAATAAATGTATTTGAAAAATTCAAGTCCAATTTCTGGGGTTTTTGGTTTCAAACCAAAAATTTCAGGATATTCAAGTTCCAATTTTTGTCTCTTAGAGAAAAGATCTTCCAAAAATCTACCCATAGCTTCTACTGCTTTTTTAATACTTCCAAAAGCTAACTCAAGGATTTTTTCTGCGTATTCTCTAGCTCCATTATACAATCTGAGAGCTAAACTCGGATCTTTACAAAATCCATCTGTTTTTAGTTTTAAAGCTTGGGCTAAAATTGCGTGTTCAGGATTCCAGGGGTTAGGATTTGAAATTCCTAAAGATTTTAATTTTGGTACGTACTGTAGCCAAGTAGTAGGTTGAAATTGCGCAGGCCCCATTCCAAAGTCTGGACTTGTCCCGTCGCAATATCCTGCGATGTCACAAACTTTTTTCAAATCATTCATGTATTGGGTACATACTTGCCTTAATCCTTCAGGACTACAAAGTCTTTGACTTCGAATTTTTCCTGTTTTGCATAACATACTTCTGTATTGGATGCATCTTTCAAGACTGGGTTGAATCATTTTGGCTCTCCCACAGCTACTTTCTTGGTAAAGTTGTGCGTGCATTATTTCCTCAGGATGTAAATTAGAGCATTCAGATAAGCTAGATTTTTGGACCGCATTTTTGACGTATGATTCCCATCCTACACAAACCACTCCTGCAAAAGTAAAGTTAAAAACCCCAAAAAAGAAAATTGAAAAGAACAAATTGAAAATAAAAATCTTTCTCAATTTTTTCATGCTCGATTTTTTCATGGAATGAATTTGAAACTAGATAAGATTTTTTCCATTTCTTCTGGAGAGAGTTTATGAGGACAGTCTGTTTTGAAAATATCTTCCCATTCGGTAATTGAAGCTATATAAATTTTGTTATCTTTTTCTAAAAAATACTCGTAAGTTGGAACTTGAATTAATTTTTCAATATAAACTTCGGTTTTATACCATTCGTTTTCACCTAATTTTCGAGGTCCTATTTCTTTAAAAAATGCTTCAGTTCCTTCAGTCACATCTAAATAAATTTCTTTTTTGTTCTTTGTGATCCATTCTTTTAATGGCAATTTTTCTTTGTTTTCTTCTACTTTAATGGTCAAGTCGGAAGGAAAACCCACATAACCAGGACAAGAAAGATAATTGTCTTTGTCAGGAAGAAAAAAATGTAACTCATCAGAAATAACAGAACGAGCTAAAATCATATTTGAAGGAATTTCTATTTCATATTTTTGCTCTAAGTTTCTAATAATTTTTTTCTCTCCCATTTTAATAATCTCTACTCCCTTTACCGGAATATCATCAGTGGCTTCGGTTTGAGTTAAAATTTCAGAAATTTTTTCCTCAGGATTTTTTTTGTTCAATTTAGAAATTTCTTCAGTAAGCCTT
>JGI20130J15133_1003540_pt1 | contig 10702 bp, 9 predicted proteins | sample WasSprMetagenome_FD_15133 | JGI IMG/M metagenome (IMG submission 15133) | reverse complement strand
AATTCTTGTTAAAACATGGATTGGTGGAAGATGAAAAGGCTGTCCAGTATATTTTATCCAGGACTTAAAGTAGTTACTTAAATTTTTCTTAAGTGTAAAACCACCATATCCAGCAATGCATATCGGCGTATTGTGTTTCTCGGCTTCTGACGCCACGTACTCTGCTTCTTCCTTAATCCACTCAGAGAAATTGTAATTTCGCGAGGTCAAAATATTTAGCCACTCGTCGATGCTAACTTTTCCTGTGATGCTGTCGTGAAGCGTCAGCTGAGCAGTATAATATGCCAGCTCAGTCTCGTATTTGTTCTTCAATACTGATCCGTAACAATAAACCTTCCTGCAGCGAGCTATATGACAGATGGCGCTTAACAATTTTTCATATCCTCTTATTATAGAGGAGGGAAAATCCTCCGGCGGCATAGTTTCATAAATCTGGTCGACAAAAAGCTCAAAATTCTGGTGTCTGAGATAATCTAATAGATAGCATTCAAGGTCTCTTGGCAGGTCTATGAATATTGCATCGAAATCGATGTGCCCTAGTAGATCGATAGTCTCATTAGTTGCTCGTTTTGTGGGTGGCCTTACCAAGACACCGATAGTGGTCATCTCCTTACTATACTGTTAGATTTTAAAATTTAATTTTTATCCCTTGAAAAAGAGGGCGATATAAGGCACGACGACGAGCGAGAGTATCATGCCTATAAAAACCATCGTCACGGAGACCGAGAGGTAAAAAGCCATCTTTTCACCTAGTTTTTTACCAAGTGTTATGGAGAAAATCTTTCTTAAAGCTAGGCCTCCATCAAGCGGATAGATGGGAAGTGCATTGAATATTGCGACATTTATGTTTACGAACCATATCCAGTATAATAGATTTGAGAGTGCATAGTAGTTGTGACCGAGTATTGGATGAGTGAACAGCGACTTAATCTCGAAGCAGCTCGTAGCCGCAGACTGATTTGTCATTGAGCATATTGTCCTGTCGGAATAGGGATGCAGTACTGTCGGGTAAGAAGGTGGCACTAAGTGGATTATTGGGTTTCTGAGGGCCACATTCTTATAGGAATCTAGGTATTGAGCTGACCACTCCAGTATGTCGCTATTAGCAATCTTTACGCCTATCATTGGATATCCACCTCCTAAATCTCTCAGCTGCACCTCGAGTCTCTCGACTTTCTTTGTATCATTTTTAAGCACATCGACAGTGACGTATTCACCGAATTTTTTAGACTCTAAGATCTTTCTCAGCTCGCTGAGAGAATTGATCGGCTTGTCATTTATCGACATAATCACATCTCCAGGCATTATTCCCACCTCGCTGGCTGAGGAGCCCGGTATTGCTTCTGAAACCACTATTCCGAGCGCAGGCTGCAATCCCATTATTATGATTAAGAGGGCCGCTAGACAAATTGCTGCTACGGCTACGTTGGAGATTGGTCCACCCGATAGTACTCTTGTTACGTCTCTTGTCTTGCCTGTCTTTAACTCCTCCTCATCTATCTCTACGAATGCTCCGATCGGTATTCCTAAGAACAGTATCAGACCGGTTGTTTTTACTTTGTAGCCAACAATTCTCGCAATTATGCCGTGCATAGATTCGTGCGCAATTATCGCTACCAAGATCCCAGCCCAGCCGTAGATAATTGGTAGGTAGGGGTTGAGGCCGGGAATAAGGAGTAATGACTGTGGGCCCGCTTCTCTCTGGGCCTCTTGGACCTCAGGCCTTGTAAGCACCAGCATAACCGAGTTTATAAGTAACATGACCCCCCCAGCAGCCACTACCGGCAACAAAAAAACGGACACCCAACTAAATGCCCTCATTATTCTAAATCTGGCAATCTTTTCAAACATTTTTAGTAGACGCTCAGTCTTAATCATGATGAATGGGAGCCGGACATCTATAGAGACCTGCCTTGCCGAATTTCTCTCCAACTCTGCAATTACCTAGTGTTCCCATTTAATAATGGTTTAGAAAACTATCATAGAAAACTAGGCATTAGGGGTCTCGTCATTCATGGTAATACTCACAGAATATTTGTTTAAAACGAATCGTAAAGATTTAATACGGGATAGAGATGAAGTTTAAGACTGCAGGCCGGAAAAGGAGGAAGGAAGCCTGAACCTATGCTCGAAAGTTGGGGGAAGCCTCAACCAAGGGTGTAGGTTCATGCGGGTCCTCCAGCGGGGTCCTGGGTGGCAGGCCCGAAGGACTCCCTGAACCCCTAACCTCGGAGATGGTGGGCGACCACCAGCCATCCTCTAGGGGTGGGGTCCTCCGAAAGCCTGCACTTTTAAGACAACATCACCAAACAGGCTGTATGAATTTTTGGAAGTATTGGTCAGGCGATATTTCCCATACTTCACACTCGTCGACGTTCAAAATGAATATGGAATGAAGCCTACATGTTTGTAGTTCTTCAAGTGTAATTGGTGGACTCGTGTAGTATTTGTCGCAGAGGTTCTTGAGTCTCCTAATTCCTTGGTCGTCTCTAAATCTAGGCGGGCTCAACAGTTCAATGGGGATCTCGAGAATGTTGTGACGTGGAGTTGCTAGACAGAACTTATCTGCAAACCTGCTATACCTAGCTACTTTACTAACTATACGTGCCTGAAGATACGTTAATGGATCGAGGGCGTGTTCGGGCGGCGTAAACCCGGTCTCGACCTCAACTATAACCACTCCGTCACCCTTAACCCCATATACATCACATATAAGCGGGTCTGTAAGTGGGCGTTCAACATCAACCGAGTATCCTCCTAGGACTAAATGGGCCGCGCACAGCAACTCCATTATAGAGTGGTTTATCTTTACTAACCTTTGTTTATAGAGTTCTGAAAGTTTATCCATCAACTTTTTGAGTTCTTTTTCAATCGACGTTCCATGCTTGTTAATAAGCATCTGAACCGCAAGCTCCATATCATTATCAAACTTTTCCATACGTCGTGAATATTCATTGATTATCTTCATTAAAAATCTACCTATCTACTGGGGCTCTCTCAACCTGCCGTGAAGAAAAACTATGCTAGTTAATAGAAGTTGGCATTAATTGTTCTCCATCCATGATTTGCAGATTTTGACTCCTTCGAAGGCATTCTCGCCATAACCATCTGCGCCTATCTCGTCTGCGTATTCTTTAGTCACTGGGGCGCCTCCAACTATAACCTTAACCCGATCCCTGAGACCCGCTTTTTTAAGCTCCTCTATAACGTTCCTCATCTCAGGCATTGTAACGGTGAGGAGCGCAGACATCGCGACAATTTTTGCATCATGCCTCGCTACTGCTTCTACAAATCTATCAGGCGGCACATCAGCTCCTAGGTCAATAACTTCAAATCCCGCCGTATCTAGCAGCATTGCAACGATGTTTTTGCCAATATCGTGAATATCTCCCCTCACAGTTCCGATGACTACTTTACCCAGCTTCTTGGACTCTCGAGCGCTCATTTTTATAAATGGGTTAAGAAGCTCTATGATCTGCTTACCTATCTCTCCCGCCGCGATCAACTCTGATAAAAAGTATTCCCCCTTCTCAAATTTTTCCCCCACAATCTCCATGCCCTTAACTATAGAGTTCGAAATTATTTCCTGCGGATCCACGCCGGCATCAATGGCTTTTTTCGCATATTCGAGCGCATCTTCAAGCTGAAGATTAATTATTGCCTCCATGATCTTGTTGATCAAATCCTCTTTGGGCATATTCTCCATAGTGAATAATTTATTCTATTATAAAAATATTTTTAGCAAACATCATCCCACTGAAAGTTAAAAATGACAAATTTAGAAATATTTTAAAAGGAGAACTCAGTTTATTCAGTGGAGTGGAAAAAGATAAGCGACACAAGCTCAAAATCCTCACCGATAGTGAAGCAATTGAATTATGGGTTGATGAGGAGCATACTATATATGAGCAACTCTTACGAAATGGAATAGCCGTCGAAAATCTGTGTGGAGGCAAAGGTATATGCGGGAAATGCTCGATAAGGACGCTTTACGGATCATTCTCACAGCCCACAGAGAGCGAAGAGAGATGGATAAAGATCTTAGGAAGAGATGCTAGACTGAGCTGTCAAGTTAAGGCGCTGAGCGACTCCGTAATAAAAATTGATAGGATGCAAGAGAAGAGTGAGGCAAAAATACTTTCTTGGGGGGTAAGAAAGGCTATAAAGCCCAAACCGAGGGTGATAGTTAAGGAGACTAAGCTCAGTCCTGTCGTTGCTTGTGGTGGGAAAGGTTGCCTAGAGATACTCCTAGAACTTTCCGGCTCTAAGAATTATGATCCTCAGATAATTCCGCTTATTTCGCATATTTTCAGTGAGGGGAAAAATGTTATAGGCGTGATTTCCTATGATGGGGAAATCATAGACATAGTTCGCGATAAAAGTCAATACGAATTGTTAGGAGCAGCGGTTGATATAGGGACTACCACGGTAGTAGTTTCAGTATGCGACCTGAAGACTGGAAGAGTAGTTGGGTTAGACTCTGCATACAACCAACAAATAAGGTTTGGCGAAGACGTTATCAGTAGAGTAGACTACGCCAGAAGAGACAAAAGAAATATAGACGAGCTGAAGAACGCCATCATAAACACAATAAACGAATTAATTTCCAGAATTGTAGATAAAAATAATTTAGATAGTAACTCAATATATGAAGTTGTCTGTTCAGGCAACACTACAATGTTGTCATTTCTTCTCGGCGACGATTTCTATTATTCTTCTCGAGCACCCTTCATACCGCCCTTTACTTCATCGCTGAAAGTTAGGGCCAGGGATTTGGGAATCAAAATAAATCCAAGGGGATACGTGAGGACGGTCCCCTCAATTTCTGCTTATGTAGGAAGCGACATTGTCGCGGACATATTGGCGTCTGGCCTCCACGAATTTGGCGGTGTCGCAGTATTGATAGACATCGGTACTAATGGAGAGATCGTTTTAAAGACACGGACAGGAGAGTTTCTGGCCACGTCGTGCGCGGCTGGACCTGCGTTGGAAGGGTACGGTCTAAGACATGGAATGAGGGCGGTCAAAGGAGCAATAGAGTCTGTCGTAATAGATGAGTATGGAACGAGTTATTACAGGGTTATTGGAAATGCTAGGCCCATCGGAGTCTGCGGCTCAGGCGTAGTTGAAGCAATAGCTTGGATGTGGCTAAGAAATATAATTGACGATACTGGAAGGATTGTTAAAAAAACAGATAAATTGATATCGATGAGTCTTGATGAGCCTCAATACATAATAGTGCCTGCAGAACAGTCTGCTCACTCACAAGAGATAACAATAACTCAGACCGACATACGTAAAGTCCAGCTAGCTAAGGCAGCAATATTCGCCGCTTTGATGACTCTTCTGAGAGTAGCGAAGACAAGCATCGAGGAAATCGAGAGAATATATGTGGCCGGCGCCTTCGGCAACTACTTAGATATCTTCGCCGCTCAAGTTCTAGGCATGCTGCCAGACATAGCTCGCGATAAGTTCGTCTTCGTCGGCAATGGTTCATTGATAGGGGCGGAGACGATCCTTCTATCATCAGATACCGAAGAACAGGTCAAAGAGATTGTAGGAAAGACCAAAGTGATAGAGCTAAACTTGATAAAAGATTTTCAGAAGGAGTTTATTCAAGCTACGCACATTCCTCACCAAGACAAAAAATTATTTAGAAACGTAATTTTCGAGGCAACCCCCTTCAAACAATACTCCTAGAATTCAAGATAGTCTCTTACCTTTAGCTTCTCAACCTTACCCTCATAAGAGGCAAGAGCCTCCTCAACTTTCTTATGTGGATCCTTCATGATATCGTCGAACATCTTCTTGGCCATTCCTAAAAATCTAACTTCTGCTGGAGATAATGATAGTCTTTCTTCGTTAGATATTAAGTCGATAGCTCTTAGGCCCGCAGCGACAGTTCGTTCAAGCTCATCGTCTTGCTTGGTCAATTCGTAAGCTATTTCTCTGGCTACTTTTGGAGCCAATATGTATGCCTGCGGATCTATGTAAATGTCGGATTCCACGAGTAAGTCTCTTAGCTCTCTATGCTTCCCAAACTCGATTGCCTTATTCAATAACTTAACATCGTAATGAATTATCTCTAGGAAGACTTGTGGGCCGTATCCGCCAAAAAGCTTGATATTCTCCACTTGCTCATTTGACCAGAGATCAGCACCTGCACAAGAAATGTTCCCTAAGAGACTAGAGTGAGCAACTGCTGAGCTTTTCCCCTCCATCGACATTGGATACCCAGTGATGAATTTTATGATTATATTTTCATAGCCGCAGTCTTTTCCGGGGCCTTTAGCCCCCATCTCGTATGCAACTAGGCTTCTACTGGCGGACATTGCCCTGATAATGGCTGAGAAGGAGTGTGGAATCATACGGTCGTTTAGTCCCCCAGCTAGCTTCATGGCTGTGTTTGCGAATCCACATGCAGTGTCTCCACCAGGAATTACATGCTTATTCGTGGCTATTTGAACGATATTTTTCCAAAGCTTCTTCATATCAAGTATTGCTAGGAATCCTAGAGACGCTACTGCTCCTAGGATATCTTGCCTTATAATTGCGTAGTTAAACAGCTCTTTACCACCAAGCGACTCTATTGATAATACGTCTGCACCGCTCTCAGAGACTGCCTCAAACGTTTCCATCATTTTGTTGAAGGCTTCCTCGTCATTTTTCGGTTTTCCAAAATCACGAATATCGGCAACCGTCACGCGGAACCCAATTCTCGCACCGCTCTCCCTGGAAAAATTCTCGATAATCTCTTTCTGCTTATGAATTATCTCTGCAGCGAGACTCGGATTTTTTGTCTCAATATATGTGAGTTCTGTCTCCAGTTGTAGATCGGTTATTCCTAGGTCAGAGGCCCTCTTTAAAACATCGTTAGTAATCTTAACGTACTCGTCTCTGAGATCCTTGTCTACTCTCGGAAAATACTTCACTTCTGGAACTACCCTGCTAGCCCCGACTTTCAGTCCGGTACCATATTGTAATGGATGTTTAGCAAATCCAAAAACTAATTCATCCAAATCCATCTCTAGAGTACTAAATTTCAATGGTAATCACCATGAGCATTGCATCTTTAAGAGCAACTACATGGAAATATAAACATTCATTTATCTATCGAATTGAATACAGCATTGAAGATTGGAGTTGTAGTGATGCGTCGTATTGACGGCTAAATTTATTATTCATCAAACAAAATCACAATCTGGTTTAGACCCACTAGTTTTGTCGTTATAACTCTAAAATCAACAATTTTAGTTGGTTTAGGATAATGTTTAATATTAACTATATTGTTTATAGAAACTAGGCCTTGGTAGAACATGTCGAACGTGTTTTGTCGGTTCTTAATCATAAAGAACCGCTTGACAGAATACCCATAGACTTTGGAAGCCCCATAAATGGTATTCATCACGTCGCCTTGCAGAGACTATTACGATTCATCGGTTTAGAGAATTATCCAATAATTATTTTCGACCGGATGCAGGGGCTCGCAGAAGTTCCTGAATTCTTGCTGCGCCATTTCGATGTAGATATTAGACACGTTAGAATAAATCCTCCAAGGCTGGATGAGGTGAAATACATATCTGAGGATAAATTTGTAGACGAGTTTGGAATAACTTTTGAGAGACGGGGATACTATTTTGAGATGGTGGAGGATAAGAAGCCTCTTTACAACGCCAAAACTCCACGCGATGTGGAGAGATATACGCCTCCTAAGCCACACGAGGGAAGAGTAAAAGGCCTAGGTAAGATTGCAAAGAGATATAACGATGAGAGCTATGCAGTAGCGATGAACTGGTTTACTGGGGGTATTTGGGAATTAACTCAGTGGCTCCACGGCATATCAAATTCTTTAAAAGACATAACTCTCAACCCTGAATTAATGAACTCGATTCTCGATTTAGTCTTGAATATTCACATGGACTTTATAGAAATCATTTTGAACGAGGTTGGCGACTACATTCATATAATGCGTTATGGCGATGACTATGGCACACAGCTAGGGCCACAGATGTCTCCTAGAGCTTGGGAATACTTCATATTTCCTAGATTGAGGGAATTCGTTTATTTTATAAAGAAAAACGCTAAAGTCAAGGTCTTGCTGCATTCATGCGGAGGTATTAGGCCGCTTATACCAAAGATAATTGAGGCAGGTATAGATATTCTGAACCCGCTTCAGCCTAGGGCTAAGGGCATGAATAGAAAGGAGCTTAAGAAAGAGTTCGGAGGAAAATTAGTCTTCCACGGCGGAGTAGATGAGCAGTACGTCCTGCCTAGGGGTACGACGGAGGAAGTTAAGGCTGAAGTAATGGACGTGATAGACACTTTCTCTCCCGGTGGAGAATACATTTTTTCACCTGCCCACAATATTCAGCCCGACGTTCCTCCGCAGAACATATTGACGGCATACATGACGGCGTTAGAATATGGACACCTCGGTAAGCAAGCAGCTTAACAATCGCTATATCTTTGATAGTATGTCTGAGTATTTCTTCGCCCTCAGCACTTTTCCTTCAGATTGAACTAGCCACGTCATCCAACAAAGCTCGATGGGCCTGTAGTCGCATGTTTTAGCAATCTCCTCAACCTGCTTAATAAATAGAATATCGTCATTGACTGGTTTTAGTCCCGCCCTAACTAAAATTTCGTTTATCACCCCTTTCACGATTTTATCAGGCATCACTGTATCTACTCCACCCATCATTCTCAAGTATTGATACGTAATGAGACCAACTCCCTTTATCCTTCCGATAGGGTCTTCTCTCCACCTTTCAAGGCTTGAATTGGCTGCCCATGTCCTCAACGCTGTTCGATCATTTTCACTTATCGACGACAAGTACTTGGCAATCTCCCTCGCCATCATCCACGATCTTCTGTTTTTCCATACACTTCTTAGCTCATCTATATCGGCATGTGCAAGGTCTCTAAGACTTATTATCCTTCCATTCTTTACGAACCGTTCGCTAAACATTGATACTTTCGGGACTACTGTCTGAAAATAATTTAGGCCGATCGAAGTGAATGCGGCGTCGACGACCATTAAGACAACGCTCCCACCCCACCGTTCTGTTCTGAGACACCTCTCACAATATTCAGAAAGCCCCTCAGCCTTATGCATGTATTCATCAATAATGCTTTTAAGAGTCCGGAATTTAGCATTCATGGCTAGAGACTACCATTATAACTACTTCTAGCATATTTTATCACCGGGTAGTCGCAACATGAATCAAGGCCATTTTTATTTTTTCCCAGCATGGCAATTACTCTCAAAAGTAAAATTGAGTATTAGGAATTAATAAAAATTTAGAGAAACTAGCTGTCAGAGTTTTCAATCACTTTCCCTCTCTTGTGTTGGGTTTGATTATTTCTTATCCGGTGCTAATGTCTGCTTTAGAAAAGCTTAAGTAAGGTTAAGATGCTGAGAGTTTGAGGGGCTTAGAATGATTGAGAGAGAGCTTTTAATGATTCCAGGCCCAACAAACGTTGATCCCAGAGTTTTACGAGCAATGTGCAGGCCACCCCTATCGCACACTAGCCCTGAGTTTGCGGGCATATTCAAGGAGGCGCTGAACAATCTGAAAAAGGTCTTCATGACGGAGAGCGAGGTTTTCGTCATCGCGGGGTCCGGTACCCTAGCACTAGAGATGGCAATAGCTAATATTATTGAGCCTGGCGACAAGATACTGAACTGCGTCTCAGGATACTTTGGAAACTATTTCGTAGAGATTTCAAGAGTCTTCGGCGCTGTGCCGAGAGTATTAGAGGTGGAATGGGGCAAGGCAGTCAAGCCAAAGCAGGTCGAAGAGGCTCTGAAAGAAGACAATTATAAGGCTGTAACCGTGACGCACGTAGAGACTTCAACTGGAGTATTTAATCCGATCAAAGAAATAGGCGAAGTCGTCAAGAAGCAAAGCGACGCTTTCTACATAGTAGATACAGTAAGCTCGTTGGGCGGAATGGAGGTTCGGGTCGATGAGTGGGGAATTGATGTCTGCGCCTCAGGCTCGCAGAAATGCATCGGCGTACCACCAGGATTGGCATTGATCGCGGTAAGTCAGAAAACACTTGAATACTTAGAAAAACGAAAATCGAAGATAGGAACCTGGTATGGAAGTTTCAAGAACTGGCTGCCGATCATGAGAGACCCGACGAAATATTTCGCAACTCCGGCCGTTAACATGATTTATGCACTGAATGAGTCCTTAAAAATTATCATCGAGGAAGGCCTAGAGAATAGGTTTAGGAGGCATCACGTACTGGCAGAGTCCTTCAGAGCCGCAATTGATGCATTAAACTTAAAATTAGTAGCAGAAAAAGGGAATGCTTCAAACACCGTATCAGCGGTTTACTATCCAGAAAAGATTGAGGATAATCAGTTTAGGTCCGAGATGAAAAAATGCGGAATCGTTGTTGCAGCGACGTTAGGACCACTGAAGGGCAAAGGCTTTAGGGTGGGCCACATGGGAAATGTAAACCAGAACGACATCTTCTCCCTCATAACCGCAATAGAAACCTCGTTGAAGAGGCTGGGACATGAAGTTGAAATGGGTACGGGCATAGCGGCAGCGCAAGAAAAACTACTATCGCTACAAGGTAGTAGGTAAAATCAACTTATTTTTGGTCTAGAGAATTAAGCATCTATCCGAGTTTTTCCAGCTTTGCGATATGCCTCGTCTAACAGTTCCACATAATGTAGTACATTCAT
>JGI20130J15133_1003532_pt1 | contig 10725 bp, 6 predicted proteins | sample WasSprMetagenome_FD_15133 | JGI IMG/M metagenome (IMG submission 15133) | reverse complement strand
CTCCCTCGGCTTGACAAGTCCTACTAGTCTAGCAAACTCGTGGGGATAATAGTGCCCAGAAACCCTCAGCCTATACGGCTGAAGCCCCAAGCGGCGAAGCCATTCGAGCGCCATGGCCTCCTCCACCCCTTCTCCAAGCTCTGCCGATGGATAACATCACTAGCGAACTTTATTAGTTTATTGAGGTCAGCTAAGACTACATAGCCGCTCGGATTCCTTAGGTTCCAAGGTCTGTCAACTCGATCCTCGAGAGATCATTGGTGAGTGGGGGTGCCCACAGCAATTCGTTCGATGGGAGCTCGAGCCTCTTAAGCCACAGCTCTCCAACGTCCAGCAACTTCCTCAAAGCATTGTCAACCTCCTGCCAACGGCTTTCAACTCTAAGCGTAATGCGGCTAAGAGTTCAGTTTTAGGCGGATGCTAATTGGCTCATAGCTTTTGCTGAGTTAAGAACCTTCTCTGCGAATTGTCTTAGCACACTTGAGAATATATCGAGGGCTTTGCGTGAGAGAGAAGAACCTCGTCGCCTCCCCTCTTTTTCTCGTGTCGCCTTCGAATAGTCGATGGCGGCTTCGAGAAAAAGCGTCATGGAGTTTGCAACACCGGGGAGCTCCTCGTCAAGAAGCTGAGCGAGAAAACTCTCCCATTTCCTGTAGTTCCTAGCCCTCCATAGCATGATGAAGTATGCTCCCACTATGGGACCCAAATCCTCCCTTACGCTGTAAACCTCCTCAGACTCAGTAACTCGAAGTGGCACAGCTGAGCCACGCCTTGACAAATGGCCCACAAGGCCAGAGAAAACCTCCGGCATATGCTTACCCTTGAGTTTAACGAGAGTTGCTGCATCGCCTAGGCTCCCAATACTGAAGGAGATAGTCGCTCCGCCCGACCTCCTCCTGAAAATTATGTAGTAAGCTCTGTCATCCACGCACAAGAGGGAAAATAACTCCCTTATTAACCTAACTTGTAAGACCTTTCACGTCAACTTGCCGGGAATACCACCAACACGAAGGAAAACCTGCTCAGCGGGAGAATCACCCTGCCCCGGCCAGCTTCCAGCCTGTAGCCATGAGTAACGAAAAGGTTCCCCTCCTCATCCAGCACTACATCATAGCCGTGGTCCGAAAAGACAAGGAGACAACCTCTTGAAGCAAGCTCGCTTAGCTCCTCTGCTATTCTCTCCACGTCTAGATGCTCAAGGAAAACAGTCCACCCCGCCTCACCGTACTTGTGTATAATTTGATCTACATAGCTGACTCTTATGTAGTCTTTAGCCCTTAGCCTTTGAGCGATCATCTGCACAACACCCGTCAGCGACTGGCGATAGTTTTGAGTGGCCTGTTCGGAGACATAGCGGGTTATGCCTGGAGGATTCACGAACGTATAGTCGACAAGCACCGCATGAAGAGCTTTCCGCGAGCGCAGGTAGGCGACAGACGCAACCATCTCAAGAAGCGATAAGCCATCGTGCGCTACTACTTTATCCACTGGCCTTTTTACACTCTCCGAAAGAAACTTGGCAAGCGCCTCTACGTTGCCCTCCTTCACAACGAGAGGTGTGCTTCTGTTTAGCACATTATCCATCCACAGCATAATGCCTCTTAGCGGTTCCTTAAGCCTAGTGCGTGCAAGAGACAGGAGCAAACGAAGGGCGCCCTCCTTAGGAGACTCAAAGGAAATGTACCTCGATCCTCTGAGCAGAAGGGCTGTTTCCACAGCTATGTAGTGCAACGCTCTATAAACATCTGAAATCCTGTAGTTGCCTGCAAGCCTCTCAAGCTCGTCGATAAGCCTATAGATATCAAATGGGAGAGTGCTGCTAGCCGCGTACCATCACCCCAAGTTTCCTCCGCGGGTATTCGCTTGGCGAAAGCACTGACAGTAGATCCGCGACGCGTTGCCTGAGCTCAACTACTAGACCAGCGATCTCGCTTAACTCGCTCTTATTGAACTCTCCGTGAGGGAAAAGAAGCTTGAGAAAGCCCGAAAGGATTCTTCTTACAGCTTCCTGATCCCTTATTGAGTACCCTCCCGAGAGCTCAAAATGTGCATCGACGATAGGCCTATAGCTAATATCTCTCAGCTTGTGAAGCACTTCAGAGAAGTAGTCAGACGCAAGCCCGTAACCCATGGCCAAATGCTCTCTAGTAATCTTCGGCAAATTCCATCCTGGTATAAAACCATGTATCCGGTCCATGAGAGCAGAGTCTTTCATGAACTCCGGAAGGTGCTCAAGAATCAGTAAAGGTTCAGCTACTTTCTCTAGCTCGATATTGCCCATAAACACGAGACTGCACGTACTGTGAGCTCTCGGAAGAGACCCTCGCTCGAAGTGTCCATCAACCATGTAATCCTTAAGCTTGGGCACTATCTCGTCAGGATCCCTAAAGTTTATATTCGCGACCTCATCGAACACCACAGCATCCTTGAGACCTATATCACCTAGCTTCTTCAGTAAGGCGTTGTAAAACAGAGTAGCGGCACTCACGTTCCCTCCTGCGTAAATCCTCGTGTAGTAGGAGACGTTCCTGTAGAGGTAAGTCTTGCCCGTAGCGCGCGGCCCTAGCTCTAAAATGTTCACATTCCCCTCGCACAACGGGACAAGCCGGGCAAGAAGGAGAAGCCTCTGCCTCCAACCATAGGCAGCAGGGTTCAGACCCATGCTCCTAACTAGGAGATTCACCCACTCCTCTAGTGTAAATTGCCTTCTCCCATCTAGGAATGATCTAAGGTCTAGGTTATACACCTGGAAGGGCTCAAAGTCAGAGAGCACCACTGGAAGGAAACCCTCTAGTTTAGGCTGTGAGGAAACCCAGGGCGCGTAATCAAGCGTGCCCACGCCCCAGAGACCGGAGAGAAGCCTCTCGTACTTCTCGACGAGAGTGGGCTCCACGAGAGCTTTATCCACTTGTAAGTTCGGAATATGTAACTTATAAACTCCTCGACTAAGATCCACCGACACTCTGAACTCGTCAATTAGCTTAACGCTACCCATCTTCAGCAGTCTGCTGAGCACGATCTCCTTGTCCTTAGGGTCCGGATAGAACTCCTGCACAACCTGCATTACAGCGCTTACCCAGTCGCCGCCCATCTTGTAGTACTTTGAGACAATATACTCGGCGATGAAGCGAGGCAACCGGGAAACAACATCCATCGCCGCTAAACTCTTCTCAACGGCAACATCACCGAAAACTCTCAGAACCTTCTCGCTCAGCTCGTCCATCAGGAGCACCGCTTAAGGCAGTAATCGGTCGATGCTCCTAAACACACAGTAATAATCGCCAAGAACTTCCTTCACCTTCTCCTCGGTAAGCTGTGTGCCTAAGTTTAGCTTTAGCAGGACAGTCTTATGAGCCGCACTTGAAAGCCTACTCAAAATGTTAAGCAAAGTTTTCACATCACTTTTCTGCAACTTCTCCGGACTTGCATGTTTAAGCTCAAACGTAAGAGCATAAACCTCCGTATCTAGGCTAAAGCTAACTAGGGCTAAAGAACCCTTTATAACGTTGGAAAGAGCCACGAGACGACTAGTTACGTCATCGGCATTAAAGCCCGAGGGAAGTTGCAACACTACCTCCTGAAGAGTCGCCACTACTTCACCAGGAGGAATTGCAGTCGCAGTTTGAGGTCTTATGGGTTGTGTGATAGTCGAGACTTCTCCAACCTCAACAGGTTCCGCGGTAGCTTTAACCTTGGATCTTACTGAGAATACAACCCTGCTGGTGTTCTCATCCAAAGTGATTATCACCTGCTTATCATCTAGCTCAAGAGCCTGGTTGTTCAGTAGTTTTATGGCTTCTTCCGCTACGTCCTCGTTTATAGGTTTAACACCGTATGCACCCAGCATAATGTTGCTAACTAGATCCTTCTTGTTGACGAAGCTAGGTAACTGGTCCTCCTCAGCGTCCTTTTTTAAGCCCATGAGCACCGCTTGCAAAACATCGCCAGGATTGGTCTTGTAGCCGAGCCTCTTCACAACGTCGGTAAGGTAGCCATTGACTATCGAGGTGTACCTTGTGGTCAGCTCACGCAGGTCTTCGCCCTCGATACTCTCTAGCTCTTTACCTCCTTCACTAGCCAGAGAGGAGCTCAAAAATCTCTGATTGTCCAAGCTATAGTATATGACGCTCGAGTAGAGAGATAGAATCCCCGCTACAACCTCGCGTGATAAGCGCACGAGCTGGCGCTGGGCGAGATTTATCGCATCAACAACATCCCTCAGGGCCTTGCTTCTCAGCAAAGCCTCATGCCTCTTCTTCACCTCATCACTGAGAGTAACCTGGCGCTTTATTAGCACACTTTCGTACTCCTGCACCACCCGGTTGTATATCTCCTCCCTCATCTTAGTAAGGTACTCGATAAACCTGTTAGTACCCTGAAGTGTGGCCAGCTTGTCTAAGACTCCTCCTAGTCCGAGCCTTGTTAGATCGGGCACGAGTACGACTACATGCAAAGGCTTCTCGATTCTGCCATTGCTGAACGCGTCTTGGAGTTCGTCAGCGATGCCTTTCACCAAATCGCTGTAGCTCTTCCTCTTTTCCACTAGTTCGCTAAATAACAGTACATCCCACGGTGGAACAAGCACCAATAGTAGCTTGCCATCACGCTGAGAATTACGGAAGGACTGGTCAGAGACCAAAGAGTCTATGCTCTCGATCTTGCTGTAGTCTATAAAAGCGACTGAGACTTCTCTATTGTCGACCAAAACCCGGAGGTCGCTGAAAAGGCCTGGTACGAAGCTCTGCCGCAAGTAAATAGGGATGTTAGAGGGGCTCTGTAGCTTCTTCTTCTCGTCAATAACAAATGAGGCCAGCGCGCTGTATACAGTTCTGTAGAAGGATGGAAAGTAAAGCTTCTTGCCATCCATATCCCTCTCGTCAACTCTAGAGCTCCTCATCTTTAGCTCCTCCATAGCGTCGTTAAGCCTGTCCAGTAGCAGGAACGCTCTCTCGGGGAGATACGTCACGAGAATCTCTAACTGTAGCTCCTCGATGGATGAGCCGTAACGCTCAGCCTCTCTTCTCTCTCCCAGTCCCAGAAGCAAGTTCACATTTGCTGTCACGCCCTTAGCGAGTAAGTACTTGGCAGCCAAACTGGCGCTATCCTGGATATCACTTGGAATCTCGCGAAGAGCCATCTCGATGTCTGAGACAGCTTGTATCCACTCATTCACAAGCTCCCCCATAAGCTCAGCCTGCGAAGCTAGTGGAAGGCTTAGATGCTTTACGCCTACAGCGAGCGCAGAGACAGCATCCACTTTAAGAGCTTTCTCCGCAGCTACAGAAGCAACTTGTATAGCCGTTCTCACGTACTCAGTTCGCGGGACGTCGAAGTGATTCATCAGCTTCATTAGCAGGCTCACCATACCTGGTGAGAACGGGTAGAAGCGGCGCTGGCGCTCCTGGTACTTTTCAAAAACCTCCGGGATGTTCAGCTTACGTGTAGCATCAGTCAAGTAGGAATGAAGAGCTTCCGCTGCAGTCACCTTGTCGCCGACGGCCTTAAACACCCTATGTAGTGTGATCTCAAGGGCGTGCTCAGGGCTGTACGAAAACTCTAGGCTACTCAAGCCCCCCGTTCCCCTGCTGTACCGCTCAGAGGTGACCATTAGCTCTTCCATGAGGCCATTAACTTTGTTTATAAAGTCTTCCAGGTCGTGGTACTTCTGTAGCAGAGCCTGGATCTCCCTTCTATCTTGCTCAGCAAAAACCCAGATAACCACTGCAGGGCAACGGGCCTTGCTGAGCTCGGAGTAAAGATACCCGAGGAGACCAAAGACTGAATTTACCTCTGAGAAAGACTCAAAGGCGGCGCGTGTATCACCTGCACTAATGGCATCTCCAAACCTCTTAAACCGATCCACAGCGCCAAAACCGAGCTCATCAATGAGTATAAGTAGTTTGGGCTTCCCGCCAAGTTCCCTGTACCTCTCCAGGATCTCCCTCAGCAGAATAGCTAAGCCGCTCGCCCCAACCTGAACCAGTGGACCCCTGTTATGCTCCCAGGATGCTAACACCTGGGCAACAGCACTGGTGAGATTTGGATCCTTGACCCGGTTGGCTGGATGCTCAGGGCGCGCGTATACTCTCAGTTGTGAGATTATGCGCGAGAAAGGTCTCTCTTTTGAAAAGTCAAAGCCTAGCACAAGAGTCTCTTTAACGAGTTGCTCCTTGTCTTGTACCGGCACTTGAGACCAAGCCTGATTATCTGATGTGAAGAGGTGCCATAGCACAATCAGCGAGTGAGTTTTGCCGAAGCCAAAGCCGTGCTCCAGCGAACCGCCGAAGACTCCAGGTGTCGCTAGGTAATCCGCAACTTTTTTGATAAACAGCTTGAGGGGCTCGGTGAAGTAGGTCACCTCGAACACATAAGAGGGGTTACCATAGCCCGTGAGAACCTGCTTCTCCCAAGCATCGAGAACCTGGTCAAAGCTTGGGACAAGCTCACTGCGTAAACTCTCTGGGGACACCTTAAGCTGGAAAACCTCGCCTACAGGACGCGCTGTCATGAAGCTCTATACTAAAAGAGCCTTCAAACTAAAAAGGCTTATGCTAAAATCTTTCAAGTAATTAAGTTCATCAGAGTGAGGACAGCCAGTTGCCTATCAGCACTCCCACCGGAGAGTCCGAGGAAGTTGTCCAGGCCCCCCGTGGCCACATCACTTATCCCTAGGTCTACATTCCGCGCAGTCTCCAAAAGAACAACACCGAGAGCTGCNGCCTCTGCAAGTCTCTCAGAGGACCACGTTGACAGCTGCTCCCTTATGCCTGTAGCTCTCACTGACGGTGCACCACTACCTTTCAGCGCCAGGTAGGCAACATAAGTAGCCCTGCCCGGAGCCAGCTGTGACAGCCTGCTCCAGGAGACCTTAGCACCACTCGCCAGAGCCTCAAAGAGCTGCGGCACGTAACCCTTTCCCTTCTTCACCTTCACCTCGGCAAGCAACCCGATTTCCTTAAGTCTACTGAGGTCATAGCCCAGCAACTTAGCCACAGTCTGGGCGAAGTCGTAGCTAAGAGGCAAAACCTCAGCCCTAGCCCTACCGCTCTCCAAGTCCACCCGCGATAGTAGCCAAAGGGCCAGATAGCTACGAGCGGCAGCATCGCTAGCCATAACCCTCGAGACGAGAGAGGAGACTCTCATCACCTGATCCGGCCCTAGCACCACGGGTCCCTCTCCTAACACCTTATTCACAACTGAGCCCACGAAGGCCTCCGTTGCAAGCGCCGCTGCCGCGTCGAACAACTCATCGAATTTAGCGCCAACAACCTCGAACCTCGTGGCAACAGCCAGCGCAGTCCCCAGCATCAAAGCCATCATGTCGGCCGAGCTAGCCCCAGCAGCCCTCGCAATCTGCCTAGCATCCTCTACCTCTTTGGAAACCTCTTCCTGGAATCTTACGTTCCTCAATAGGCTCCTCCGAACGTCAGCACCTACCTCGGCTAGTCTCATCCGAGACCCCTTCCTAGCCACGATAACAAGGCTAGTCTCCTGCGCAGCCACATTTACTTGTCCCTTGTACCGCTCCCTCATCTCCGTCTTCAGCGGCCAAACCCTTGTGACTACATAGCCCGTCTCATATAGAGATCTACCCACGGTTCGCCAAGCAACATCCGTCGGGTGTGTGAACCAAAGGACAAGCAACCCATCATCTCTGAGCACTTTGTAGGCCTCTCTCGCAAAGGAGCCAAATAGTTGCGCGAATCTACCTCCCTTGTCCTCCTTACTGTATGTGACAACCTCTCTCTCACGTGGCACAGTCGGGCTAGTCCANCTCCAGCCGGAGAGNCTCAGCCCTGGCTTGAAATAGTACTCGAGCACAGGCCCTAAAGCCCTGCGTAGAATAACCCAAAAGAATTCACTTTTGTCGCTGTAAATCACCTGCTCGAAGTACGGNGGATCGACATTGATTANATCAACGNTGCCGGATCCGAGCAAGCTGGAAAGGCTTGTAGCATCTCCCAAGTAAACAGAGACTCTCTCAGTAAGCTTCGCACCCTTAAATTCGTCGGTCAGGAATTTAAGGACGGGGAGAATTCCCCCAGCGGTTTTAGAGCCCTTCGATTCTGCATCGCCGACCTCCAAGGCCCACTCAAGACTGCGCCCAGGAGATGTTACAACCATTTCACAATATTCAGACCTGAAGTCTATCGTGCTCTCCCCCCTGAAAGTATTTCTTATTTTTGTACGTGATGGGTTCCAGCTAGTAGCTAAAGTATTGTAATCAGCTATTTTATCAACGGCAAAAGCTAGATAAAGAGCTACTGCTGCTCCGAATTCACCATTCTTATTTGCATGCTCTTCGGCCATTTCAGNGATTATCTTCGAGAGCTTAGCTAGTGCAAGGAGCTGGCGTGGGTTAAAGAGCATATACCAGCGAGCCAAACCCCTATTCCNTGCAGTACTAGCCCACTTGTTTTCTCTGGGGATTTCATCAAGAGGAATATAGCTCTGAAGATCGANAATTTCATTGCTCAGATCCCTCATGGCCTGAGCCAGCAGCTGTCTCTCCNTNGGGTCCTCCCATGCTGGGAGGAACTCGCTACCCACNTGCTTGATGAANGGTATGTGCAGCTCAAGNAGCTTTTCCTCGTGCTCANNGNCTACAGNCTCGAACTCCTCAACAACACTCCTCGTCAGGGCGGCGTGCTCCCGGAACCATGCGTCGAAGGGGGCTTGAGGATCACCCCTAAGCTTGAAGCTCTTGCCGCAGTACGGGCACTTGATATTCTTAGCACCAACCTTCTCGAGAGCTTTACCGTTTTCACTGTCTGTCGTCTCAACGTGGAAAGTCTTCAGCTCCTTGTCGTAGGTCACCTTCACGTACCTCCGATTGAAGCCGCGCTTCTTTTTCCCCTCCTTCACAAGGACGGGGGCAACACCCTGGAGCGGTATGAGACCCTTGCAGAAGGGGCACCTAACCCCCCGAGCAAAAATGTAGTTGTCCGCGTCATCCGGGAAGTACTTCCCTAGCTCCTCCTTAGCCTTCGCGATAAAACGCTTCGCAGCTTTCAGCGTTTCCTCGAAGAGACCCGCATCCGCGTACTTCGCCGGGTACTCTAAGGTAGCCTTAAGAATCAGGTAGGCTACTGGGTTATACTCCACCGCGACAGTCTTGAAACCCATCCTCAGAGACTCGAGAGGAATGCTACCCCCTCCAGCCATGGGATCCAAGACGGTAATATCATGCGGTTCTCGGCCAAGTTGCTCGCGGATCGTCCTAGCGATAGAATCCCTTTTGGGATGAACCATGTAGATTATTTTTTGCTTTCCTTTATATGCATCAGAGATCCCTGAAAGTTGCTTGAGCAGATCTGTGCTTGTGTTTTCTGGAAGTAGCGACGCTAGCGTTAAGACTCTCGCAGCGCCTGCAGGTCTTCTAGCAAACCATGCGTGAATATTATGTATCTTGGGGATCCGAATAAAGCCTGCCTCTTTCGCAGACAAGGAGTTAACTTCGTTCACAGGAAATTCTTTCTCAATGAGTCGTCTCATTGTTCCACCGGGTAAGTACTGAAATAGTCTTTCTTACACATGTTATTTAATGATAGCTTTATATCTTTTAACATGTGCTCTTTTAGGAATATTTAAGTTGTCATTAAAACCCAGCATAAAATCACTAAGCCATACCTGTGCATTTGTTCATATATAGACAAGAAGGCTGAGACTATTGTTGCATAAAGCAGGCTTAGAATTAGAATTTTTTCTACGCGGGAAAAACTAGGGGTTCTATAAGAGCCTTTTCTGCATCCTCCTCAATAACTACCAGGTATAATCTGTTGATGTTCCACTTATGTGATGCATGCTTAAGCCTAGCTATGGCTTTAATTGCACCATCGCTATGATGAACCTAAAAAAACGGCTACGGGGTGCTTCCCATCCTTAAGATCTCTCTTGCTACCCCACCAGGCAACATCAAACCTATAACTCTCACTCCTATATTCTGTAACCACGTAGTAATTAAGTAATTCACCAACTTCCCTCAACCAATCTTAACCAACCGCATGCCCAGACTGCATATGCTGGAGAAAAATTTCTCTGAACATGTTTGCTTGTTGTTCTTTTAGTTTTTGAGGTCCTGGCAGAATTTTTATGCCTTTTTCTTCTAGTGTTGTCTTTGGGATAAGTTTCCACTGTTTTGGATCTTCTGGGTGTTCGAGGATTCCGGGAGCAGCAACTTTTATTTCGAGGAAGAATGGTGTCCATTTCTCGCCTTGTGGCCAGTATTTTTCCGACAGCTGCAATGTTTCTCTGGCTATTCCGTAGATTGCCAGTCCCCCCTGTGTTGCCTCGGATCTAGTAACGTAGATGAATATCTCGCTGTTTTCTAGCTGTCTAGTGATCCATGTGAACCTCTGGTTTACTCCCCAGATCATCCAGTTGTCTGGTTTATCTCTGAGGAGCGGGGTCTTCTTGTTCTTCATATCGATGAGGCTCCAGGAGAGGTTTGTTGGTGTACCTTTCAGGAGAAATGCTTCTGGCATANTGCTTTTACTGCTATAATGGCTTAATAACTTTATGCTTTAAGATNAACCGCATGTAGAAATTTAATGGATTGTTGCGTGAATTTCTGAGCCATTATTCAGCTTATTTCATTGTGTGCTTATTTGTAAAAAAATATAATTTAGATTTAATTATTCTATTTTTTATAGCGAGATTAATTTCGATTATGAGTTATTCCTCTTTATTATTCGAAGTACCTCATTGAGCTACAGGTGCTACGAA
>JGI20130J15133_1003531_pt1 | contig 10727 bp, 8 predicted proteins | sample WasSprMetagenome_FD_15133 | JGI IMG/M metagenome (IMG submission 15133) | reverse complement strand
ATCAGAACTTGATGGGTTTGCTGAAACGCTTCCGCCACCTGATGGGTTAACAGCAACCGTAAGCTGGTACTGGAGTTTCATGTAGGCCGTAAGCGTTGTTGCGGCTGTTACTGAAACTGTTCTCGGGTTGCTCGTTGAGCCGCCGCTCCACTGAGTGAAGACGTAGCGTGTTCCGGAGCTTGGGCTGTATGGCGAAACAACTTCAACTGTGTGGGAGCCGTAGGAAACTGTTGCTTGAACCTTTCCGCTTGAGTCAGTCGTATATGAGGTCCCATCAACTTTAATTGTCACGCCTTGGATGCCTGTCGTCGTCCCGCTTCTGTAAACGTAGATCGTCAGCGTGTATGTTGTGCCTGTAAAGACTGCTGTTAAGCTGTGGGGGGCGTTCATGTTTACATTTGTTGGGTTGCTTGTTGAGTAATCTGAACCGTCGAGCTGCCATTTGCTAAACGTGTAGCCTGCGCTTGCCTGAGCGGCTGCAGTAACGCTTGTTCCAGCGTCATAGTAGCCGTCCGAGCTTGATGGATTGAGCGATACGCTTCCAGCGCCTGACGGGGAAACGCTCACCGTCAACCGATATTCAGTGTGATATGAGGGGCTGACGCTCCCTGAGCTTGAAACGGTTATTGTCCCGCTTGGTGTACTGTGGTTCGCGTATCGCTTTCCATCAGTCGTCGTGCTAACGTATTGCTGGTATGAGTAGCTATGAGGTGTGCCGCTATCCCACCAAAAGCTTACGGGAAGGTTTGAATATCCATAGTTTGTTCCGTCAACCGTTACAACAGTCCCGAAAGCGTCCGAGCTTAACCCGCTGGCTGTGAACGTCCACTGGTACTGGGTCTTATAAGTGGCTGTAATAGCGCCGCCGGCTGAGGGAACTACTATTGTTCCGCTCTTAGCTGTTGACAGGCCGCTCGTTGAAACCCACGCATAGCGCTTTCCGCTTGTTGTTGAGCTGACCGGATCAGACCACGTGAAGCTGTGAGATGAGTCGACAGTCCAGGTGAAGCTTATTGGGAGCTGACCGTAAGAGTAACCCAAGCTGTCGACGGTTAAAACCGTACCAGAGGCGTCTAAGCTTAACCCGCTCGCGGAGAATGTGACTGTTGCGGTCTGTGTTGCGGTCTGCGTAACTGCGCCTGAAACCACAACTGGGAAGACGTTTCCGCGCTCAGTTTGGAGTCCGAGCCTGCTTACGCCGCTGGTCAACATAATGTTAACGATGAAGGTTCTGCTTTCAAGCGGAATTATCCTCATAGTCTGGCTGAGGTGGATGGGTAAGAGCGACCCGTCGGGGTTTACAAGGAGGACGTAGGATATTGCTAGGGGGACTTCGCCTGTGTTGGTAACGTTAAACGTGGCGGTTCCAGTGCTCGGGTCGTAGCTTAAGAGAGCTGCTTTAAGATTCTCCCTCAGCTTCTCGGAAATTTTGCCAGTTGTCTCGGTTCCGGTTTTTGCGGACTGCATCTGACTCGTGGAAATGTAGAGAAGCGCGGCTGTGAAAGTGCTGACGAGAAGTATGACTATTAAAACTGCAACTATCGAGCTGACCGCAAACCTGCCCTCTAGAAGCTTACCCAACCAGAGACACCAAAAGGCTTCAGAGTCAGAACTTTAAAGCGTAAAGCATGGTGCGGAGGCCCTAAGCTTGAAAAAGAGGAGGACTAAGGGGACTGACTAGGGAGCCTGCTCGAAGCCTAAGCTTACGGTTGGCTCGGGGACAGCTCTTGGAACGAACAGGATGCTTTCCATGTAAGACCACCTTGAGGTTAGGTCTATGTAGTTGGAGCCGTCGCCCCGGCAGATGCACTCGGTCGGCGTTGCAGACGACCACAGCCGGTAAACGTTGAACTGGATGTAGCCGTTCCTGTACAGGATTGTCTCGAAATCTGCAGGCGTGGACGGACTACCGTAGTAAGTTGTCGCCCACCTGTATGCAACGTACTGGCCCAAGTTCGCATCGGTTCCCATTATCTCGTAGATTCCGGCGTCGCTCCTGTAGCTGGTGCTTATATAAAGGTCGTCCCAGTGGGCAGTCAGGATCTTAGAGCTCATGTCGAGGTAGTTTGAGTACCGCGAGTCGCCTGCGCCGTCCCACCTAAGCAGCCCGTTTGTTGAAAGCGTTATTGTGCTAACTGAAGTTCCGTAGATTGTAATGGTGTATGGCATAGTCCTGGAGCCGTAGCTGTCGTCGCCGGAAATGCCTAGGTAAGTCCCGCCTGAAATCCATTCCTTGCTTGACAGAATGAACGCGTCATAGTAGGCGTCGCAGTCTCCGGTCGTAAACCTGCTCGATATTCTCTTTCCAAAAACTGCAACCGAGTTGCTCTGGGAAGTTGCCGACGGGTTGCCGTAGTACATGTAGATGGTCTTTGTCCCAGCGGGTATGGATGGAACCTTAACCCATATCTTTGTGCTCGCCGTGTTTACTGTGCCTGGCTCAATCCAGTAGCTCAGAAGCGTTGCACCGTCTGAATCCGTAAACCTTATGTCTCCGCCGTCGGAGCGCATTTTGCCCGCCGATATGAGCGAAGCCGTGTCAACCTGAACCAGTATCTGATAGTTGCTAAGGCTCAGGGTGCTTGATATCGTTATTGGGCGCCGGTAGCTCCAGCCCGTCAGCCAAGGTATGAAGTTCGCCGTTTCAGTTACCGGTCCGTTCATCGTTGTGGTAGCAGGGTTAGCTGTTCCAGTGTACGACCCAGAGCCTGAACCGGTCCAGCTGGCGAACGCGTATCTGGAGGCTGGGGTGGCGGATATTTGCACTTGCGTTCCAGCATCCCTCCAGCCGCTACCTGGAGAAACCGTCCCGCCGTAGGTTGGGTTAGCCTGCATTGTCAGATAGTACTGCGTCTTGTAGGTGGCTGAAACTGAGCCGCCTCCAGATGGCACTATTATCGAGCCGCTTTTGGCTGTTGAGGGGCCGCTTGTTGAAACCCAAACGTACTGTTTGCCTGAGACGGTTGAGGAAACAGGGTCCATCCACCCAAACGTGTGGTTGCTTCCAATGTTCCAAGTGAAGCTTTTCGGAAGCTGGCTGTAAGAGTAGCCTACGCTGTCAACGGTTAAAACCGTGCCAGAGGCGTCCGAGCTCAAGCCGGAAACCGTGAAAGTGACGGTCGCGGTTAAAGGCGCAAAGTTCGCCGTTTCAGTTATCGGGCCGTTCACGGTTACAGAGGAGGGGTTCGCCGTTCCCGAATATGAGCCTAACCCTGAACCAGCCCAGCTGCTGAACACGTATCCGGAAGACGCTGTAGCCAATATTTGAACGGTTGAGTCGGAGTCGTACCAGTAGGTTCCAAGCGCAGGGTTCGTTGTGCCGCCGCCTAAAGGGTTAACGTTCATCGTTAGGCTGTACTGGGTTTTGTACGTGGCTATTACGTAGCCGTTCGCGTTTACTGTGAAGGAGTTGTCAGACTGCTTTGTTGACAAGCCGCTTGTGGAAGCCCAAACGTATCTCACTCCTGAGCTTCCGCTCACAAGAGAGCTCCATGAGAAGCTGTGTGTCGAGCCTGAAACCCACTGGAAGGTTTTTGGTAGCTGGCTGTAAGTGTACGGGGACCCGTCAACCGTCAAAACGGTTCCTGACGCGTCTGAGCCAAGTCCTTGAGCGGTGAAGGTTACGTAGACGGGCTGTCCGGGCGGGACCGTCTGCGTGGTTCCGCCTTGAACAGGTTGCTCCTCCCAGAAGATGTTTCCAAGGGAGGTCACAACGCCGACTGGCCAGTTTGGTGGCACGCCATCTGGCAGGTTGATTTGCTTTGAACCTAGGAGGGGGATAATGTCGGATATATTAAAGTATCGTACACTCTCGCCCTCCCCAGGACGGTTACGCGCCAAAAGCCCAACTATGACGGCAGGCGTAGAGCCCTCGTTTGTGACGTTAATTTGGTCGGCGCTCACCCGTTCGACGACTAGGCTTTCCTTAGCCTTGGTCGCCACAGCCTCGTTGGCGTTTTTCACACTCGTGTTGTATTGGTTTGACTCCATAACGACGATGCCTATACATGTCAGAACGATCATGAAGACGACTATGATGGCTATTGCGCCTACAGCCACCGTTCCCGTTCTCTGCCTTAAACGTTTATTTTCCATATGAATATGCCTCCCTCCTTCGTGGTGAAAATGGCGTCGAACTGCGAGGGGAGCTGGTTCATCGTAATTTTCAACACAACAAGCTCCTTGGGGTCTATGCATCCATTACCAACTATGCCTCCGTACTCTTGGTTAATGCTATACGAGTATGCTGTACCATTGATGTAGAGCTTGTCGGGAGTTGAAGCCTCAGACCCGTAGTTGTAAATGTAGAGGTACAGATTGCTTCCGTCCTTGTAAGCGTAGGTCAAGCTCAGGAGCTGACGTTGCCTCCTCTCAGCCGCCCTAATCAGGTCAACCATGCTGAGCGCCTGGCTCTGCGCCACGCTCCTTCCAGCCACGATGTAAGCCACAGACATGGCTATCGTTATCATGGCTATGAGAACGGCGCCTACAATCTCGCTTACGGCACGCCTCTGAACAAACAACCTGCTCACAAGCTCACCTAAAAAAGGGAAAGCGAACACTTTAAAATGAAAGATATGGCAGCTGGAAAAGCAGAACAGGATGTCAACCCAAGCAGTACACTATAATGGTCTTTTCGAAGGTGCTGGTTCCGTCGCCTGCCTTAATTTTCACGGGATAGCTTTTGCCGACGGTAAAACCTGTCCCTATATTGACATCAGTAAAGCTGTATGAAGCAAACGCATCCGGGTTCAGAGTAGCCGTTAAGATCTCCTTTCCTCCTGTTGCCGGTTTCTCTGTTCCAGAATCGTCCCATATGGATACATTACAGGACGTTATCGGCTTGTTACCTGTGTTTTTTACTGTTATGGAGAAAAGGACTTTCGACGGTGAGGCAGCTTTAACGAGGTCGCATGAAACGATGTCAACTTGCAGCGTAGAGCTCATGGTTCCGACTGTGCTGAAGAACAGGGAGTATACGGCTAGGCTTGCAACAACCGTTATAGCTATCAGAATTATCGTCGCCAGCAATGGGCTCACGGCTTTCCTGCGTTTTAGAAGTTGGTAGCCGAAAATGTTCACTTGCACCACCTCACTAACCATTACAAGTGACCACCAGCGACTTGGCGAGTGTGCTGTTGTCGGACGCTGTTATGCTAATTTTTACAGGATAGGATCGTCCAACCGTGGCTGAAGCAGCCACGAAGGTGGTTGAATTACTCCAAACTTGACCTGGTTGCAGGGTGATACTTGAATCTGAAAGCGAAGCGTTTCCTGAGTCAAGGAAGACGGTTACCGTGATGCCACTTATGGGTTTGTTGCCTGAGTTCTTTATCGTGGCGGAAAACAAGCCTGTTGATGATGTTCTCACTAAATCAATCGAAACGATTTGTATGTTCAGCTGGGAACTCATGGTTCCAGCTGTGTTGAAGAACAGGCTGTAAATCATGAGACCTGCAGCGACTGTTATGGCTATGAGGATTATGGTGGCTAGCAGTGGGCTCACAGCTTTCCTGCCGAATGTCTCTCTTTTTAAACGCATTTCACGCTTCACCATTAGTGTCTGTGCGTGAGAACCTTAAAATGGGGAAATAAAAAGGTGAGGAATGTTAAGGTTTCTGGTATACGACATACCAGAACACTGAATTAATATCGCCTATATTTGTAATGGACTCAGTTATACTAGTCGTTCCGTACTTCAATGCTCCGCCGCCGCTTTGCCATCGCATAAAGTTGTAGGTTACGCCGGGAACAACGGCAGAAGCTGGAGCGTTTCCTGTGAACGAGGCTATCCAGTACGGAGGGCCGTTCCATGAGCTTGTCGGAAGGTAAACTATTATGTATCCTGCGTCGTTTGAGCACAATCGCAACGTTTGACCGCCAGTTGTGATGTTTATATTCACGCCCTCAAGTCCGTTGTTGTTGGTGTCTACAACGCATATTGTAAGTTTGATCTTAAAGAAGTGCTCAATGTTGCCTGCATCCCACACCGTTGCTGAATCGCCCTGAACTGTTTGGCCCCCAACAACCCAGTAGCCAGGGATACATTCGTCCGTTGAGGATATGGCCGTAAATGTTGTTCCCTCCAGGTACCAGCCTGTGCTTGGCGTGCTGTTTGTGCCGACGTTTGAACCTAGGTAAGACTCGTAGGAGCCGGGAAAGAGATTGATATTGACGTAGATGCGCCTTGAATAGTAAGCTACAACTTCCCCTCCGCCTGGTACGGCGGTTATCGTGCCTTCTCTTTCGGTGGAAAGCCCCTCAGTACGCGTCCAATTGTACATTGTGTCGACGCTTCCAGCCGGGCTACTAAAGTCCGGCGTCTCGTCAAGGGCTAAGTCATACCATGCGAACGTATGTGTTGATCCGACATACCAGTAATATGTTACGGGCAATTGCTGGACAAGGTACCAATCATCGTCGACTTGTAGGATCCAAGCGTCCCTGCCAGTGGCGTTCCTGCAGCTTCCGTGGTACTGGAACATTGCTTTGAAGGTTACTTTTGATGACTCTCTGACGTCGAGTAGGAAGAAGCTGTTCTTCCTAATGTTTTCTGACGTTGCTGTGACTGTTATATTGTAAACCCCTATCGGCGTTGACTCGGAGGTGTAAATGCTCAAAGTGCTGACGAAGGGCGGCATCTCTTTTGACGGTTTGAACTGGGCCGAAGCCCCCGCAGGCAAGCCTGAAACGGATAGGCTAACTTCGTCTTGTATTGATGTGGTGAGGGAAACGAAGACGCCGATCGTCGCCGGTTTTTCGCGCAGTGTTACGACGCTTTCAGGACTTACGGAGATTGAAAAGTTGAATTCCGGAGGCGGTGCGTTTGTCCAAGCGATCTGGTCTATTACAAAGCCGTCGTAGTTAACGCTAGCATCTGATTTTAGCCTAACTTTCAAAGCGTCTCCAACAACCCAAGGCGACCAGATATCAGTATAAAAATCACTGTAACGCTGCACCTCATAGCCAGTTGCATTCATAACATAAACACGGTCGTACCAACATTCGACCTCTATATATTGGAAGTGAACCTTTATTTGTGTTGCTCCCGCCCTCGTTATTATCCAAGTGTTGTCGTAGTTGTTCGGATACGGGTGCGGGCTTTCAATGTCGCAGTTTTCGACATTGCCTACCAGAGTAAATATCGGTTGCAATGTGCAGTTTTCATACATCGTTAAAGTTAGAGGGTTATCCGTGAATGTGTCTGGATAATTGCTACCGTCTGGATAGTACTCGTCATAAATCCATTCTTCAAAGGCGTATCCTGGACTTGGAATGGCGGTTATTGAAAGTTTGTCGGATCGAAGGCAAGCGTAAGTTCCCGGTTCAGGGCTCGTTGTCCCGCCTTCTGTTGTTATAATTGAAAGTGTCAAGGCTTTAGCGAAGTATGCGTACACTGTATGGTTCATGTTCATAGTGATGGTTAAAGTCGTGTTTGAACCATCATCGACGCCATCAACCCTCCAGCATACAAACTTAAAACCAGGGTCGGAAAAGGCTTTAATCGTAACGTTTTTTCCTGTCGCAATGGCATAGGTGCCCAGGCCTGGATTTGTTGAGCCTCCGGCGCTTGCATCAATTGTTAACCTAACTGCGTCGAAAACAGCTTTGAGAGTGCAGCTTTGGTTGATGGCTGCCTTTATCGGGTTGTCTGAGCCAACGTTCACCCCGTTCAGCTCCCAATGGAACTTAATGTCCCAACTTCCTGGAGCTGCGGCTACTTTGACGTACCTTCCTTTTTCATAAAAATATGTCCCCGGCGATGGGCATGTAGTTCCACCGAACGTTGTCTGGATTGTTAGCTGCAATAGCGGCTCGAAAACCGCCTGCAAAGTGTGGTCACGATCCACAGTGACGGCAATCGTGTCGTCTGCCCCATTATCAACGCCGTCGAGGACCCATTTTTTGAAGACATAACCAGAAGTTTGCAGGGCTGTCGCAGTGAACCTTGCTCCGGTTTTCATTATATACTTATCTGGCTGCGGCGTTATTGTTCCCCCTGTTGAAGTTAACGTTAAAGTTGATGTTGAAACGCTGCTTGCTTTAACGAAAACCGCCTGCAAAGTGTGGATCGCGTTCATCGTCATAACTATCTTATTGCTTGGGGCTACTTCGGAACCGTCTAAAATCCACTTGTCCAAGACGTAGCCGGAGTCTGATATGGCTGAAACTTCAGCTTTATCACTGTACCAGTATGACCCGGGCGCGGGATCCGTAGTGCCGCCGGAAGAAGACGTTATTGTCAAAGCCCGCTCGCAAAGCTGGTCATACCCATCCACAGGATGCCCATCAACGTTTGATGGCACACCGTAGAACTTCACTCCGTTTTGGTATCCAATAGTGTAAGCCCATGTCGTGGCAAAGTCGCCGGAACCAATCAATGCCCATATAACATACGTGCTTCGGTCGCCTGTCCTTGGAGATTTAACCATAGCACCCCAATTAGTAGTTACTGGCGTCCACCTCGCCGATCCACGTGCCCGGCGCGTCCACTTTCAGCTCGACCTGGTAGATCTTCGGAGCTGTGGTTAAGCCCTCCATGGCTCTGACGCCCTCAGCCTCCTTGATAGGCCTGACCTGGATCGCCTTCTTCTCCCTGTCGTATAGGACTACGTAGCCCTGGCCGCATGTGCATTTGAATTCGCTTACAGCCTCAACGGCCTTTCCGAAGATCTCAGTCTTAGTAGGCTTTGGCGGTTTAGGCGGCTTCTCCTCTTCACCTTCTTCTTTCTTCTCTTCCGCTGGCGAACCGACAAGCCTCTCCGTCACCATCAGCATGTAGTCAACGTCTGTTTTGTCCCTCGCTGCCGCAGCAAGTGTGGGCTGATGCTCAGGCGGTGCTTGGGCCACTATCTTCATCTTTTCAGGCGTAACGGTGGCCCCTTCCTTGACCGCCTGCTCCAGCATTCCCTCAGCCTGCTTCGTCAGCCGCTTCCCGCTTTCAATAAGCTGTTGGGTTCTCTCCTCACCCAGGAGCTCCCTGCAGACCTTAGCCATCTCCTCGTCCTTCGCCACAAGCTTTGAAAGCTTGACGTAGTTGACTGTCCCCCTGAGCAGGTTGTAGCTTAGGCAGAACTTCTTTAGCTCGTAGTCTGAAGCCTCGATCTCGACTGCTGGGAGGTGCGTCCACCCCAGCTGTTGCGCTATGCGCCAACGCTTCTCGCCGTTCACTATCTCCCAGACATTGCCTACTCGCCTGACAGTTATTGCCTCAGTTTTCTCAGGTCCGGAAATGCGCATCTGCGCCTTCAGTTTAGCCTCGTCCTCTGATGGAAGCTCAATCGCGTTCCACTCGTTCGTCTTCAGCTTCTCAACGGGCACCATTCCTAACATTTTCACGCTTTTTCACCTCCTTCCATGTTTTTATTAACCAACAGTTCTTCACAGATGAGCCCAAAGTATCCCGAGCCTGCCGTTAAAAAGCGGACACTATAATCGTTCGCCTTTAACGCCTTAACAGGGACCATCCCAAACATCTTCATGTGTTTTCATCTCCTTTGGACACTCCGTTTCGCAGCCTTTCAGCGGCCATAACCCCCAAACCCTTCCTTTTTATGGCCTTTAAAACGGGCGTCTGCAGCGTGGGTGGAAGCGGCGGCCTGTGCTTNTTNAACAGCTGCGCTGTGGACTGGCTGTAGCCGACGCCCAACGTCTTGGTTATCTTGTCGGCGCCCATCCATCCTCCGAAAACCTCGTCCGCTACGCATATGGCCGTCGCAGCTGCGCAAACGGGGTCCTTGCCGAACAGTTCGTCTTCAGCCGCCTTACACAGCGTTATTGCGTAAGCCTCAACTGTTGCAGCGTAGCTTCTGTCCGCCAAACCTTCAAGCCTGGCGCAGAGCCTTCCCACGTAATCGGCCGGAGTGAACATTTTCCCGGGCGGCGGCACTACCTCCGCAGCTTTCGTTATAAGTTTGTAGAAGCTCGCTGTTTTGAACCCGCCGTTCCCGTCTCTCCTTGCGAGGAGCGCGTTGACGAGGTTCACGTACTCCTTCATTGTCACTGGATATCCCTGAACCTTAAGCGCGTTCCAGAGGGAGACGGCGGAGACCTCAACGACCTTCAGCCTCTTCCCCTTCTCCCGCATCTCCTTCAAAAGCCTCTTGGCGTAGACTATTGCCTCCTCCTCAACGGCCTTTGGAAGGCTGAGCCTGTCCGCCAGGCCGTTTATCATGTTCGCCACCGTCGCCTCAGTCCGCTCCACGCCTTCAAGCCTTCCGATCTGCCTAGCCAAACGCACGCCGTCTGGACCTAGCTTGCGGACGTCTGAAAGCGCAGGCTTGCCGCTTGTCCTAGCCATACTTGTGAAGGCGAAGCTTCCACGAGCAACTGCTGGAACGAAGTGCGCAGCGTACTCAACCTCGCCGACGACGACTCCGCAGCTGCGGCACACGACCTCGCCGGTTTCTCCGTCGCGCACAAGGTAAGTGCTGCCGCACTCTGGACACCTCTCGTTTTCTTCAGCCGCTTGTTGACTCACGGGACACCCCCAGTAAGAAGCGTTGCAGAGTAGACCGCAAGTCCATGAAAAGTAGACCGCCGCCGCAAGTTCTCCTATTTAAGTCTTCCGTTTTCAATTCTGAACAGGTGCGTTTCTGGCTTTTGACCATGGCGAAACCTATTTCGGGGGGCGAAGAACTCATGCGCTCGCGTCGTCTGTTAAGCCCTTAGCCCTCTTAACCTAACATTTTGAGAAGATTTTTATGATTTATTAGACTATCAACTTT
>JGI20130J15133_1003527_pt1 | contig 10733 bp, 8 predicted proteins | sample WasSprMetagenome_FD_15133 | JGI IMG/M metagenome (IMG submission 15133) | reverse complement strand
GGATATGCTCTCCGCATAGTGGAACATTTTCAGATGCTCTCGTGCCTCATCAAGCTTATGACCAGCCCTCTCTAGAAAGCTTTCAGCCATGCTTAACAATTTCTTTTTGTCGCTCATCTCAGTCATCTTAACCCTACTGCCTAGTAAAGTTTATCTGTAAGAAAAACTAAATATAAATATTATGTCACTATTTAGTTAAGTTTAAATATAAGTAACTTACTTCTTGCTTTATGAGGTCATTATACTCAGAAGGAATAAGTACTGTGATAATGAAGAAAAAGCCTGAGGAAGCGAATAAATCAGGGCATCGCAACTTACACGCCATAAAAGGAGGGGACATTTTCTATCGTTAGCCATGAGGAGATCATTATGTCTGAAGCTTTTGTAGAGCTTAACATCCAGTCTGTTGTCAAGTTTTTCGAGCACTATTCAGGCCTTTTACAGGTAGTCGCCTCCTTTATCATGGCTTATATCAGCTACAGAATGTACAGGAATGCAATAAAGGTATCAGAGAAACCTGCTGTGGTCGAACTGTCTCAGTTTTTCATAGCCCCACTTGAGAGATATCTTCAGGATCTAAGGGAAAAAGAATGCGAAAAATTTTCCCCTATGAACTGCTTCCGTTTGCTGGAGGCGAAGCTCAGCGCTCACGGTTATTACACATATATATCACTTCTGCCCTCCAACGAGATTCTCTTGGCAGAGTTTTACTCCATTCTCGATAGGACAAAGAAAAGGAGAACATGGGATCTCAGGGTGAAAGAACTTGATGGTCTCTGTGAGAGGTTGACCTTAAGGATCAATGCATTAAAAGAGAGGTTAAAAGAGCTTATTGAGGAGCACAGGGATGAGATTAAAGAAAAGTATGAGACCATTGATTGGCTGAAAAAGAGTTATCCTACTTTTCAGGATCTCATCAATAGCATGGTAAATGAATTTTATGAATGCTATATAAGGAGAAAGAAAGATCAGAGCATGGGGAACCTCTCATGGTACTACTTCGATGATCTATTTAACAGAATAAAGGGTGAATTAAGCTACGATCTTGAAGAAATAGACGATATAAGAAGGAGAAGAAATGATACAATAGAGAACCTCATATCCCTGCTGAGGGATGTACGTGATCACCTTAAAAATGAATATAAATTGACTCCATCGGAGCAATCCCTCCGAATTCTCTCTGATTATTATTGATTTCAGCTAGTGAAGAGCTGTGATGCACACTGTCCCACTAGAAGTCATTCTTTATCGCTTAACATGTATAGTATTCCTACTGCCATTGTTCCTAGGACCAGCCAATGCGGTGAATCATAAAGCAGATGTTTAACAGGATCCACAAGAGGGCTGAACCAATCCCAATGGGCCTTATAGTGATCTCCATAATCCAGAAGATGTATCCTCCTCCCATCCTCCAGCGTCAATTCATAGTCAGCTTTTTGTCCTCGTGGCTCGCCAAGAGTCCTTATGAATCCCTCTGCTTCAGGATCTGGGATGAGAGTTTTCGGTATTATTATATCCGTATGAGCTGGCATACTCCTTACCTGTAATAACATGTACTTCATACCCATCTCTGAGTTATATGTTAGATCCTATATAAACTTTTACAGTTTTTGTTTTCGCTCCCTCAGCCACTTTATCACTAACGAGTTTTTATAGTAAAATTGAGAGACCTAGTAATAATTTTATTTGATACTTTTTAGCATAAAAAGAATATTAACTCTAGTTTCAATGGAGCCATTCATTAAGTGTTCTATTTGTGTTCCCTCCTCTCCTTCTCCTCCTTCTACCTCTAGGTCTTTCGATTTCTTGAATCTCTTCTGATCCTCTAATAGCCCCTCTTCTAGCTTCTCCAGCTCTCGACAGCCTTCTTCTGGCCATCTCCAAGACCATTGCTCTAGCACTTTCAACAATATTCTCTAGTCCTAATATTCTCCCAACCTCATGATCAATATCCTTTATAACAGTGTTGAACAGACCAGTAATACCCTCTCTAACATCGCTCCTTCCAGTAAGCTCCTTAGCAAGTTCGGATCCAAAAACACTCTCAACTCTATTAGCACCACCAAGCTTTCTAGTCTCTGTCTCAAGTTTGTCAAAGAGCTGGGCAAGGTGCTCTATGTCTTCTTTTGGCAGGCTCTTTACGTCCAGGATGGGCATCTCCTCAAGCACATTGGCTTCTAGAGCTAAGGCACCACCACCTGTGGATCTCCCACTTGCTTCAAAGTAAAGCTTTGCAAACGATGAGTTGAGATACGTAAGCAATGCCCTTAATTCGTCATCGGTGAAGGTTATGTTCTCACGAGGAACGAGCGTCATGAGATCGTCGTCACAAGCTATAGTAAAGGTGGCCAGAGCAAACCTGTGCCAATATTGGGCGTAGCGAGATGCTATAATCGGCGTTTCTACGACCCCTTCCAGGTCGTACCAGTCGAAGAACACATCGCTGTGCTCTCTCCTAGTTTGAGCCGCTAAGGATTCGCTCACGGGCTTGCCCTCAGCCTCTCCAGGTCTCCTTCTAAGCCTTATCTGAGCGTTAGGACCTTCACCCAACTGTATGTAGTTTCTTACGGTTTCCGGAATCTCGTTCCTAGCTTTATGGCACAGGAATAAATAACTTTCCACACCTTCCTTCCTAAGCTCCTCCCAGTCCCTCTGGGTAAAGGTAAAGAACCTTAAGTACCTAGAAGATGGTAAAAGCGGATGTAAGAATTCCCGCGGTATGCCTAGCTCCCTAGCTCTCTCTTCAGTTAAGTAGAAGAACTCGTTACCGCCGACGTTCCTCACACCCCTTATCTTCCCTATTGATGTCAAGTAGAGGTATGATATATTGCCATAACTGGAGTCGAAATATTCAGAGACCCTTTTGATCAAGGGATTTTGCTTCAGCACTTCCAAAATTTCACCGGGCTCGAAGAGCAGGTCGAGCCATCTCTTATCCTTCGGGATGTCTCCTTGCCTGTAGACCTTTATCCAGTATCTCTCCTTAGCTTGTTCAGGGTTGTTTATTGCCCAGAGTATGTCCTCAACCTTGAATGCCCTTCCTTTGGGGATGTGGAGGTGCATGAAGACTGTCTTATTATCATCGACTGGCTCGCCCGGAGCGGGCTTCTCCAGCAGGATTATGCAGGTACCTATCAGGGGGACGGGAAAGACTCTTGCCGAAATATCTATCAACGCCTTAACTTTGAAGTTCTCCAGCAGGTAGCGGCCGAAGTCCACTCCGTACAGCGTTTGCAACCAGCTGTCCGATATTATCATCCCGAGCCTTCCTCCGGGCTTCAGGAATTCCTTGGCCCACATTATGAAGTATACATAGATGCCCGGTTCCCTTCCTCTCTCGACATCTGCATGAAGATTATACTTTGTAAGCAGGGATTTTAGCCTATTCTCTATGTTCTCCCTGACATTCTGGGAAATTTCAGTCCATCTAGTGTAAGGAGGATTGCCGAATACAGCATCAAATCCCTCCTTTGGCAGATATATCCTCCTTTCCTTTGGTCCCTCAGGGGTCTGAACCTTATAGGGTAGAAGGACCTCCTGTCCCGGAATTATGCTGAAGAAGTCGAAATCTATGATATTCAGGTTTGTCGCAGGTGCTAGTATGTTCTTCATAGCGAGGTTCATGGAAGTGAGCTGAGCTGGAAATGAGTTTATATCGATGGCATATATCTGATTCAGGACTTTCTCGTGCACTCTTCTCGATGGTATCGTCCTCTTTCCGGTCTTGAACTCGACAAGCCTCCAGTATGCCTCCACTTCAAAGGTCCCGCTGCCGCATCCAGGACCTAGGACAACATCATCCCCGCTTCTGATACACCATGTTGTGATGAGCTCTGCTATCGGCCTAGGGGTGTAGAATTGACCGAGTCTGTGTCTCTCCTCCTCTGGTATCAAGTTCTCATAAACGTGGCCTATCACATCCCCGAACTCCTGCAGGTTAATGCCGGACAGCATTCTTATCAGCTCATCTATCTGAAAGAGAGCTCTTTCATCATCAGCTATGACAATGTGATCGTAAAGCCCTGTGCAGAATATCTGCTCAAAATCCCTAGAGGTCTTCATTGCATCACTGAAAAATTCGTTCAGGCGCTGAAGGTAATCCTTTGAGCTCTTCACATCGCTTGCGAATGGCTTGAGTTCTGGCAATTTATAGTAATACTCGAGAACTTTGTAAAATATAATTTTATTCATTAAAACATATATCATCATCCTCGAGAGGTTCTCCACTCTCTCCAAGCTCCGTCCGACTATATCAGCGAGCCCGTTAGAATATCCTATTTTTCTAGCATATCCATCCAGCATCCCATAGAAGTCTTGATCCCTCCTAAGCTTGATGAGAAGAGGTCCACGCACAAAGTACCTGTCCATGAAGTCAACGAAATATCTTAGCTGATCTATCAGCCAAAATCCTATCTCCTTCCTCACCTTCAGCACTTCTACCTCTTTCAGCCAGAGCTTGACCGAGGTATCAAGCAGCTTGAATGCAAGCTCCTCCCTCAGAGGTCCCTCCTCATCAAAGACATAGTACTTGCTAACAAGCCTCATAAAAGCCTGAGGGCTCATAGCAGATGAATAATCGCTCCTAGAGACAGCATCTCTATCAAGAAAGCTCCATGGATCATCAACAGGTCCAAATAACACTATTATATCAGGATTTGCTGCAGCAAAAAGCGGAGTAGCTGGAATGTTNAAATCATCCTTTGCAAGAGCAGCATAGCTTAGGGCTTGAGCTATCACAGATGGACTATNCGGTGAGAACTCTCGGGAAAATCCCTTCTCAGTTNTCCTCTTGGTCTCTATTATCAGGACTGGAACTCCATCTGATTCCCTCACCACAACNATATCCGGGGTTTTCCCACCTAGCTTTGGCTCCCCCATTAGAACCTTCAGTTTTAGGCCTCCAATGGGACCTCTTGAGCATATGCTTTCAAGAAGATCCCTTAAATTGAGGGCAAATTCTATCTCAGGCCTAGACATCGAATTAATCGATGCCAAAAGCTTATAAATTTTGTTAAAGGATATTCTCTGCCATGTCTGAGGAGCTGATATTATGTCCTAGGTGTGGATCAAGGGCGAATGGACCGATAACAAGCGGAAATCTGATGTTTTACTGGTGTGATAATGATTCCTGCAGAAATGTGTGGTCCACTGGTTTTAGATCTCCCATTCACCACAGACTGCCCGTTGAAAGAGGACATATAATTTCCTTCCTTAGAAATGAAAGAAGAGAGGCCTCCAGGACCACTGAGGAGATAGGAAGGGGCATACTGGTGGATGAGAGGAGATCAAAGGATGGATTGAGCAAAATAGCACGAATAAAAGCTGTTATAAGCAGGGAAACAACTCTCAGGCCCTATGATGCGATTTACTATGGCAACTCCTTGGGGGTTATTCTAGAGGCATCTGAGAACGGGATGAGCCTCATCTTCGACTCCTCAAGACAGCTTCCGGAGGAAGGAGCCCTCGTTCTGGCTGAACCTCTGATACTCTATGACTCAGCCCTGAGCATAGTCCAAAAGAGAGCAATGGAAAGAGGAGAATATCTGGCCAGATTTGTTGATTTGGGGTTTGAATGCCAGCAGAAGGCATCTAAGGCCTCAAAGGTGGGCGATATAAGTCCTAACTACAACCTTGATCCAGAAAAAGTGGAAATAGTTCATGAGGTCATATCCATGCCTGATTTCGACTATAGAGTAATAGAAGGTCCACCTGGAACTGGAAAAACCACAGTTACAGCAGCTATTGCACTAGAAATGGCGAAAATGGGGAAAAATGTTTTGATAACATCTCACACAAACGTGGCTGTTGATAATGCTTTGGAGAGGATTCTTGACTTTAATCCGGATCTAGGGGATGAGATCGCTAGGATCGGACATCCTGCTAAGGTGAGCGAAAAGGTCAAGCCCCTGATAGACAGGCAGCTTCCTGATGAAAGCAGGAGGAATGGTTAACCCGTCTTTTGGAGGAGAAGAAGATAATTGGGATGACAATAGCAAAGCTAGCTGTGCTGGATTATGCGTATAATCTGCAGGCAATATCGGAGAGACTTGGAAAGTGGCCATCATTCGACTTGATGTTGATGGATGAGTCCTCTATGATACCCTTGGGAATTGCTATCATAGCTTTATACTATTCGAAGAAATGGGTTATAATAGGGGACACAAGACAGCTTCCTCCGATAATCAGGACGAGGCATCGCTATCCAGGAGCGTGGTCTATAATGGAGATAGCTTCTGCTTACGATAGAGGAAGGGTTCGCATGCTAAAGAAGCAGAGGAGGGGAAATGCAGCGATATTCGATGTGATAAGCAGGGTTTTTTACGGAGGAGCTCTTATCAATGACGATAAAGTTGCTGAAGAAAAGCTAAGACTAAGCTCCTTTGAGGCGGATCCATGGATAAAGGAGGTCCTGAACCCGGATGAGATCCTCTCATGGGTTCAGATAAGGGATGGTGTTATGGAGTGGTACAGAGTGAGAAGGGGGAGAATTGAGAGCGCTTCTGGGGCAAACATATCGGAAGCTGCGGCTGTGCTGGGGATATACAAAAAGCTCATTAAATCGGGGATGAAGCCCAATGACATAGCGATCATAACAACATACAGAGCTCAGGCAAATCTGATAAGGGAGTCCATAAGGAGAGTTGTAGGTGAGAACCCGATAGTAGCGGCCATGTATCATGGGATAAGGGAGAATAATGAGATAGTGGAGGAGGATGAAGAGCTTGGATCTGCAACATTGCTCGATCTCAGGATAGCTGAGACTGTGGACAGCTATCAGGGGAGGGAAAAGCCATGTGTCATATACTCTATAACAAGTCACTATCCTCATATAGCCCTTCAGGATTACAGGAGGGTGAACGTCGCTGTCACTAGGGCGAAGGCAAAGCTGATAATCGTGAGCTCTCTTCGAGCTCTGGATGGCCTTCCATGGTTTATTGCTATTAAAAATAGTTCAAAAGTTATAGATATAAGTTCATCGCAAATAAGGGATTACAATTTCGTTAAAGAGGTGAACAAAAGAGTTCACAAAGCTAGGTAAAGCCAAAAGAGCCTTTTCTATCAGCTTGCTTCTAATTTTAAATGAGCTAACTCAGGAAGAAAGATAGAGAGATGCATTTCCTAAGCAAGAGGCCTTTGTCTAAATTTATTTTTGGATATGCCATACCATGGATTTATTATGATTAGAAAAGCTTATATAGCTAGCTCTTGCGCTATTTAAGTGTGGTATACGAGTTAAGCTGCCTGAAATCGACTGAAAGGTTGGATTTAAAGCCCCTTAAATGCTCCGAGGTAGAGCTGAAGTGCAGCTATGGAGCTGCAAAGAGGATGCTTCATGGGATAGCATGTCAATTGATAGAAAGGGGAGAGATATGCACCTATGAGCTTTACCCTATCGCTAAGGAGGTTGTGAAAGCTGAGATTTATGCGGATAACCCGAATTCAATCTTAGAGAAGATACCAGAGCATATGATACAGGAAAAACCCATGCCTCTGGGGGAATCTATTCCAAGCTACAGCGGGACAGAGAACTTTTTGGATGCCTTGATCTCCGTTGTTCTTAAAAAAGCAGGATTTAGACCCGTTAAAGGAGTCTATGTAAGCGCTAAGGAGGATATTGCGGTAAAAAAGAGGACAATCTTGGATCATGATGGTCATCTTATTCTCTTTTTGGATTACCTCAGACCCTCTCCCTCCATAGCGGGGAGAATTCGAGAACAACTGGGGATAAAGGAATTTCGGAAGCTGAGAGAAGATAATGAGCTAAAAGAAAGGGCCTATGAGCTATCACATGATGAGTACATTAAAAAGACTGTTTTCACATGGCTGAGAGGATTGTATATACAGGGAGAAGTGGTGAATATAGAGGATTGCTTTGTGAGCGAGAAGAAAATTAAGGGGAAACCTCTTCATGAGTATTGGAGGGAAAGAGGAGTAGAGGTGGATGAGAATGAGTATCCTGTCTTTATTATTAAGACAAGCAAAGGGGAGTACTGTTATCCTCCCTCTGTGCTGAGGCTTGCTGGACGAGGTAAGGTTGATCCTTTTCACACTAGGTTTAAGGAGATAAGCAAACTGCTGGAGAATGTAAAGGAGGAGATCGAGAGCCTGATGGATAAACTTGGGTATAAAAACGTAAAATTTGAGGTTTTCAAAGTTAAGGATGGGGATGCATACTTAAAGCCAAACTTTTATTTCAGAGAAGATATAAAAATAATAAAAGACATAGCGAAAATGACCGTGCAGCTTACATATAAGAAGGATGGCAAGGATATCAGCAGTCCACATTCCCCTCTCTTTGCCTTCGATAGGGAAAAATGCCATCCTTATGCAGGAAAACAGGAATTGAACTTGATGTTAATATATCCCTCTGATCCGAATCTTAAGGATTTCGTTGAAACAAATTTTGTAGAAATGCTGAAAAATAAGTTCAATGAGCTGAACTTAGGCTCTATAAAAGGAGTGAAAAAGATCTCTTATACATATGATCCCAAGAACCCTGCAAAAAGCCTGAACTCTTTGGAAAAAACAATAAAAGAACATGCTAAACAGTGCTCTGAAAAGGATTTCTTGATGACAATAATAATACCTAGCAAGGAGAGGGAGGAATTCTACACCTCGGCAAAAAGAGAGGCTAGCGGAATGGGATATCACACACAGCTTGTAGAGACCAATACTATTGAGAGAATTAGGAGGGAAAAGGATTCTGGCCTTTTGGCAAACATATGTGCTGGAATTTATGCTGAGTTTCTGATACAGAGGAAGATATCTGAGGGAAATCCTACAGGTCCCCTAACATGGGTGCTGGATTCTCCTGCTGATGGAAGAGGGGAAACCATGTATGTTGGTTTGGATATTTCTAGGAAGGAAGCTACTGAAGGAGCAGCTTTCATAATGTTCGATCCCTATGGAAAACTGATGGATGCACGAATTCTCACTCTTACTTCAGAGACAATAACAGAGAAAAATTACTACGAGGTGTTCAGAAAGATGGTGGAAAAAGCAAGGGAAAATTCAATGAAAAGAATAGTGATACTAAGAGACGGTCCTCCAAGGACTAAAGATGAGCTGGATGGGTGCCTGCGCTCATTTAAAAATGTGAAAAAGGAACTGGAACTTAAGCCATCGGAAGAATTAAAATTAGAGTATATCTCAGTTATAAAATCTGTTCCCACTAGGGTATTCAAGGTAGATGACAGGAGTGTTCAGAAACCTCTTCAGGGAACCCACTTCTACCTCTACAAACTGAGACATCTCGATAGATTGGCGCATGAGATTCTGGTTATATCAAGCAAGCCAAGAGGAGAAGGATGTGCAAAGCCCGTCATTCTGAGGGTTTATGAGCTAGATGAAAAGAAGCTGAGAGAGGAGGATGTTATAAAAATAGCTGAGGAGTATCTTAGCCTCACAAGGCTGAACTTCTGGAACCTTGAGACAGGAGCTTCAAGGCTAGCTTTACCCGTGAAAATGGCCCATATACTATCCTATATGGGAGCCTCCGGAATCCATGTCAGAGGCGGACATTAATAGGTTCAGAGCTGTTTGAAGGATCCTCAGCTATTCCCTAAAAATCCTAGATAGCTAAGCTTTCCCTCGCTTTTTCAATCTCTGCTTTCTTAATCTCGGTAGTGTAAATTTCACATAATTATACTCATCGATTACCTTGGGCAGGGTTCTGGGCTCATCCCATTTGATCTTTCCAAATCTATCCTGCATGAGCTTTTGAAACTTAAGGAAATCCTCCGGACTTTTCCCCACTCTGTACTTTCTCCTGATAAAGCCATCCCACATAACGAATAGGTTGGGACAGAACAAATGCATCAGCTTTGATGCTCCCGTATATTCAACGCCTTTAACTTTTGAAAGAATGGAATATATCTGCTTCACAATTTCGCCTATCTCATCGAAGTTGGCTGTCTGAAATCTCTCTTTTTTCAGCTGTTCAAATAATGGCCTGCATTTATCCAAGGCCTCCTTCAGATCCATTAAGTTCTTCGGGTCGCTCATCATGAACCTGAACCTTCCTGTGTTCCAGGTTGCTAGAACTATTATAGCAGCCTGAAGGGGATATTTGTCCGCTATCTCCACAGCTATATCGTAAAAATACGCTCTTCCCTCCTCATTTCTGAATTCCTCAGAGCACTTCTTCAGAATCTCAGGGGTTATCATTTCCTCAGCCAACATCATCCCCTCCTTCTCTATTTCTCTAATCTAACAGATAAAAGACTGTAGCTGTTAGATACCTTGAACCCCTTACTCAGTAAAAATGACTATCAAAAGTTTCAATAGATAAGGCTCAGGACCATACCCAATAAATTTATTGGGTTCCCCTCTTTCACTCCCCAACTATTGTTTATTTCTCTCAGAAGCCCTCTCCACCACAAGCCTATCGCCATCTATCCTTATTATGAGGGGTTCCCCCGGCTTGAATGGAAACTGACTGTCCTCTACCAAATCCTTCCTGAGGTAGATCGTGTGCCTTGAGCCTACCTTGTGTATCGTTGTCCTGGCCTCCCTGACCATCGAGAATTCTGGAACATCCCTTATTTAAGCATGAAGGAAAAGCTTAAATATTGGTGTACACCTTGGTATATACTGATGGGCATGAGGGATATCTGCCCTAGGTGCGGAAAAACCTACAACTGGATTGAGACGAGGCATGTGGGAAACAGGACATACTACTATGCTGTTCATGTAGAGGGAAAGAGGAGAAGCCTCTGTTATCTTGGGCCAGA
>JGI20130J15133_1003509_pt1 | contig 10763 bp, 10 predicted proteins | sample WasSprMetagenome_FD_15133 | JGI IMG/M metagenome (IMG submission 15133) | reverse complement strand
TATAGGGAAACTGCGCCTATCTACGTAAAAAGCGTACCATTCTATATGTCGCTTGAAGATGGCGACAAGGCAATCACCCTCCTCACGATTCTGGTGGTGCTGGTAATCGTCTGCACAATCATACTTGCCGCAACAATATTCCTTTCAGTCCGCCGACCTCAAGTTGTCTGGAAAGCAGAAGAAAAAGCAGAGTAACCCTCTTCTCTCCCAACATTTTTCCATTTCGTTTAAGTAATAGAACCGCATTTATAATTTAGAACTGTCAATTCCAAGCGTTCGGAGGTGCCGTAGAACTCGGAAAAGTTTTAGTCACATCCGCATGGCCTTACATAAACGTGACACCTCACCTCGGCAACTTAGTTGGTTCTGTCTTGTCCGCGGATGTTGTTGCTAGATATTATAGGCTGAAGGGCGAGGAAGTTCTGCTTGTTAGCGGTTCAGACGAGCATGGCACGCCCATAGAAGTGGAAGCCATTAGACTTGGGATACATCCCAAAGAGTTGACAGACAGAAACCACGCGAAAGTATCAGAGTTGTTCAAGAAGTGGGGGATATCCTACGACAATTACACACGAACAGAAAGCCCAGTGCATAAGGAGTTCGTCCAAAACCACCTATTGAAGATATACAAAAACGGCTACATATCCACGCAAGAAACGCCAATGCTCTACTGCGAAAAATGCAAGCGCTTCTTGCCAGACAGATTTGTCGAGGGAAAATGTCCCTACTGCGGCCATGAACGTGCACGTGGAGACCAATGCGACTCGTGTGGAAGACTTTTGGAACCCACAACATTGATTGAGCCCTACTGCGTAATTTGCAAAGGCACGCCTGTAGTGAAAACTTCAAAACACTGGTACATTGACCTCTCAAAACTTTCAGATAAACTCGCAGAGTATCTAGTGAGTAATAAGCAGCTTTCAAGCAGCACAAAAAACTTCAGTCTAAACCTCATAAGAGAGGGCTTAAAACCCAGAGCCGTAACACGAGATGTAGCATGGGGGATTCCAGCACCTTTCCCGGGAGCAGAAGGCAAGACGATTTATGTTTGGGTTGAGGCTGTTTTAGGCTATGTTTCAGCGACGATAGAATTTTTTAGGAACCACGGCGAGCCGGAGAAATGGAGGGAGTACTGGTTTAACAAGGATGCGAAAACTCTCTATTTTGTTGGGAAGGACAACATTCCATTCCACACGATAATACTTCCAGCACTGCTCTTGGCTTCGGGAGAAGATTACAACTTGCCATGGAATGTTTCAGCCACGGAATTTCTCCAGTTCAAAGGCGAGAAAGCTTCAAAAAGCCATAGAGTTGGCATATGGATAGATGAAGCCCTAGAGCTTTTCCCACCGGATTATTGGCGGTACTTCCTAATAGCGACAAGACCGGAAACGAAGGATACAAACTTCTCTTGGGAACTCTTCATTGAAAAAGTTAACGCAGACCTAAACGACACCTTTGGCAACTTCATCCACAGAACGCTGAAATTTGTGAATACACACTTTAAAAATGCAATCCCGAAACCTGAAACACTGGATGAAGACGCAAAGCAGATTCTGAAGGCACTTAAAGAGAAAGTTGAGAAGGTTGCGGAAGAGATTGAAGAGTGCAAGCTTCAAGCAGCAGCAAACACTATGATGAGCATAAGCCGCATGGGAAACCAGTACTTAAACGAGAAGGAACCATGGAACCTTATAAAGAGAGACAAAGCCAAAGCGGCAAACGTCATTTATGTAGCTGCACAAATTGTCAAAGCACTTGCGATTGTTTCGGCACCCTTCATTCCATTTACAGCAGAGGAAATCTGGAAAACCCTAAAGCTTCCAGGAAGCGTCTTCGACCATAAGTGGAGCGAGGCACTTGAGCCATTGCCAGCAAACCACAAAATAGAAGAGGCTAAACCATTATTCCGAAAGATAGAGGCTAACGAGAAACAACTGGACGAAATGCTGGAAAAAGCGCGGGAGAAACTGGCAAAATCTTCCTAAAAGTTTTGTATGGCTGTGAGGCTTCTGCAAGTCAAAATAGACCCACACGTTCATACGCACTACTCCTATGATTCAGTAATTAAGCCAGAAGAACTTGTTTTTTATGCGAAAAGGCGTGGACTGGATGGAATAGCCATAACCGACCACGATGTAATTGAAGGCGCCATAAAAATAGCCAGAAACACCGACTACCTAATTATTCCGGGAATTGAAGTTACAAGTTTGGGCGGACATGTCATCGGGCTTAATGTAGAGGAGCAAGTNCCCTCAAAACTCAGTGTAGANGAAACNGTGGACAANATTCACGAGGCTGGTGGCATAGCTGTGGCTTGTCACCCGTCAGCCCTTTTCAAAGAAAGCTTGGGAAAACGTACTACCGCAAGGTTTGACGCTATAGAGGTAATAAATTCTTCAGNTATCCCCTTCAACCGCTCAAAAAGGAAAAGTCAAAAAATAGCTTCCATGCTCGGAATTGCAAAGGTGGCGGGAAGCGACGCCCATTATGGTCCAGAGATAGGCTACGCGTACACCATTGTTGATGCAGAACTGGATGCTGACGAAATTGTCAAAGCCATAAGTAAGGGTTTATGCGAACCCTTCGGCACCGCGATACCTTTGGGGATGAGGCTGAAAAGAGAGCTTCTCTCCCTTAGAAAAAGGTTTAGGCTTTAGGAAAAATGGGGGGGAAAGGAGAGCCTACTAGAAGTTTTCCATCTGGTACAGGTTAAGCTCTATTCCTAACGGTTTTTCCGGTTCGGCATACGGCTCCAAATTGTATAGTTGTGGAGCGATTGTTCCAAACCCGCTTAAGATATGCGGCGAATTTATGCCTGTCATGACCAAAGTGACTTTGAGTTTGCCGTCTTGCTCGGGGTTAACTCGCGCTCCCCAGATGACGAGGGCGTTTCCATCCATCATTTCTGTGACTATTTCTCCAACGCGGTTTGCCTCTTCAATAGTCATATGCGCGTCGCCTGTGACATGTATTAGGGCTCCAGTTGCTCCTGCATAGTCCACATCTAAGAATGGGCTTCTTAAGGCATTTCGCACTGCTTCTTCTGCGCGGTTTGGCGCGTCTGATTCGCCGACGCCTATTACTGCCACTCCGCCTCTCTTAACAATTGTTTTGAAGTCTGCGAGATCGAGGTTGATGAGGCTTGGCGCCGAAATTGTCTCCACAATTCCCTTAATCATGTTCGCCAAGACTTGGTCTGCAAATTTGAAAGCCTCGTTTATCGGCAGGTGTGGCACAAGCTGCATCAACTTGTTATTATCTATGACCACCACGGTGTCGCATTGTCTTCGCATCTCTGTTAAGGCGTTGGCTGCATATTCGATGCGTCCCCTTTCAATTCTGAAGGGTGTCGTTACAACACCAACTGTTATTGCGCCCTTTTTTCTCGCGATTTCCGCGATTACTGGCGCGGCTCCTGTTCCCGTTCCGCCGCCAAGTCCGGCTGTTATGAAAACTATGTCAACGTTTGAAAGCAACTCCTCAATATGATTTCTTGACTCTTCAATCGCCGCTTTTCCCAGTTTCGGGTCGCCGCCAACCCCAAGCCCTCGAGTGAGCTTCTCACCTATCAAAATTTTCCGATGAGCTTTTGAGTTCCTTAAATGAAGCGCGTCCGCGTTTACTGCCACGCACTCCGCACCCGTCACGCCCATATCCATCAACCTTGTCACTGTGTTGTTGCCAGCCCCGCCGACGCCGACAACCATTATTCGGCAGTTTGCAATTTGCGGTATGTCGTTGCCCATCACGTTGTGTCCATTGTACTTAAGCAGATGCTCTGTTTGGTAAATTTTAGCCAACGTTGTTCCTCCGCCAAACCTCAGAATTAATCAAATCACGGATAGCTACACGAATCGCCTCAGCCCTGTTAGGGTAAAACTTCTCGTTCACAAGCTGATCCAAAGCCTTTAGGTAAGTTTCAGGCAGATACAGCGTTATCAACTTCATTCAAACTCTCCCTCCTAGGTAAGCTTGAGAATGCGCGGAGAAAAGCTATACTTCTATATAACATGCTTTAAATATGCTTTAAATATGTTGGTCTCCTTCCTTATAAGCTTTTGAAAAAAGTGTTTCAAGTTTCTGTCAATTCACGTTTACTGCAACCTCTATGTTTTTATTTAGTTATTAAAGCATTTAATGTTTTGTGATGGGAAAGTAATGCGCGTCTTCGTCCAGAGTTTCGGCTGTTCGACAAATTTGGCTGACGGAGAAGTTTTGGCTGGTTGCTTAGCTGAGGCTGGATACAAAATTGTGGATTCTGTTTCTGCCGCGGACTTTGTTGTCTATAATACTTGTGCCGTTAAGGGACCTACTGAAAACAGGATGATAGAGCTTGTGAAGAGGGTTCCCGTCGACAAAAAACTTGTTGTTGCTGGTTGCCTGCCACTAATAAACTATGAAAGGCTTTGCAGAGAAACACGTTTTGATGGTGTTGTTGGACCTGCAGCAGGCGAAAGAATTGTTGAAGTTGTTAGGCGTGTTTTTGAAGGCGAAAGGGTTGTGGCGCTTGAAGGAACAGCAAACGCTAAACCAAGCTTAGGTCTCCCGAGGCTACCGTTAAACCCGGTTGTAAGTGTAATCCCAATAAGCTATGGTTGTTTAGGCTCATGCGCTTACTGCTGTGTGGTTTTCGCGCGTGGGCGCTTGAGAAGTTATAGCGTTAAGGAGGTCGTTGAAAGGGTAAAAGAGGATCTGGGAAGGGGCGTGAAGGAGTTTTGGATAACTTCGCAGGACACGGCGTGTTATGGAAGAGATGTAGGCACGAACCTTGCAGAACTGCTTAACGCAATATGCAATATTGAGGAGGATTTTAGAGTTCGGGTTGGCATGATGACCCCAAACATGGCGATAGACATGCTGGACGACTTAATTCAGGCGTTCAAAAGCGAAAAAGTCTTCAAGTTTATCCACTTGCCAGTGCAAAGTGGAAACGACCAAATTTTGCAGCGTATGCGGAGATTCTATTCTGTGGATGACTTCAAAAGAATTGTTGATGCCTTCAGGAAAGCCTTTCCAGAAATAACCATAGCAACAGATGTTATCTGCGGTTTTCCAGGCGAGGACGAGGAAGCCTTTGAAGATACGCTGCGGCTGATTGGGGAGGTCAAACCAGACATAGTGAATGTTTCAAAGTTTTTTGCTAGACCCAGAACAGCGGCGGCTAAAATGAAAGAGGAGTTTGTACCTCTTCAAGAGATCAAGCGCAGAAGTGTTGCAGCGAGTAATCTAGCCCGCAAAATTGCCTTGGAAAGGAACAGGCGTTGGGTCGGCTGGTCTGGGGAGGTTTTTGTTGATGAGGTTGGCAAAGTGCCTGGCTCATGGGTTGGACGCAACTTTGTCTACAAGCCAGTCGCAGTAAAAGGAGCTGAGAATCTGCTGGGCAGAACTTTGCACGTAAAGGTTCTAAGAGTCTTTTCAACCCATTTGGAAGGCGAAATTATCAAATAATTTTTATGCAGATACGCACTAATCTAGTTTGGAGATGAAATATTGAGTGAAGAAAACTTTGTGGAAGTTGGAAGGGTAACCCACTTCTTCCCAAAAATCAGCGTCGCCGTAATTGAGCTTACAGCGCCTTTGGCTGTTGGAGACACAATAGCAATTAAAGGACCTACAACAGATTTTGAGCAAACTGTCGATTCAATGCAGATTGAGCACAAGAATATCCAGAGAGCTGAAGCTGGACAAAGCATAGGGTTAAAGGTTATCCAAAGGGTTAGAGAGAAGGACAAGGTTTACAAAAAACTTTAAGATCCCCTAGCCTTTCATTTCTTCATTATCGTCCGTAAATTATCGTGTCTTAGTTGGATTTTTCTGAATTTTCTTATTAATCCGATAAGTTTTAATATGCTAACTCCTTAATCCCTAATGGCTGATTACATGAGCAACATAGGGTGCTGTAAAGTCGACGCAATAGTAACTTTGGACTCGAAAGGACAAATAGTTCTCCCAAAAGACATCAGGGAGAAAGCAGGGCTGAAACCCAGCGACAAATTGGCGATTGTCTGCTGCCAAGACAGTGGTAAAGCCGAAGTGTGCTGCCTTATAATGGTTAAGGCGGAAAAACTCGAAGAGCCCGTGAAGAAGGCTCTGGAACCAATATTAAAGGAGATTTTCAAATGAAAATGTCTCATGTGAATAAAAGAGTGAAGAAAACTGTGAGAGAGGGCTACACAAAAATAGCAAAAAGCCAATGCTCATGCTGCAGCCCAACAGCCTCAGCATCCGAGGAAACTTGCTGCACTGAAACAGTTTCCAACAAGCCTTGGATGCGGAAATCCCATCGCCCTGGTATCCTTAAAGAGGGAGAAACAGTTGTTGACCTCGGCTCCGGCTTTGGCTTTGACTGTTTTCTAGCCGCCAGCAGGGTTGGAGAAAAAGGAAAAGTCATCGGCATAGATATGACGCCTGAAATGGTCGCCAAAGCGGGGGAAACCGCGAGGAAAAATGGCTACAAAAATGTGGAGTTCATTCTCGGAGACATAGAGAGACTGCCAATTGCCCAAAATATTGCTGACGTTGTAATCTCAAACTGTGTTATCAACCTCTCACCCGACAAAGAAAAAGTTTTCAAAGAAATTTTTAGAGTCCTGAAGCCCGGCGGAAGGCTGATGATTTCAGATATTGTCTTGTTGAAGGAGCTACCCGAAGCCGTGAAGAATAGTGCAGAGCTTTATGTGGCATGTGTTTCTGGTGCGGTGGAGAGGGAAGAGTATTTGGAGTTGATTGAAGAGGCTGGTTTTACGGAAGTTAAGGTGATTCAAGAACAGCCTTTCCCAGTTGGATGTGTAACAAATGACCCTATGGTTGAGGCTGCTGTGCTAAGTATTACGGTTTGTGGTAAAAAGCCAAAATGACATTACGGTTTTAACTGGAACATTTCCTTCGACTTTATCCATTTTCTGTAGGTGCTGGCTGGTTACATACAAAACCTTACAAAAACCAGCAGGTGAGAATGCTGTTTAGAACATAAAATGCAACTGCAGAATCTCAATCGCCTACTAGTTGTGACGGCAATCTGTTTCCTAACTCTTTTGTTGCTTACTGATTGTTCTGTTCCGCAGTCGGCGCCGGCTTCGCAATCTTTAAGCGAAGCGCCTCGGTTCAGTTTTTTTGAGGATTTTGAAAGCTGGATTGATGAGGGCTATGGGAAGTATGGCGAACTCCAGATGAACAGTTCATTGACAGCGGAGGTTGTGGTCGGCGAGGGCGAAGATTACGGGAGCATTCAGGAGGCTTTGGACGCTGGCTACACGTGTATTTACCTCAAAAAGCAAGTTTTCAATGTAACTTTGCCCATAAAGCCTCCGAGGGAAAACTTCTACATTTTGGGTAACGGCGCCGAAATTGTTGCCACCGAGCCTATGACAGCAGTCTTTGACATAAGAAATGTTAGGTATGCGCATCTTGACGGCTTGTTCATAAACGGCAACGGTTTAGCCCAAAAATGTATAGACGCCAGCCGAACGCCAAGTCAGGTTCCGGTCCACCAGATTCGCAACTGCAAAGTTTGGGGCGCAACCTACGCCAACATAGATTTTACCGGCTGCGAGGACAGTCTAATATTCAACTGTTGGATTGACGGGAGAAAAGACTCAAGCGAGCCACCAACGGCAATTACTGATTATGGCGTTAAAGTAGGCGAATTCTGCGATGGTTACAAGACTGGCGGCCAAATAAACTTAATCCACTGTTTGATGGGTTTTCATAGAAAGGCGGATGTTTTCGCCAAGAACGTTGCTCAATTGAAGCTTGCAAACTGCCTATTATCCAGCAAGAACATGTGGAGCAACAAGTTTGAAGCCCACGTCATAGTGGAGGGCGGAACTGGTGAAGGCGCTTTACTTCCAACTTTGGAGATGACGAACTGCTGGGTTGAAAACGGACCGGGCGGAAACGTCCCAAACATACTTGTAAGAAACCGGATGATGTCAAAGCTCACAATCATAGGCGGAATGTTCTACACGGATCAGAGTCCAAACATTTACAGTTCCTTAAGCCCATGTGCAGAAACAATAACGCTGGTTGGCGCGCTTTTCGAGCATAACATCCAATACAATGGCTATAACATAGTGGCTCCAACGCAGAAACTTGTTTCTGTAGGAAATACTTACAACTGGAATGGGATAGACACGACGAACGTTACAACATACCTAATTTATGACAGAGACGACATGCAAATAGAGACAAAATAGGTTAGGGCTATGCCTAGGGGATTATTTCGCATACGAAAAGCTTGGAGATTTCTCCCGCACATCCCTCTTTTTCTATAAATATAACGGTGAGCTAGCTCCATTTTTTCGAGAGTAAGCATCCTTAAATCGCAGCAATTTACACATATTCTCAGCCATGGCGAAATGCTTTGAGTACTAATACGGAAGATGAAAAGGAAAAGCGGAAGATTAGCTCATATGAGCTTCTCACAGAAGTGGCTCGAAGATTGAAGGAGGAGATCCTTCTTCTAGGGTTAGCCATAGCCTTTCTAGTTGCACAGGTAGCGATTTTTACACGAGAATTCTCTCCGTGGATCGCGGTTACATTCATTGCAGTATACTTGATTGCAGCTGTATGTTATCTTGTCGAGAAAATAAGGCAGATAGGTTCGCAGCTTAAAAAAGACTCCAAAGAATACATCGAGTGGAGAGTTGGATACCCAAAAGCCTTTCAAAATCCGAACAAAATTGCAGAAGAAAGATCAGAATTGTCACTTGTGCGCTTTCCTGTCGAATTTGAAGTGAAAAATCATATGAAAAAACCTCTAATACTCACGATTTACGTTAAATCGCCGAGTCAAGCTGTTGTTTTTGCATGGGAGTCTCCAAGAAAAATTTGGAGACGTCGACTTGGAATTATACCATATCGGGAAGAAGTCAGTCTTGCTCTCGACGACTGGGAGACGCGATGTATAGATCCAGGTCAGAAGGAAAGAATTGTCTTTAGAGGGATATATCGACCGCATTTTGCTCATGACGATTTTTTCAGACGAGGAGAAATAGTACTAACTTACAGAATATACGGTAAGGACACTTCTCTAGGTTTGTCATACGTGGACAGTCATGAAAAGAAACTTTACATCAAATTCGCGGATAAAGTACAATATGAGTCAGAGGTCAACCAGCAAGAAAGATCATGAAAGACACTTTCAGAACCTAGTCATTAGAAGCTAGTATCAATATTGGGGCACCATAAGAATGGCAACATACTTCAGAAAACGCAAGCAACCCAAAAATAAAATGGATGCAGTAAAAACTTATGGGATTATTTCGCAGCCGTTGTATTTCATGAATTTGAAATCTTCAAGGCTTATTCTTTCCTTATCGATGAGACTTCTTATCCTTGGGATTTCTTGCGAAACGGCATCTATCAAGTTTTGCACAGTCTTACAAACCTCTTTGTAGGCATGGTCTTTCCAACGCTTCGTTATGTTTGCGTATAGGCATCTGCCGCCGCATAAAGCCAGAATGCTGCATTCGGTACATGGTTTGCCGACGAAAACTTTCTCCAGTTCAAGTGGGTTTGTCTTGCTTATGTGTCCCAAATAGTAATTTTTCATCCCCCACATGCTTGGGCATGGTATGATGTGGCCGTCTGTTTGTATGGCGTAATTTATCCATCCTGCTCCGCAGCGGAGGAGGCTTTCTTTTTCGCTTGTTAAAAGGGATTGTGCAACTCCTAGAAGGGGGTAGAGCTTCAAAACGATGTGTTTTTGTTCCATATAATTAACCCAAAACTTAACAAGCTTGCGAATTCCGGGATTGTAGTTTTGCTCGCTCCAACGCTTGAAGTCTCTTCTTTCAAAGTCTTTGCTCCAGAATCCGGCGTTTAACTGCCAATGTATGGAGGAGAATGGGAACTCGTTATTTTTGACAAGCCACCTGACCTGTTCATAAATGTCTGTTTGCTCCATGACGGTCATCCGCGCGATGATTTCGCCTTTGAAGCCGTTCTGCTTAATCAACTTTAAATTTTCAATAACTTTTTTGAAGACTCCTTTTCCTCTGTAAAAGTCTGTTAGGGCTTCATCTCCGTCTAGGGAGACAAGAATTGTGTGGAAGCGATTAACGTATTCTGGCTCTAAAAGGTTAAGGAGCAAACCGTTCGTCTGAATTATGAAGTGTTTCGCCTTAACACGGTTCATTATATGTTTGATTTCCTCTATGCAGAGCAGTGGTTCACCACCATAAAAAATCAGAACACAGTTCGGGTCCATCCTGCAAAACTTTTCAAGCAAACCGAAATCGTAACCCACTTTTTTAGGCAAAGAGTAGTCAATTTCAAAAATTGGAAAGTCTGAATCAAAATCCTCTAGGGCCTCGCCGAAGCAGTAACGGCACTGAAGGTTACATTCAGTCGTTAACATATATGGAAAAACGTGGGCTTTCCCTCATCCAAAAACAGACATTAAAGCTAAGTAAACTTTTCCTTAACCTTCTTGGCTTTCTCAATATAACTTCTAAGCTCCCTCTCCCTAAGCTTCTTCTCAGGCAAAGTCTCAGGAGCAAACATCAAAGGAACAACAGCCAAAAATAGGAAAAAGCTGGCAACAGAAAAGGCTGCATTAATCGGAAACCATAGGTATGGGGCTGAAAGAAAACCTACAAAATCTGCAAAAAAGAATGGCGCGCCTCCGATAGCATAGTATTTCTCCCCGTATGCTTTGTCATTCATAGATATGTCTCCCCATAAGACTAAAACGAACATAACAATAAATATACCCCATGCAATTCCATCAATTATGCTGTAAAAGTACAAAGAAATTA
>JGI20130J15133_1003508_pt1 | contig 10765 bp, 6 predicted proteins | sample WasSprMetagenome_FD_15133 | JGI IMG/M metagenome (IMG submission 15133) | reverse complement strand
TGAGCAAGAAAAATAAGGATGTTCTCATTTATCTGATAAAAAGTTTAATGGACAAAAAATCTTTTTATGGAAAATTGCAAGTCATGAAACTTATGTTTCTAATTGAACATTTTAACCCAGAGAAAAGAAGAATTGAGAAGAAAAGTCTGTTAAATAATAAGTATTATATATACGATCTTGGACCTTTCTCTTTTGAAATCTCAGATGAATTTGACAAATTAAAAGAAAAAGATCTTGAGAGAAAGATAGAATTAGATGAAAGTATAAGAAATAAAGTTGATTTGATAATAGAAAATTTTGGAGGTATTGAACAAAGGGTTTTAAACAAGAAATGTATGGAGATGCTCGGAATTACTATTGAAAATAAGGGGAGGTTTTTAGGGTTTAGAGTAGATGAAATAGTGAAGAACAAAAATTATTAGCTATAAAAATTAAATAAAACTTTAAATGCAACCATAATTTATAATAAATATGCAAGCTTCTTTAAGAGAGGAGATAGCTAATTTTTTGAGAAATATTAATGGTCCTGATGATATCTACGAGTTTTTTAAAAAATTGAATTATCCTAAGGGTGTTTTGTTAGATAGTTCGTATAAGAGGGACATCAATGACTTTGAATTTAAAGAGGAAGATAAAAATAGTATTAAAAATATCTACACTGTATTGAGTTTTGAGAAAAATCTAGTAGTTTTTCTGCTTGAAACTAAAAGCTTGTCATCTTCTTTTATAAGATCTATCACGAAAACTTTTTCACAAAGATACGAAAACTTTTTGTTAATAATAACTCCAGACTATTACACATTCTACTTTGTATTGCCAGATTTTGAAATAGTTAGCTCTGGCAAGCATAAGTTAAAAATAACTAAACTATTCATTCAGAAAGACGATCCTTACTATACCGCTATAGAAGTTCTATCAAATCTTTATTATAGCGGTGATGAGAAAAGTTGGAGAGATGCTTATAGGAAATGGAAGGAAGCTTTTAGTGTAAAAAGGGTTACAGAGGAATTTTTTGAAGACTATAAAAAAATTTTCTTTAAGATTAGAAATGAAATAAAAAGACAAGGTATCTCACCAAAAGATGCACATGAATTCACTTTACAATTATTAAATAGAATAATGTTTGTTTATTTTGTATCTAAAAAGAGATGGTTGAACAATGATCCGAGATTTATGAGAAGCTACTGGATAAGATATAAACAAGAAAGAAGTAAGGGAAATGCTAAACCAGATACTTTTTATGAAGTTTGGTTAAAGAATTTATTTTTTAAGGCATTTAATAACAGACAAAATGAAATAAAAGATTTGCCAGAAAATCTCATAAAAATTTTCTATACCTTTCCGTATCTAAATGGTGGTCTTTTCCTAGAGAATAGACTTGATCAGTTGCCAGTAAAATTAAAAGATAATTTGTTTTCAGAAATTTTTGATTTTTTCAATAAGTATAACTTTACAATAAAAGAAGACATGCCTTTAGAAGAAGAGGTTGCAGTAGATCCAGCAATGATTGGTTATGTATATGAATCTTTAGCAAATGTAGCAGAGGAAATTTATGATAGAAACGACTTAGGAATATTTTATACACCTCGTGTTGAAGTAGACTTTATGTGCAGGAGGTCGTTGGTGGAATATTTATCGAAACATTTAAAAGAAGTACCAAAAGAAATTTTATATAAATTTGTTTTTGGAGATGAGGAGAGGGAAGAGGCAGAAAAATATTTTAATAAGTCTAAAATGTGGTATAAACTTGAAGATTTGCTAAACGATCTTACAGTTGTTGATCCTGCTTGTGGATCTGGAAGTTTTCTCGTAGGAATGATGAATGTTTTATTTGAACTGTATAAGGTTATCTATAAAAACTTGGGTAGGAAAATTCGCCCATTCGATTTGAAGAGTTCTATTATTGGAAGGTCTTTGTTTGGTGTAGATGTAATGCCTTGGGCAGTCCATGCCGCTGAACTTAGGTTGTGGCTCCAACTAATAATTGAAACTGATTTTACGCCAGAACAACTAAAAGAAAGACAATTATTACCAAATTTCAACTTAAACTTAAGAGTCGGAGATTCTGTAGTTCAAGAAATAGGTGGTATGCTATTTTCAATGAGGAGTAAAGAACTGTCAGAAGAAATAAAAAGAAAACTATACAACCTTAGAAAGGAAAAAGAAAACTATTATAATAATTTGCCGAGCAGATTTCAAACAAGGGAGGAAATTTTAGAAGAAGAGATAAGAATATTCGATGAAATTGTGGATGAGAGGATTGCTAAATTGAATCAATCGAAAGCAAAGTTAGAGAAAGATTTAAAGAATTTGGAAGAAGGAAAACAAATCGATCTTTTTGGTAGAAAAATAAAAGCTTCAGAGGAGGAGATAAGGAGAGTAAAAGAAGAGCTGGAGAAAATAGTAAAAGAATTAGAAAACTTGAGCAAAATAAAAGAAAGCTTAAAGGATGCAATAAAACACCCAGAAAAAAAGCCTTTTATTTGGGAGATAGATTTTGCTGAAATTTTTGGAGATAAGGGTGGGTTTGATATAGTTATAGGAAATCCACCTTATGTTAGACAAGAAATAATATCCCCACCTAATAGGATTAAGGCTGAGGTTACATTAAAAGATAGGAGAGAATACAAAGAAAAACTTATAAATTCTGTTAAAAATATATTTTCCGTTATACAAAATATAGACAAAAAAAGTGATTACTGTGTTTATTTTTACTTTCATGGATTGAGATTGTTGAATAAGAATGGGGTCTTTTGTTTTATTACATCTAGCAATTGGTTGGATGTTGATTACGGAAAAGAACTGCAGGAGTTTCTACTAAAATACGTACCAATAATTGCAATTTATGATTGCCCGAAAAGAAGCTTTGAACATGCTGACATTAATACTGTAATAGTTCTTTTTGGTGCACCAATTTTTGAAGAGAGAAATACTTCTGGTTTAAAATTGGTAGAGGTAAGTAGATGGCCGGCACTATCAAATCTGGCAAAATTCATAATGTTTAAAAAACCATATGAAGAGGCAATTACCCCAAAAAACTTGATTGATATTGAAAATATAAAAATAAAAGTAAGAGGCGAAAATATTACTGAATTGATAAAAAATGTTGTAAATTCTGAGGATTACAGGTGTTTTCCCATACTTCAAGAAGATTTGCTCGAAGATGGTTGGGAGTATCCAGAAAATTATGACAAGAAAAAGGGTAGATTTAAAGATGGTATTTATGTAGGAAATAAATGGGGTGGAAAATTTTTAAGAGCTCCCAACATTTTCTACAAGATTTTAGAGAGGGGAGAAGGAAAGCTTGTAAGATTAGGTGATATTGCAAGTGTTAGATTTGGAATAAAAACGGGAGCAAACGGGTTTTTCTATTTACGGCCAACTGGAAAACCTGCAAGTAAAGGTAGTATTCATGTTAAAAACCGTGTCGGTTGGGAAGGGGAAATTGAAGAAGAATTTCTAAGGCCGCTGTTAAAAAGTCCAAGAGAATGTGATACCATCTTGGTAGATCCCAAAAAGCTAAAATATAAAGTGTTTATTTGCAACAAATCTAAATCAGAGTTGAAGGGAACAAAAGCATTAGAATATATAAAATGGGGAGAACAAGCTACCGTAGAAATAAAAAGAGGGGCAGAAAAAGGTAAAAAAATAAAGGGTTATCAAAATTTAGAAACTATAAAGAGCAGAAGCTTGTGGTATAGCTTGGGTGAATGGAAAACTAGTAAAAATATTTTACCGATGTTTGAAGATGAAAGGAAATATTCTTTTTACACCAATCACAATATATTTATTGACGCTGCTTTATACTATGTATATACTAAAGAAAATGAAGAAATATTATGCATGATACTAAATTCTACTTTATTTGGGCTATTTAAAGAACTATTGGCAAGAGCACCAGAAGGACTTGGTGCTCTACAAATGAAAGTTTACGATTATGAAAAAATGCCAATAATTTCGATTAGCGAATTAAAAGATAGGTATAATCATGACAAAATTTTTGAAATCTTTAATAATTTTATTAAAAGAAAAATCCGAACAATTTTCGAAGAAGTTGGTATCGATCCGAACAAACCTATAAGAGAACAAGAACCAAATCCATTGCCAGATAGAGCAGAATTAGATAAAATTATTTTTGATATATTAGGCTTAACTGAGGAAGAAAGGAAGGAAGTCTATTGGAGTGTTTGTGAATTGGTTAAGCAAAGATTAGATAAAGCTAAAAGTCTAAAAAAGCGTGAGAAGAGTGGAGAGAGTTCCTAAAAATGTAAAAGACTTTTACCAACAAACTGCTCAAAAAATATTTGACGTTAAGAATAGTATTGTGGATCTAATTAAAGATCCTTTTATAATTTACATTCACTCAAATGAAAATTTTCTAAAAGAAATCGAAATATTATTATCACAACTTAACGAGCTAAAAAATAGCGTTAAACCATTAAAAGATGTTGATCCTCAAATATCATCAAAATTTACTCCTAAAATGAAAAAGGGCTATAGAGTGGCAAGAAGGATAGCTAGAAGTCAAAAGATTATAGTAGAAGCCATTGAAAAAGCGAAAGTAGATAGAAAAACAAAAGAAATATTAGAAATATCAAAACGCCAAGATATACCAGAGAGATTGAAAAAATATTTAATACAATCTTCTATCTTATATTTTCTAGGACTATATGAAAGCTCTATAACTATGATTGGGAGAGCCACTGAGTTTATACTAAAAGAGTTTTTCAAAAGAAATAAAGTCCAATTTGAAGATGGTATGACTTTAGGAGAACTAATAGGGATTTATGAAAAGAATTTTGGTAGAGATAAGGTTCAAAAACATATCCTTGAAGTGAACAAAATAGATAGAAATATTTCATCTCATGATGACCAAAGAATAATAACTAAAAAAGATGCGGATCATATGAGAACAGCAATAATGGTAATTCTTCATGATTTATTAAATATTGACTTAAATTTAAAAATTGAGGACTGATTTTTATGATAGACAAACTGACAAAAGAAATTATAGATAATAGTGAAGGGAATAAATTGCTTACTTTTCTTATAGAAATATTAAAAGCGAAACCAGATACCAATCTGGACATAGCTACCGCATTTTTTAATATAAGAGCTTATGCGATGCTCAAAGACAATTTAAATGGAGTTAAGAGATTTAGGTTATTGCTCGGAAAAGAGCCTGAAATAGAAAGTAGAGAAACTCTAGGTGAAATGCTGTTAAAACATATAAAGGAAGAAGTTGAAAGCTTAGATTTATCAAAAGAAAGCAGCGATGTTGTTAAAAGCTTTATAGAATTCTTAAAACGAGATAATGTTGAAGTTAGAATATATGACAAATTACATGGAAAGGCATACATATTTGACGACTTAATTGTTGTAGGCTCTTCCAATTTTACTCCAGCTGGATTAACTAGAACTGGAGAATTAAACTCAGTATCATTAAAATCTCATGCAGAATATGCTAGAAGAGAGTGGTTTGAAAAATTTTGGAACGAGGCAAGAGATTTTAAAAAAGAGCTAATAGCTCTTTTAGAAGCATCTAGGTTTGGATCTAAAGAGTATACGCCTTATGAAGTATTTATTAAAGCTATATATGAACTACAAAAAGAAGATATAAAAGCTGAGGAGGAGTTGAAAAAGATTCCATCGCGTGTAGAATTAACAGAATTTCAAGAGGATGCAATTCCTAGAATTAAATCTAGATTAAAGAAATATGGAGGTGTTCTAATAGCAGATTCGGTTGGATTAGGTAAAACTTGGATAGCAAAAAAGATAATAGAGGAATACGGATATTATAAAAGAAAAAACTACCTAGTTATTTGTCCTGCCCAACTAAGAGAAAGATTGTGGAAAAAAGAGCTTAAAGATTTGGTATTATCGGAAAATATTTTGTCACACGAAGAATTGGCTTCATCAAATTTCTTAGAAAAAGCAAAAAGAGTTGTAGGTGGAAAGTTGGATGAAATAGAACTTATAGTTGTAGATGAAAGTCATAATTTTAGAAATCCGCTTACTAATAGGTGGGAAAATTTTGTTGAACTGTATAGATATATATCAAAGAACGGAAAACCACCAAAGTTAATATTTCTGACAGCAACACCTATGAATAACTCAATTTGGGATATTTATTGGCAAATACTATTATTAGTTGGATTAGACCAGTCTGCTTTTGCAAAAGAAAATATACCGAATTTATTTGAATTTTTCAGAGAAGTAGAAGAAAAAGGAGACCCATCACTATTAAACGATTTACTGAACGAAATATCAATAAGAAGAACACGTGATTATATAAAGAAAAACTATCCAAACGCAACAATAAATGGTAAAAAAATAACATTTCCGGATAGAAAACTTGAAAATATTAGTTATAGATTGGATGAAACTTATCATGGAATGTATAAAGAAATATCTGATGCTATAACAAAAAAATTGACAATGGCCTGTTATCAAGTATTGAAATATAAAAAGGTAGAAAAATTAACACAAGATGAAAATTGGAATCTTCAAAGGATGATAGCTCTTTCAGGAATATTAAAGACTATATTATTGAAAAGATTAGAAAGTAGTGTAGAAGCTTTTAGGATAAGTATAAAAAAACATATCAGATTTTTGGAAGAATTCAAGAAACAACTAAAAGAAGGCAAACTTATAACAAAAGACACGTTCAACAAATACCTAATGAACATTGAAGAGGAATTGGAGGAGTTTAAACAAAACCTGCAAAACATTAATCTGAACGAATATAAAAAAGATGAATTATTTAGAGATATAGATAACGACATCAATGTTCTGTCTAAAATATTAAGAAAGGTTGAAACAATAACACCCGAAAAGGATTCAAAACTTAACACAGTTAAAAAATACTTATTAGATTTAACAGAAAAAGGAAAAATTATAGTGTTCACATATTACGAAGATACGCTAGAATACCTATTCAAGAATTTGAAAGAATCAAAAGAGTTCTCGAAATTCAGAATAGAAAAAATATCAGGAAAAACTTCAATAAATGAAAGACTTAAGATTTTAGAAGATTTTTCAAATAAAAAGATAGACATTCTTATAAGCACGGATGTTCTTTCAGAAGGAGAAAATCTCCAAGTCGCTAGAGTAGTAGTTAATTATGATCTTCATTGGAATCCTACAAGAATGATACAGAGAGCTGGTAGAATAGATAGAATAGGATCTCCATACGATGTGATATTTATTTATAATGTATTTCCTGAGGATGAGTTAGAAGATCTTCTAAGATTAGTAGAAACCTTACAAACCAAAATTAGAGAAATAGATAAATCAATTGGTTTAGACCAGCAAATATTAGGAGAAAAAATTCATCCTAAAGTATTTGGAGTCATAAGAAGAATTAAAGCAAAAGATGAGAAAGTCTTTGAAGATTTAGAAGCAGAGATGTTTGGTGGTGGAGAGAAATTCTATCAGCCACTCAAAGATTTCATAACTAAGAAAGGATTAGAGGAATTAGATAATATACCCAATGGAATTCACAGCGGACTGAAAAAGAACAAGAATGTAAAAGGAATTTTCTTCTATTATAAGTATTTAGACGATTTCCATTTCTGGTATTTGTATGACATAAATAGTGGAAAAATTATAAAGAATAAAAGTGAAATTATAGACTTTATTTCTTGTTCACCTGAAGAAAAAAGAGTTATACCAGAATTTTTTGAAAGAATATACGAGATAAATGAAAAAATCTTAAAGGAGATAGAGAAAGATTACAAAAAAATTGAACAACGACAAAAAGTTGATACAGATATAACCCAAAGTATTAGAAACAGAGCCACCACTTTCATAAGAACTCTGATAAGAGAAATAGAAAAAAGATTAGAGGATTATATAGACGAATATCCAGGAGAAAGAGATATAGAAGTATTATGGGACAATACTAGAGATAAACTACAAAATATTGCTTCCTACTTGACTAAAAGACAGCTAAAAGATTTAAGAAAAATGTGGATTAGGTATAAGAAGGTGGATGGAGATTGGAAAAAGCTCATTAAAGATGTTCATAATTTCATAAAAGATATATATGTAATAAAAAGAGAGGAACTCCCACCTTTTGATAAGGAAAAGTTAAAATTAATAGTTATAGATTTTGTTTCATAGAGTAAAAAACTCTATATAAGTTTGGATGAATCATAGTTATAACTCTGAAAACCTTTCTGGATAGAATTTCTTAAATTTTTCTTTAATAAGCATCAATAGCTTCTCATCTTTAACAAATTCTTTTATCAATTGGGACGTATCTAAAACTTTAACTTTTTCTTTTTCCGCTTTCTTTTTTGCCAACTTATCATCNGTTACAAAAAGCTTTCCTTCTTTCATACAAAAAGCTATACATGATATTTCACCCTTACCTAACCTGTATTTTACGCTTATGCTATCTTTTTCCTTATTATCAACCTCAACTATTTTTATAACCTCTTTTTCCATTCCTTTATTCAGGTAAAAAAGTGAATCTTTGTCTTTTAACTCATCAGCAACATCTTTTGTTAACACAATCGAAAATAACTTTCCATCTATAATAATTTCCATGAAGGAAACTTCAGACCACAAAATAAAAGAAGAAGCATCAACAACCAACTCATTCATAATAAGTTTCTCTCCTTTAGTAGCTTCATGAACTGCTTAACATTCATGCCAGCAATTTCTGAGGCAGCTTCGAGAGAAACTTTACCTTTTTTGTACAAAGAAATAGCAAGTTCTCTTCTCTTTTTGGTTATTTCATTCAATTTTTCAGAATATTTAGCAAATTCAGGAAACTTGAAATACAATAAAGCTAAAATCTCATCTTCACTCAAGTCTTCAAACAATTCCTTGACCTCTTCTATAGTTTCAATTTCCTTTTCAGAAAACTCTTTCAAAATTTCCTTAGCTTTTTCAATACCTTTTTGAGTAAGGATTATCTTATTATTATTTTCATCTATAGTAACAAAACCATCTAGCTCTAAACCTTCAACCATATCATCTATAGTTTGATCGTACATTCCGTACCTATGGGGTTCGAAATCTAGTTCATCTTTCAACTTCTCAAAATCTTGAGAAATTAGAAAAATCATTTTTTGGAGCCTAAGCTTTCCAAGTATTGGAGTCTTTTCTTTTAGATAAAGCAAGGCCAATATGGTTTTCTCAAGTAAAGTGAACTCTTCTTCAAAGACAGTGTCACTCTTCATAAAAATAATTTTTACGAGGTCAATATAAATGCCTGTTTGCCTAATTATAATATGGAATTAAAGCTTGTTCATGAAGATGAAAAACTTTTAACAAGAAAAATAGAAGTTAAGATTAACAACAAAAAAATTGAGACACCAATAAAAGCTTTTGAACTAATATCAAGCAAAAAAACGTCGCCTTTTAATTTGCTCGGAAATTTTGCAAAAGAAGCTAATGGATTAGTTGAGTTTCGATTGAACATTTCCCAAAAGCAGTTAATAAAGATAGATGGAGATGAAAGAAAAGCAAATAGATTCATTTCTGTGGTACATCAACAATTAGAGCATATCGGAAAAAATAATGTGATTTTGCTAGTTCCAACATACAAGATTGAAAGCCCAAATATTTCTACCGTAGAAATCGAATATCTTTCTTCTCTTCTTTTGAGTTTTCTTAGAAATGGAATAATAGACGTTTTCTCCACCCCTATTGTAAAGCAAGATTTAAAAATCGTCACTCCAGATTTCTATTTCAACAGTTTTGTTAAACCTCTTCTTGAATACATTTTTTCTTATAACAAAGAAGGGATAGCAAAGTACTTTTTTGGATATATTCCAAAAGTCTCTCACAGACAAATAGATGAAATCGTCAAATTCTATCTTAAATACTATATAACAAACTTTGTTGTCGAATTCAACTCTTCTACTCCAATAAATTATGGCCCTGTTTTAGAAAGGTTGATAAGAAGTGTGTTATTAATGGAAAAAGAGATTGGAAGAGAAGGGACACTTATTCACGGTATAAATGTTAATAGGGGATTGGGCAGAAAAGGAATAGATAAAATAGGTGCAAAAGATGTTCTTGCTTTTTATCAAGGAATAACTTCTTTTTCTTTTCCATTTAAAATAGTAATAAAACAACTCGAGGAGCCAACTTTCAGAATTTTTGAACCAACTGACTACGGATATTATAAATCTTCTAGAGACGAGTTGAGAATGCTAAGTGAGAAAGAGAAGATAATAAAAGTAGAAAACATGAAAGATATTGAGAAAGCTATCAATAGCAAGCGTATTTACGTGGAGGCCTCAGTAATAAGAGAAAAATTGATGGAAAATGAACTCCCTAAATATCTCAACTCTAAAAGAGGAATTCAAACATATTTGAAGAAGTTGCAAAAATTTTCAAACAAAATAAAAGAAAAAAGCGCCTCTACAAGCCTAAATAAGTTCCTATAAGGCTTCATCAGGAACATATCAACAATTGACCAATAAAAATTTTCGAACAAACAATGAATCTTTTTTGCTCGTTAACACTCCCCTTAATAATTTTCTTCCCAAATCTCTAATTATGCCAAAACTCTTGAAAAAATCTCGAGTTAAAGCTAGAGAAATATTGTTGGATCTATCAGCAATTCTAGCTATTCCTTTGCTCCTCTCAATCTTACATTTCTTCCTTCCAGAAAATCTGAAAGAAATGCTAATTTTACACAAAAGCTATCTAATTGGCTATGAACTTCTTACAAACCATTTCATTCATGGCAATTTACAACATTTACAAGGAAACATCGAATATTATCTAATCTCAATTTGCTTGC
>JGI20130J15133_1003503_pt1 | contig 10770 bp, 10 predicted proteins | sample WasSprMetagenome_FD_15133 | JGI IMG/M metagenome (IMG submission 15133) | reverse complement strand
AAGGATAAAATATAATAATATATTTTCTGTATATCGAGGTTTGCTGCAAAAAACTTCAACTTGCGGATTTTTTAAAAGTTTGGTATAATGTTTATACATTAGCAAATGAATAAGATTTTTGCGAATTTATTTTTAAGTTAAAAGTTGGCGGGTTTGTAGCCTACCTATGAGGAATTGAAACTACAATAGTGAATGACGTTTAATATCTTTTCCGTTAGGTTTGTAGCCTACCTATGAGGAATTGAAACAGTTCATACAGTTCTCTAACGAATACCTTTATTTTGTGTTTGTAGCCTACCTATGAGGAATTGAAACCAAGATAAACTTAACAGGCATGCTCTTTAAAGTATAGTTTGTAGCCTACCTATGAGGAATTGAAACTTGTTTATTTCATAAGTATAGATATACCGACCTTTTTGTTTGTAGCCTACCTATGAGGAATTGAACTACCTCCTTAAAGAATTTAATAAAAATTCTTAAATTCACTTTGTAGCCTACCTATGAGGAATTGAAACTTTCTTGCTCGTTGAGTAATGGGAGCATATAGAGCGTGTTTGTAGCCTACCTATGAGGAATTGAATTTGAATCTAGTTAGATATCTCATTTCACAACCTCCTAAAGTTTGTAGCCTACCTATGAGGAATTGAATTATAAATCTGAAATAGTTAAATGAACCGAATCTCGGTCGTTTGTAGCCTACCTATGAGGAATTGAAATTATTACTAAAATGTGGGACTTTGTTTCTTTGATTATGTTTGTAGCCTACCTATGAGGAATTGAAACTGATACATGAAGAAATTATCTGTGAACGTTGCTTTGAGTTTGTAGCCTACCTATGAGGAATTGAAACATCAAACCGCTTCTTTTATAATTGGCGTCTCCATACGGTTTGTAGCCTACCTATGAGGAATTGAAGTTCGAGAATGGATATACAACTTTCATCGAAATCAAGTTTGTAGCCTACCTATGAGGAATTGAAACTCGGCTTCTGATGTCATTGGCCAGGCTTCAACCACCGTTTGTAGCCTACCTATGAGGAATTGAAAAAGCAAGACATTAAAAATTAACATCTTAAAGATTTCTAACATCTATCAAAAGAAAAAATCCCTGAAGATATCCCAAATTATTTATCTAAAATCGAGAAAGAAAAGAAAATCTTCATGAAAAAAACAACTTTAAATCTTGTAAAAGTCTCTAATTTCTCATTCAAAAGATTTTCACAAAACGGTAGGACTAATACCTTTATTTCAAGAATGCTATAATAATATGCTATCTAAAAACGCTTAGGAGTAAGAAATGCTTGGAGATATTCTATTAAAGTATTGGAAAATCATACTTGGAGTTGGAATTGTTTTAGCTGTTGGAGGTTTATTTTTACAGCAAACTTTGCCGGTCATAGGAAAATAGTTGAATTCATAGGATTTTCATTTGTTGCAATTGTTGCATACGTTCTTGGATATAAAAATGCATCAGATGAAGCTGAAAAGCAGATAAAAGCAGAAATAGAAAAATTAGCAAAACAAGACATAAGATACAAATTTGCAGCAGATAGAGCTATAAAAAATATTAAAGCACCATTGACAGGTAAAAAATAAAATTAAGGAGCTGAAAAGATGGAGTCAGCAGTATTGATTGATAAAGAGTTTGACGTTGTTATAGGACTTGAAACCCACGTTCAAATGAACACTCATACAAAAATGTTTTGTGGATGTAAAGTTGAGTTTGGAGCTGAGCCTAACACTAACGTATGCCCAGTTTGCTTAGCACATCCAGGGACGCTGCCGGTGATAAACAAAAGAGCCATAGAGTTTGCCATAAAAGCAGCTTTGGCGTTAAACTGCAAAGTTCATAACCTTTCTATCATGGCGAGAAAAAATTATTTTTATCCAGACCTTCCAAAAGGTTATCAGATTTCCCAGTATGACAAACCACTTGCAACAGATGGATACATAGAAATCAAAACAGAAAACGGATTTAAAAAAATAAGAATTCATAGATTACACATAGAAGAAGACGCAGGAAAAACAATACACGAAGGAAGCTTTTCTTATGTAGATTTAAACAGAGCAGGTACTCCACTGATGGAAATCGTCACTGAGCCGGATATATCCTCTGCAGAAGAGGCAAGAAAATACTTAGAAAAATTAAGAAACATCATGAGATATCTTGGCGTATCTGATGCAGACATGGAAAAAGGACAGCTTAGATGTGATGTAAACATATCCTTAAAACCAAAAGGCTCTGAAAAGCTTGGCACAAAGGTAGAGCTAAAAAATATTAACTCATTTAGATTTATCGTAAAAGCAATAGAGTATGAGATAGAAAGACAGTCTAAACTTCTGAGAAAAGGAGAAAAAATAGTTCAAGAGACAAGATTGTTTGACCCAAACACCGGAAAAACCTACACCATGAGAACAAAAGAAGAGGCACACGATTACAGATACTTCCCAGACCCAGATTTACTGCCGGTAGTAATAAAAGATGAAGAAATCCAGCAGATTAAAAACTCACTTCCAGAACTACCAGACCAAAAATATCACAGATACATTGAACAGCTTGGACTTCCTGAATATGACGCAGAAGTGTTAACATCTGATAAAGCCTTAGCAAACTATTTTGAAAAAGTTATAGAAATCTTTCCACAAAATCCAAAGCTTGTAGCAAATTGGATACTAAACGAGCTTCTTGGAAAGCTAAACGAAAAAGGGTTAGAAATAGAAAATTCTCCTATTTCTCCAAACTATTTGGCAGAGCTTTTATCATTAATTACCGATGGCACAATCTCAGGAAAGATTGCAAAAGATGTGTTTGAAATAGCATTTGAGACACAAAAATCACCAAAACAGATAGTAGAAGAAAAAGGATTAAAACAAATTTCAAACGAAGATGAATTAAGAAAGATAGTAAGAGACGTTCTTGCTAAGTTCCCGGCAGAAGTAGAAAAATACAAATCAGGAAATGAAAAAATTCTTGGATTTTTAGTCGGCCAGATAATGAAAGAAACAAAGGGAAAAGCAAACCCTCAGCTTGTGAATAAAATCATAAAAGAGGAGCTACAATGATAAAAAGATATACCCTCCCAGAGATGGGAAATATATGGAGCGAAAAAAATAAATTTCAAAAATGGTTAGATGTAGAGATAGCGGTTTGTAAAGCTTGGAATAAACTTGGGAAAATACCGGATGAAGCGTTAAAAGAAATCATAGAAAAAACACGTATAGATGATGAAACAGTAGAGAGAATTAACGAGCTTGATAAAGTATATAATCATGATGTCCTTGCTTTTGTTAGTGCAGTGGCTGAGCAGGTAGGAGAAAATGGAAGATACATACACTTAGGACTTACATCATCTGACGTAATTGATACAGCTTTAGCATTAATCATGAGAGAAAGCTTAGACTTGCTTATAAAAGATGTTGAAAAGCTTTTAGAAGTTTTAAAAGAAAATGCATTTAAGTATAAAAACACAGTAATGATGGGAAGAACTCACGGAGTCCATGCAGAGCCTATGACCTTTGGGCTTAAATTTGCATTATGGTATGAAGAGTTTAAAAGAAACAAAAAAAGATTAGAAAATGCAAGAGAAGTTATATCTGTTGGAACAATATCAGGAGCAGTGGGAACCTATTCTAACATTCCGCCAGAGCTTGAAGAGCTTACATTAAAAGAGCTTAATCTAAAACCAGAACCAGTAGCAAACCAAGTTATCCAGAGAGACAGACATGCAGAATACATGACAGCCTTAGCAATAACAGCATCATCCTTAGAAAAAATCGCCGTTGAAATAAGACACCTGCAGAGAACAGAAGTTTTAGAAGCACAGGAACCATTTAAAAAAGGACAGCGTGGCTCATCGGCAATGCCACATAAAAAAAATCCAATCACTTGCGAGAGAATTACAGGACTTGCAAGAGTAATAAGGTCAAACAGCCTGCCTGCCATGGAAGATATAGCACTATGGCATGAAAGGGATATATCCCATTCATCGGTTGAAAGAGTAATACTGCCTGACAGTTCAATAGCTCTTGATTATATCTTAAATCTAACTATCAACGTATTAAAAGATTTGGTTGTATATCCGGAGAATATGAAAAAGAACATGGATAAATCAAAAGGTTTATACTTCTCTTCTAAGGTTTTAGTAGCACTTGTAGAAAAAGGATTATCAAGAGACCAAGCTTATGATATAGTTCAAAGAAACGCAATGAAAGCATGGGATACAGAAAACTTAATGTTTAAAGACGCTCTACTACAAGACCCAGAAGTTATGTCTTATTTATCAAAAGAAGAATTAGACAAGATATTTAATGTAAACGAGTTTTTAAAAAACATAGATTATATCTACAATAGAGTTTTTGGCAGCGAGGATAGTTAATTTTAGCAGACGTTATAAGGTTAAATGGAAGTTTAGACTGTAAGGTGCTTTAAAATTTTATTAATCCAATTAATATTTTCCTCGTCATCCTGAGGCTGTGAAGCCGAAGGATCTAATCTTTTGATTTTTTAATTTGAAAAGAAAAATATGAGATTCTTTGCTTCGCTCAGAATGAAATCTTTGAGGTCAAGATTCTTTTACCGTCTGTAGAAATGGCGATGTTGATTTTTGGAATAATGTAAATCTTGAATATGTTTAAAAGCATTCTATATTATTTTAAGTTTATGTAAAATAAAAATAAAAAAAATCAACAGAGGTAAAAAATGAAGTATTACATAAAAACTTTTGGATGTCAGATGAATGTAAATGACTCAGAAAAAATGGCAGGTATTTTACAAACTCTTGGATACACGCCTACTGAAAATTGGGAAGAAGCAGATGTTATTCTTGTAAATACATGTTCGGTAAGGGAAAAACCGGACCAAAAAGTTTTATCAGCACTTGGAGAGTTTAAGAAAGTAAAAAAACATAATCCAAATGCAGTCATTGGNGTTTGTGGTTGCTTAGCACAAAGGGNAGGATACGAAATTTATCAAAAAGCACCATTTATAGATATGGTTTTTGGAACAACCAATATCCACCATCTTCCAAATCTTTTAGAAGAAGCCAAAAGCGGAAACAAAGCTATAGAAATTTTAGAAGAAATAGACGAAAATGAAAATCTTTTAGACCAATTCCCAACTGTAAGAGAAAATAAATATACAGCATTTGTTACTGTAATTAGAGGATGTGATAAAAAATGTACATACTGCATAGTTCCAACAACAAGAGGAAGAGAGAGAAGTAGAAGAATCGGCGATATTCTTAGAGAAGTTCAATACTTAGTTGAAGATGGTGTTAAAGAAATCCATTTAATAGGTCAAAATGTTACTGCTTACGGAAAAGACCTTGGAGATGTGAAGTTTTGGGAGCTTTTAAAAGCTGTTGCAGAGGTTGATGGAGTAGAAAGAATTAGATTTACAACAGGGCATCCAAGAGATTTGGATGAAGATACTATAAAAGTTATGGCAGACCTTCCACAAGTCTGCGAAGCCTTACATCTNCCAATTCAGGCAGGTTCAGANAGGATACTACAAGCGATGGATAGAGGCTATACTCAAAAAGAGTACTTGCAAAAAATAGAATTGCTTAAAAAATACATTCCAAATATAGCATTGTCTACTGATATCATAGTTGGATTTCCGGGAGAAACTTACGAAGATTATTTAGAAACAGTTAAAGTAATAAAAGAAGTAGAGTATGACCAAGTGTTTGCATTTAAATATTCACCAAGACCGGGAACTCCAGCAGCAGATTTACCAATGACAGAGTCGCCGGAAGAGCTTTCAAAACGTTTAAATGACTTGATAAATTTACAAAAAGATATAACTTTTAAAAGGAATCTTGAATATCAAGATAAAATAGTTGAAATCTTGGTAGAAGAGATAAATCAAGAGAATAGGTTGGTAGGCAGGACAAGGACTAACAAACTTGTTTATGCGGAAGGAAGTCCGGAGCATTTAGGAAAATTAGTAAATGTAAAAATTGAAAAAGTAAATAGATTTTCCTTAGAAGGAACAATAATGGAGGCGATTAATCATGGTTGAGATGGAAGTCCAGGGAATTACATTAGACCCAATAACAAACATGCCTGTGTTGTTATTAAAAAGCAAAGAAAATGATGAAATTCTGACGATTTGGATTGGTGTGTTTGAAGCAAACTCGATTGCTATACATTTAGAATCAATGACCTATCCAAGACCACTAACCTATGACCTATTTACAAACATCTTAAACTCACTCTCAACATCCGTTGAAAATGTAATAATCCATACTTTAAGAGATAATACTTATTACGCTTCAATCATCTTAAGAGACAGGGAAGGTAGAATTGTTGAGATAGATGCACGTCCAAGCGATGCTATAAACATTGCTCTAAGGTCTGGATGTCCAATATTGGTTTCAGAAGAAGTTTTAGCTGAAGCTAATAATGGTAAAAAAGAAAAAATTGATGAAGAAGACTTAAGAGAATGGATAGAATCACTAAAGCCAGAAGATTTTGAGAAAAATATAGAATTCTAAAAGACTAAAGCCTTCATATAACAGGATAAGACTAACCGATAAACATAAAGAAAGGATTATTATAGATACCTTGGGTTAGAAATTAGTAATTTTTATAGAATTTAAAAATGAGATCCTTCGGCCTTAAGGCCTCAGGATGACAACGAAAGGTTGATTGATAAGCATTAAAAAAGGATAACCTTATTTGCCATTGTGCAGCCGGCTAAGAGTCTCCTAATTTTACTGAATTTTTCATCCAAAAATATTTTTGAAAAATACTTTAAAATCTAATTACTGCTGCACCCCAGGTTAATCCACCGCCAAAAGCAGTTAAAAGAATATTATCTCCTTTATTAAACCTTCCTTCTTTGTAAGCTTCATACATAGCAATGGGAATGGATGCAGCACTTGTATTTCCGTATTTATGAATATTGCTATAAACCTTTTCTAACGGTAATTCTAATTTTTCAGCCAATGCTTGGATGATTCGTATGTTGGCTTGATGAGGAATTACTAACTTAATATCTTCTTTATTTATCCCGGCTTTTTGTATTGCTTTCAAGCAAGCAGTTTCCATGGATTTAACAGCTTGTTTGAAAGTTTCTCTTCCTTGCATTCTCAGCTTCTCGCCAACCTGACAGTGTAAAAGATGACCATAAGAACCGTCAGACTTCATCACTGTTGATAAAATATCACTCGATGAGTTAGATTTAGATATCACAGCGGCACCGGCACCATCACCAAATAGTACTGCAGTTGTCCTGTCAGCCCAATCGATTATTTTTGAAAAAACTTCACTTCCAACTACAAGAACATTTTCAGCTTTCCCAGATTTTATAAAACTATCCGCTATTGTAATGCCATATATAAAGCCGCTACAAGCAGCTGAAAAATCAAAAGCCATTGGATTTTTACATCCAAGTTTATCGGCTAATATACAAGCCGTGGAAGGAAATATATTATCCGGAGTAGACGTTGCCACGATTACAGTGTCTATGTCCTTAGGAGTTAATCCTGCATTTTCAATAGCTTCTTTTGACGCATGAAAAGCAAGGTCGCTTGCCTTNACCCATTCATCTGCTATTCTTCTTTCTTTTATCCCGGTTCTNGTTGTGATCCATTCGTCCGATGTATCAAGGATTTTTTCTAAATCATGGTTGGTTAAAACTCTTTCAGGAACATACATTCCTATGCCTTTTATCTCACTGGACATTGTTTTCTCCGTAAATGTCTTCTTCTCTTCCTTTTATCAGCTCTTGAGGAATAAGTGTGTTAATATTTTCAAGGAGTTTTTTGTTAAAATCATGATTTACAAATTCAGAAGCAAATCTCAATGCGTTTTTTATAGCTTTTTCATCTGCTCTCCCATGGGTGATTATGCATGTTCCCTTAGTGCCAAGCAAAGGAGCACCGCCGTATTCTGTAAAATCTGCTTTTTTCTTAAATCTTTTTAAAGCAGGCAACATTAAAGTTGCACCAATTTTAGATACAAAGCTCTTTTCTACCTCTTCTTTTATCATTTCAAGAATAATCATTCCAAGGCTTTCGCTTGTTTTTAATACAACATTACCAACAAACCCATCGCAAACAATAACATCAAAATCACCGGTGAAAATATCTCTACCTTCTGCATTTCCAACAAAATTTAGTTTAGTCATTTTAAGCAGCGGATAGGTATCTTTTACAAGCTCGTTGCCCTTTCCTTCTTCCTCTCCGATGCTTAAAATTCCCACTTTTGGATTATCAGATGTTTTAAGGATTTCTTTGACATAAGTATGACCCATTACTGCAAAGTATAACAGATGTCTTGGTCTGCTGTCTACATTAGCACCAACATCAATCAGCACGGTTTTTGTTCCTTTTTTGTTTGGAAATGCTACTGCTATACCCGGTCTCTCTATTCCTTCTGCAGCTCCAATGATAAACTTTCCTATGCTCATTGCAGCACCGGTATTTCCGGCAGACACAAAAGCCTGAGCTTTACCTTCTCTGACTAATTTCCCTGCAATATGCATAGAAGAGTTTCTTTTCTTTCTTAGAGCTATGGATGGAGATTCATGCATTTCAATGACTTCAGGAGCATCTACGATTTGAATCGGAAGATTTTCTATAGAAAGATTATTTTTTTTTATCTCCTCTTCTAATACTTCCTTCCTTCCTACTAAATATACACCTATTTTATACTCTTTTGCAAACTCTATTGCACCTTTAATATTACAGAGAGGAGCATAATCTCCTCCCATTGCATCTAAAGCTATAAACACTTATACGACCTCAATAACCTCTTTGTTTTTGTAATATCCACAGTGGGAGCAAACTCTGTGAGGAGCTTTTGGCTGACCACACTCAGGACAGATAGAAAGTCCGGGCATTTTTAATTTCCATTGTGCTCTTCTCATAGCTGTTTTTGCTTTAGATTTTTTCCTCTTAGGTACTGCCATATTAAAAGCCTCCTTTTTTCAATTTTAAAGAATATATTATATCAAAAATTTAAGATTTAAGAGACTCTAATTTAGCAAAAGGAGACAGCTTTCTTCTCATTTTCTCTTCACAATCACACTGCTCGACGTTCTTATCCGCTCCACAGTAAGGACATAAACCTTTACAATCTTCACTACAAAGCAGCTTCATCGGAGTGTTTACAAGGATTTCCTCTCTGATAAAATCATACACATCAAATTTTTCTTCATCTTCTAAGTACTCAGAGTATAATTCAGCCTCTGAAAGTTCTTGATGTTTTGGGTGTTTTTTTGTAAATAGAACACTTTCACAAATATTAAACTGTTGATAAAACTCAGTTAAGCATCTATCACAGTGCATTAAAATAGACGTGTTGAAGATAGCCGTGATAACATAGCCATCTTTGTCTTTAAGTAGATGTAATTTTACAGATACACTTTGCCCATCTTTTACGATATACTCTTGTGGTAAATCCAGCTCATTCATTGGAATATCAAATTCAAGCTCTTTAAAAGGTTCTTTTTTAAGCTCTTCTTTTAAGTTTAAATATATTTTCAATTTAACTACCTCATAAAAAATTTGTTATAATATAGTACAATGATTTTAAATGACAAGACAATCAGAAAATACATAAGCGAAGGTTTACTTGAGATAAATCCACTCGATGACATCCAAATTCAGCCCTCTTCTGTTGATTTAAGACTTGGATATGAGTTTTTGATTTATCCGGAAGACATAGAAATAATAGACGTAAGAGACCCTTATTTTTCCAATAGGCTTATAAAAGAGATAGCCACAGAAGAAGGGTTTATCATCAAACCAAAACAGTTTGTTCTTGCTACGACGATAGAGTATGTAAAACTTCCGGACTTTTTAACAGCATTTGTAGAGGGAAGGTCTTCCTTAGGAAGGCTTGGCTTATTTATTGAAAATGCCGGCTGGGTGGATGCTGGATTTGAAGGCAACATAACCTTAGAGTTTTACAATGCAAACAGCATTCCAATAAAAATTTATCCTGGAATGAGAATCTGTCAGCTTGTTTTCGCAAAAATGGAAGATAGGTCAGAAAAGCCATACAGAGGTAAGTATCAAGGTCAAAGAGGAACAACAGCATCAAGAATATTCTTAGACATAGATTAAGGTTTTGTTGATTAAAGCCAAAGACCATACTATATTTCATTCTGCAACCTGCTAAGAACCTGCTAAAATCTTTATCCGTTTCCCTCCTTATTTATTCTTCTTTGCTTTATAAAAGATGAGATTCTTCTAATTAAAGTCTTTTGCATGACAAAAAGCATGCTTACTAAATTTTACAGCACTTTCTACATGGTGCATTAAGACTGCTTGTAAAAATCCAAATCGTCATTCTGCGGCCGTGCGAAAAATCTCGTTTTTTCTTTTCAAATAAAAACAGAAGATTAGACTCTTCGGTCTAAAGTCTTTGGGATGGCAAGGAAACCAAGCCTACAAAAATTTTGGAACATCCTTATAGTACATTTTCCTTGAATTTCTTGTTATGTTATCATATTTTATCTTTTGATTAATAACGTTTTTTAATAACTTTATGGAGGATCAAAATGGAAAAATTGATTATATTTGATACAACTTTAAGAGATGGTGAACAAGCACCTGGTTTTTCAATGACAGTTGAAGAAAAAGTAAAGATGGCTTTACAGCTTGAAAGACTCGGCGTTGATGTTATTGAGGCTGGTTTTGCTGCTGCTTCTGAAGGAGATTTTGAAGCTATTAAAAGAGTTGCTCAGGAAGTAAAAAATGCAAAAGTTTGTTCCTTGGCAAGGGCATTAGAGTCAGACATAGAAAAAGCAGGAGAAGCA
>JGI20130J15133_1003499_pt1 | contig 10778 bp, 8 predicted proteins | sample WasSprMetagenome_FD_15133 | JGI IMG/M metagenome (IMG submission 15133) | reverse complement strand
ACTCAAGAGGAGGCAGAACTTTTAAAACGGGAAGATAATGTCCTCGTGGAATGGAGCTTTGAAAGAAAGGTTATCTATCCAGGTTTAGAAGCTTTGATTGGGAGAGTTAGCAATCAAGAGGGGGTAACAGGCTTGGAAAAGGCTTTTGATGATAGTCTAAAGCAAGGGAAAAGCCTTCAGGTATCCCTTTCGCTTGATACAATAAAAAGAATATCAAACTTGGGGAAAAGGGTAAAAGATTTAGAAGAAATCCTTGTTGCTAAGAGAAACGGAGAGTTGCTTGGTTTTTATTCTATCTTTGCCACCCCTTTTTTTGAGAAACCTTTCCTTCTTCCACCCTACCTTCTTCCTTCTTATGAATTTTCAACTTTTGAATGGGAATTTGGAAAGCAAGAAGTTAAAAAGGACGGAGAGTATCTTAGGATAACACCCCTTCATTTGGTGCAGGCTGAGTTAAGAAGGATAAACGGAGAGAACACAAGGTTGACCGTTTTGCCAAGGTTTGGGGTTGAAGAGGCAACCATAAAATCTTCAGATTCTTTCTCTCAAGAAGCAAAGGAAGAAATCATAGTTCTTCCATCGCAAGAAAAATCTATCCATCTACTATCTGGGAAGGAGCGGGTTATTTTGGTGGTTAGAAACGGGGTCGAGCCCCGTAAGCTTTTATCCCTTTTTAGGGATAGCGGTGTCTTAAGATGAAACGGCTAAAGGACCTTTTGTCGAGAGATGAGGTTTTGGAAGAGTATATGGTAAACTGGGATGAGGAGATAACAGGAATTTCTGACCATTCGCAAAGCGTTAAAGAGGGATATATCTTTGTTGCAAGGCGGGGCACAAAGCTAAACGGCAAAGAATTCATACCTGAGGCCATCAAAAGAGGGGCAAAACTTATCATTCAGGAAGATAGCATTGACTTAGACCTTAATACCCCTCAGATTAGGCTTAAAGATTTTAAGGGAACCTTAGGAAAGCTCCTTTCCCGCTTTTATGACCATCCTCAAAGCTCGATCACTCTAGTTGGGATAACGGGCACAAATGGAAAGACTTCATCTACCTATTTTATCAAAGCCTTAAGCTCTGCCCTTGGAGTAAAAAGCGGCTACATTGGGAGCATCTATTACGATGTTGGGGAGGTTTTGCCATCACGGGAGACAACGCCTTCAAGCTTTGTGCTTTTTCCTTTTTTAAAAAAAGCAAAAGACTTGGGGATAAAGCTTCTTGCCCTTGAGGTTTCTTCCCATGCTTTGGACCAAGATAGGGTCTTTGGGCTAAACTTTTCAGCTTGCGGGTTTACCAACCTTTCAAGGGACCACCTTGACTATCACGGAGACATGGAATCCTATTTTCAAGCAAAGAAAAAGCTCTTCACAAAGTATCTTAAGGAAGATGGGGCAGCTATAATCTCCTTTGAGACAGAATACGGAAGAAGGCTCTTTAAGGAGCTAAAGACTTTTCGACCAGCGTTACGGCTTATCTCTGTAAACGATGACTTTTATCGAGTAGCCTTAATTCGAAGAACGCCCTTCCTTGAGTTAGCGATGGAAATAGCTGGAAAGACTTATAATGTGAAGACAAGGCTTGTTGGCGATTTTCAGGCCAAAAATCTTGGTGTTGCCTTGGGGGTTCTCTATGCCCTTGGTTTTCCTGTGGATGACCTTGTGAAAGCTTTACCAACCCTTACCAATCCACCGGGTAGGCTTGAGCTTGTTGGTGAGAAAAATGGAGCCTATGTGTTTGTTGACTATGCACATACACCTGATGCTTTAAGGTCTGCTTTAGAGAGCTTAGCTCCTCTTCAAAGGAATAGGTTAATCGTTCTTTTTGGTTGTGGGGGGAATAGGGATGCCGGAAAAAGACCACTTATGGGTAAGGTTGCTGAAGAACTTTCTGACCTTATCATCCTAACTTCAGACAACCCTAGGTTTGAAGACCCAAAGATGATTATCGAAGACATAAAAAAAGGACTAACGGGAATGAAGCCCTATTATGTGTGGGTCGATAGAGAGGAGGCTATAAAGTCTGCCCTTGAAATGCTAAGGGCTGGGGATGTACTCCTTATAGCAGGGAAGGGGCATGAGGATTACCAAGAGGTGCAGGGGAAAAGATATCCCTTTTCTGACCGAGAGGTAGTAAAGAGGCTTTTATCGGAGATTAAAAGCTGAGAGGGGACAAATGATTGCAAGGAGGGTTCTATCCACTGAGGATGTAGTTCGGGCAACGAAAGGGATTCTTTTAAACGGGGATATGGGCATTACTTTTTCCGGGGTAACCACTGATTCAAGGGAGGTCGAGCCGGGTTTTCTTTTCTTTGCGTTAAAAGGAAAAAGGTTTGACGGGCACGAGTTTATAAAAGAAGCCATAGCAAGGGGNGTAAAGGGAGCGGTTGTTGAGCGCATGCCNGATTACCTAAGATGGGACGACCTGCCAAAGGATGTATCCATAATCCTGGTTAAGGATACCCTTTTTGCCCTGGGTGAGCTTGCAAGGTATGTTCGTAGCCTTGATAGCTATAAAGTAATCGCCATAACAGGCTCCTGCGGAAAAACGACAACCAAAGAGATGACCTATCAGATCCTTTCTAAATTTTATAGATGTGGAAAGAACGAGGCAAACTTCAACAACCTAATCGGTGTCCCAATGAGCATTCTTGCCCAGGAGAAGGATAAGGATTGGGTAATCCTTGAGATAGCAACGAACTCACCCGGTGAAATAGCAAGGCTTACGGAAATTACTAACCCAGACCTTGGAGCTATTACTTGTGTTTATGCCGCCCATCTTGAGGGATTAAAAAGCCTTGAAGGGGTCTTGGAAGAGAAAACCTCCCTTTTTGCTAAGATGAAAGAAGACGGCACGATCGTCTATTTTTACGACCAGGAAAACCTTCGCGAAAGAGTTAAAAACTTCCCGCAAACTAAGATTAGCTTTGGTTTTGAAAAAGGGGCAGACCTTTGGATAGAGAATTTTGAGGAGGTTGAAGAGGAAGCAAAGATAAGTTTGGTTTGGTCTGAGAAAAAGAGGGAAGTCTTTGCTAGGCTTAAAGGTAGGCATCAAGTGTTAAACCTTTCTGCAAGCATAGCCATTGCCCTTGGGACAGGCTTAGAGTTTGAAGAGGTCTGCGAAAAAATACCGGAGATAGAAGAGTTCTACAGTAGGCTCAAAGTCATAAAAACTGAAAAACTGATTGTTCTTGATGACACCTACAACGCAAACCCCGGTTCTATGAGTGTAGCCCTTGAGTATCTTGAAAATTTTCCAAAAGGGGACTTTAGAAAGGTAGTCATACTTGGCGATATGAAGGAACTTGGAGAGTTTGCTAAGTCAGCCCATCAAAGTATCGGGGAGCTTGCAGGAAAAGTTGCGGATTTTGCCATTTTTGTGGGGGAGTATGCCCAAGACTATAGAGTAGGCTTTGGAAAGGGCGATTGCTTTACCTTTGAGACAACTGAGGCCTTGTTAGAGGCTTTAAAGCAAGGGAAGATTGACCTTTCTCGGTGTGTGGTGTTAGTTAAGGGGTCGAGGGCTATGGAAATGGAAAGAGTCGTTTTGGCTTTGCTTGAGGGAGGTAAATAGGGCATGTTTTACCACCTTCTTTATCCGCTTTCTGAATGGATAAGCGTATTTAATGTTTTTAAATACATCACCTTTCGGATGATCTATGGTTCCATCTTTGCTTTTTTGCTTGTCTATTTTCTTATGCCAAGGTTTATAAGGTTTATGAGAGAAAAGCAGTTTGGTCAGGTTGTGAGGGAGGAGGGTCCTTCGCATCATATGGTTAAGAGCGGGACCCCTACGATGGGGGGAATTGTTATCATCCTTTCAGTGGTCATTTCCTCGCTACTTTGGTGCAACCTCACCAATCCTTTTGTCTGGCTTGCTCTTTTTGTGCTTCTCTTCTTTGGGCTTGTGGGATTTGTAGATGATTACCTAAAGATCAAGCGAGGGAAAAACCTTGGTCTTACGGGAAAACAAAAGCTCCTACTTCAGGCTTTTGGTGTTTTGATCTTTTATCTTCTTCTTTTTGAAGCCTTAGGGTTTAGCACAACTCTTAACCTCCCCTTCTTTAAAAAGGTTGTTTTAGACCTTGGGATTTTTTACCTTGTCTTTTCTCTCCTTGTTATGCTTGGAAGTTCTAATGCGGTAAATCTTACGGATGGTCTTGATGGGCTTGCTATTGTTCCCTTCTGCGTTGTGGCCGGTGTATATCTTGTCTTTGCTTATGTATCTGGGCATGTTAAGTTTGCCCAGTATTTATTCTTACCTTACATCCCCTATGCCGGAGAGTTAGCCGTAGTGTGTGCTATCCTTGGCGGGGCTGGTCTTGGGTTCTTGTGGTATAACTCCCATCCAGCAGAAGTTTTTATGGGGGATGTTGGGGCTTTAGGGCTTGGAGGGGTTATGGGAGCTATAGCCATCATGGTGAAGCAGGAGTTTATGCTGCTTCTTGCTGGAGCTATTTTTGTTGCTGAAGCCCTATCAGTAATCCTTCAGGTAGGATACTTTAAGCTTACAGGCGGGAAGAGAATATTTAAGATGGCGCCCCTTCATCATCATTTTGAACTACTTGGCTGGAAGGAAAATAAAGTGGTGGTTAGATTTTGGATAATTTCTGTGATTTTTGGGCTTTTAGCCCTTAGCACCTTGAAGATAAGGTAGGATGAGCCATGGATGTTAGAGGGAAAAAAGTAGTGGTAGTAGGCTTTGGTAAGAGCGGGCAATCCGCGGTTAGGCTCCTTTTGGTGAAAGGGGCAAATGTAGTGGTAAGCGAGTCCAAACCAAAGGAGGAGCTCCCACCTTCTATGGTTTCTTCCTTTGAGGTTCAAGGGGTAGTTTTTGAGGCTGGAGCCCATCGGGAAGAAACGCTTGAAAAAGCTGACCTTGTGGTTGTAAGCCCAGGTGTTCCGCAAGAAGTTTATCTGCCTGCTTTGCGAGCGGGGGTCCCTGTTATCTCTGAGCTTGAATTAGCCTGGTCCTATCTTTCAGAGGATGAAAAAAAGAGAACCGTTGCCATAACGGGAACAAACGGAAAGACTACGACCACAGCCATGGTCTCAGACCTCTTTAAGTTTGCCGGAGAAAAAGTGTTTACCGGTGGAAATTACGGGATACCTCTTTCGGACTATGTGCTCTCTAATGTTAAAGTTGATAGGATTGTGCTTGAAGTCTCAAGCTTCCAGCTTGAAAGAATAGAAACCTTTGCCCCAAAGGTTGGCGTCCTCCTAAACATAACCCCAGACCATCTTGAAAGGTATCGAGACCTAAAGGAGTATGCCTACTATAAATACAGGCTTTTTGAAAATCAAACTCCAGAGGACTTTGCCATCTTAGCAAAAGCATTGCCCTACTTTGAAGATTTTAAAGGGATGGTTAAAGGGGAAAAGCTTTTCTTTGGGGAGAAGGAAGAAGCAGGTGTCTCTGGCTACCTAAAGAACGGGTATGCCATCTTAAAACTCTTTAATGAAGAGGAAGTTTATTCCCTTCATAAATTTAAGCTTCTTGGGGTGCATAACCGTTTGAACCTTCTTTCAGCCCTTCTTGTGGGGAGGGTCTTTGGGGTTAGTAAGGAGGTATGCCAAAGGCTTATAGACAACTTTATAGGCTTTCCTCATCGGATTGAGTTTGTGGGGACTTTTGGAGGGGTTCACTTTATTAACGATTCCAAGGCTACAAACGTTGACGCAACTCTTCAGGCTTTAAGGGGTTTGCCTTCTCCCATTATTTTAATCCTTGGTGGGAGGCACAAGGGCGGCTCTTATGCTCCGCTTATCCCTCTAATAAAAGAAAAGGTAAGAGTTCTTATCCTTATGGGAGAGGCAAGATGGATTATAGCTGATGAGCTAGCAAACCTTGTTGAAACCTATGTGGTGGAAGACCTTCCTTCTGCTTTAGCCGTAGCCTTCAAGACAGCAAAGCCAGGGGATACGGTCCTTCTTTCTCCAGCCTGCTCAAGCTTTGATCAATTTAGGGATTATGCGGANAGGGGCGAGGTNTTTAGACAGCTTGTCTTAGAGTATGCCCCAAAGTATCTTGGGAAAAAGGAAGAGGGAGTGGTGTATCATTGAGATGGATGGTTGTTGCCGGAGGAACTGGGGGGCACATCATGCCTGGGCTTGCCTTAGCTGAAGCCCTTCTTGAAAAAGGAAGGGAGGTTGTTTTTGTAGCCGGCTCTCGCCCTATAGAGAAGAGAATTCTTAAGGATAAGCCCTTTCCGGTTTATCATCTTGAGGTTGAAGGCTTTGTTGGGAGGTCTTTGCCAAGAAAAATAATTGCCCTTTTTAAGCTTGGTCTTGCCTTTTTAAGGTCTTTACAGCTTGTTAGACATACTAACCCTCAGATTATCTTTGCCGAAGGGGGTTATGTTTCTATTCCCGTCGTCTTAGCGGGGAAGCTACTTGGAAAAAGGCTTGGGCTACATGAGCAGAACGCTATCCCAGGCGTGGCAAACAAGCTCCTTTCCCGTTTCGTTGACAGGGTGTTCATATCCTTCCCAGAGAGCAGAGATTATTTCCCGAAGGATAAGGTAGTTTTTAGCGGGAATTTTGTCCGAAGGTCTCTTTTTAAGAAAAAAGAAGCTAATAAAAGAAGGTGTTTGTCTTCTCATCCTGGGGGGTAGCCTTGGGGCAAGGTTTATAAACGAGCTTTCTTTAGAAATCTTGCCGAAGCTCCTTGAGGAATTCCCAAATCTGAGGGTTATCTGGCAGACTGGGCTTGATGATTATGAAAGGGTAAAGAAAAAGTTTAATGAAGGAGGCTTCGGCGGAAGAGTTAAGATTTTGCCATTTATCGATGATATGGGCTCTGTTTACAGCGAGGCAGACTTTGTGCTAAGCCGAGCTGGGGCAAGCACCATCGCTGAACTTTGCGCCCTTGCGATACCTGCCCTATTTATACCCTTTCCTTATGCTACGCACAACCATCAAGAGAAAAACGCAAAGGCATTGGTGGAAGCTGGTTGCGCCTTTATGCTAAGGCAAAGCGAAGCTACACCGGAGAGAGTCTTAAGCCTTTTGAAGAGTGCCCTTTCTCAAAAGGAGCTTAGGTTTAAAATGGGAAGAGAAATGAGAAAATTTTTTGACCCTCAAGGCATAGAGCGGGCAATTGCTGAGATGGAAGCTTTAGTTGAAGGGAGATAGGTATGCTTGAGAAGAAGAGAAAAATTCATTTTGTGGGCATAGGCGGTGTGGGAATGAGCGGTTTAGCCCTAGTTCTCCATAAGATGGGGCATGAGGTTTCCGGATGCGACCTCTCCGAGAGTAAATACTTGGAAAAGGTTCGCGGAGCTGGAATACCCGTTTTTCTTGGTCATCACCCCTCACATCTTGAGGGGGTTGAAATAGTGGTTTATTCTTCAGCTGTTTCTCTCGACCATCCCGAGCTTAAGCAAGCTCGTGAGCTTGGGTTATGGGTTATACCAAGGGCTAAGATGCTCGCTGAAGTGATGAGCGTTCATCCAAAGAGCATCGTGGTTGCTGGCTCTCACGGAAAGACTACAACAACCTCTATGCTTGCTGAGCTTCTCTGCAAGCTTGGGCTAAAACCAACCGTAGTTGTGGGGGGGATCGTTAACAACCTGCAAAGCCACTCTTTACTTGGGGAAGGAACATACCTTGTTGCCGAGGCTGATGAAAGTGATGGCTCTTTTCTCTACTATAACCCTTACATTACTATCATCACGAACATCGACCGGGAACACCTTGATTTTTACGCCGACTTTACCGCCATAAAGAAGGCTTTTCAAAGCTTTATCTTGAGGACAAGCCCTGAGGGTAGGGTTATCCTTTGCGGAGATGACCCTGGTATTAGGGAAACGGTTGCTGAGCTTTCTTTACCTTTTATCTTCTACGGTTTAGGCGAGGAGAACGAAGTTAGAGGAAAAGTTTTAAGCAATACCGCTTATCCAGAGGTTGCTGTATACCATGGGGAGGAATTTCTCGGGGTTCTTAAGCTTCAAGTCCCAGGGCTTCACAATGTTCAGAATGCCTTGGGTGTCATTGCCTGTGCCTTAGTTTTAGGCTTACCCATCCCGGAGGTTTTATCTGTCCTTTCTCAGTTTAGGGGAGTAAAGAGGAGGCTTGAGCTGAAGGGTATAGCCCAGGGTGCCCTAATCTATGATGACTATGCTCATCATCCAAGGGAGATAGAGGTTAGCTTAAAAGCCTTAAAGAAAAAACATCCGGATAAGCGCCTAATTCTTCTCTTTCAGCCCCATAGATACACCCGAACCAAAGCCCTTTGGGAAGACTTTCTTTTAGTGTTGAAGGAGCCTGATATCCTCATCCTTACGGATATCTATCCGGCAAGCGAGAAGCCATTACCCGGAGTCACTGGAGAGGCTTTATATCAAGCAGTAAAAGAAATTCGTAAGGAAAAACCGACCTTTTACGCTGAAAAAAGCAAGGCTTTAGAGGTGGCTAAAGCGCTTCTTTCTCCAGGCGACCTTTTTGTGACCATGGGTGCAGGGGATGTGTATAAAATCGGAGAAGCCCTTTTGAGCGCAACAGAAGAGAGAGATGGAGAAGCCCTTTCAGCTTAAGATTTTTGAAAAGTTTTTGAAGGAGAAGGGCATAGCTTACAAGGAGGATGAGCCTTTAGCTAAGCATACCACTATAAGAATAGGCGGTCCGGCAAGCCTTATGGTTTTTCCAAAAAGGGAGGATGAGCTTCTTGAAATAGTAAAAAATGCCACGGAGCTTGATATACCTTGGTATGTAGTGGGAGGGGGTAGCAACCTTCTTTGTGCTGATGAGGGATACCCTGGGGTGGTGATAAACCTAAGGAGTATGAAAGGGATAGCTGAGAGGTCGCTTGTTCCAGATGCCAATTTATTTCTTGAGGCTTTAGCGGGGACTATGGTTGGTGAGGTAATAAGCTTTGCCAGGAGAAAGGGCTACTCTGGGCTTGAGTTTTTAGCTGGGGTTCCGGCAACGGTTGGGGGTGCGGTGCGGATGAACGCAGGAGCCTACGGAAGAAGCTTTTCTATGCTTGTTAGGAGGATAAAGCTCCTTAAAGACGGGAAAATAGAAGATTATGAACCAAAGGATAGCGATTGGACTTATCGGTCCTTTCGCAAAGAAGGCATAGTAGTCTCCGCAACCCTTGAGTTAGTAAAATCTAATCCAGAAGAAATCGAAAGAAACTTAAAAGAAATCTACTTTAAAAGGAAGGCAAGCCAGCCTTTAGCCGAGAAAACCTTTGGGTCTGCTTTTAAAAATCCGCCCTGTTGTTATGCAGGAAAGTTGATCGAAGATTGTGGGCTTAAAGGTTTTAAGGTCGGTGGGGCAAAGGTGTCGGAAAAGCATGCGAACTTTATCATAAACCTTGGTTCAGCAACGGCAAAAGATGTTTTAGCCCTGCTTAGGGAGGTGCAAAAAAGGGTTTGGGAAAGGTTTAGCATCATGCTTGAGCCAGAGGTTAAGTTTTTAGGATGCAGTATGTAAAAGAACTTTGGCAAACAAAGAAAAAGCTATTTTTAGGNNTTANTTTTAGCTTGCTCGGAGTGCTGCTTGCTGGGCTGTTAGTCTATNCCTTATACTTTACNCGGCTTTTTGTGCTTAAAGAGATAAAAGTNTACGGAAANNNTAAGGTTAGCAAGGAAGANNTNTTAAGGATGCTTGATTTAAAGGGTGGTGAGATACTATATCGTTTAGACTTAGCCCAATTGAGAGAAAGGCTAAAAAANCATCATCTTATTGAAGATGTTACGCTAAGAAGACAACTTCCTTCNACCCTTGAAGTGCAGGTTAAAGAGAGGTCTCCCCTTGCCATCTTAGTTCAGAACAATAAAGGTTATCTTATAGACCGTAACGGTGTTATCTTATCTGAAGCTAAACCAAATGACATCTTATACTACCCTTATGTGATCGTCGAAGATGAAAAGAATAAAGATGTCTTTTTCAATTTTTTAGCCTGGTTAAAACAGAATAAGAAGTATCTACCAATCTATGAAAATCTGCAAAAGATCCTTTTGACAAAGGATAAGATTATTTTATACACCAAAAGTCATATAACTATCTATTTACCCCTCACAACTGCTAATGAATTGTTTACGCTCTATTCTTATCTTGATAGGATTATGATCTACATATATGATAACCACTTGGAAGATCGTGTAGAATTGATTAGACTTGATTATCCATTTGGTCGAGCTTTGGTAAAATACAGAAGTGTTTAGGGGTGGTTTAGATGAGCGGTGGTGCTTATTTAGTGGTTGATGTTGGGACGACTAAGGTCTGCGCCCTTGTAGGGGAGCTTAAAGGGAACGAGCAGTGGGTAACAGGCATAGGTGTTGTGCCTTCAAGCGGTTTGAAAAAAGGGACGATTGTCAACCTTGAAGAGGCAACTTTAAGCATCAAACAGGCCATCGAAAAGGCTTTAGCTCAGGCTAAACAGACACCGCAGGTGGTGCTGGCAAGCATTGCTGGAAGCCATGTGAAGACCTGGACCGGTATGGGTGTTGTAGTCTTAAAAAATCGAGAAGTAACTCCAGAGGATGTTGAGGAGGTTATTCAAGCAGCTCAATCCATAGACCTTCCTCAGGACCAGATGATACTCCATGTGATCCCTCAGGAGTTTGTGGTTGACAATTTAAGGGGGATTCAGCAGCCCATTGGGATGTCTGGGGTAAGGCTTGAGGCTCATGTGCAGTTGATAACCGCCCAGCGCTCTCAGGTGCAAAACCTCCTTCGCTGTTTCGAAAACTTAGGGGTCGAGGTTTCGGCTGTCCTCTATCAAGGGTTAGCCTCTGCAGAGGCTGTTTTAACGCCAGAAGAGAAGGACCTTGG
>JGI20130J15133_1003492_pt1 | contig 10798 bp, 9 predicted proteins | sample WasSprMetagenome_FD_15133 | JGI IMG/M metagenome (IMG submission 15133) | reverse complement strand
CCAAACAGCCATCCACGCCGGTCACCACAAAGCCATCAAGGTGACAATGCACCCGTAAAGCGGAAAATAGCGACTGGCAATTGGCGACTGGCGAGATAGGGGATAGCAACGGCTTTGACCACCAACTTTAGACGGAACATGGGGCAAGGGACATGGGGCATGGAAAAATGTGAGGGCGAGGCTCTGCCGAGCCGAAAACGGCAGCGAGTAGCGAGTAGTGAACAGCGAATGGCGACTGGCGATTAGCGACTGGTGCATGATTTTTCTGGAGGGCAGTGCTCTTGCATTGCCGAAAATTTTGGCTTGACAACCCGCACTTAGCACATCGCACTCAGATTGGGCTCACCGGGAGGTTCGCCCTCCCAAACGCTGAAAGAATCTGGCGCTCAGAGAAATCTGTCAAATCCCATGTCCCTTGTCCCGTGCCCCTTGTCCCTCACTGGCTGAAGCCAGTGGCATGAAGCGAAAAATCTGAACACCGCACCCAGCACTCCGCACCGTTTTTATGCACGCTTGCACTCATGCACGCTTACACGCCTGCACGCATGATAGACTTTAGTCGGCGAATGTTTAGCGGCTTGGCATCAAAACGAAGACCAAGCCTTCTTTTTCGTCCTTTGTCGGTGCGACTAACAGGATGGGTTGAGGCGAATCAGGTGCTTGACCCTCAAACTCTACAGGCTTGCCGTTGAGTTGCCCTCTCAAAACGAAATGCCACCCGTTTGTTTGCTTCCGCGCTACCAACCTCGCTTCAACCTTTTCGCCCTTGACAAGGACATCGGTTCGGATTGGGTCCCAGTTTGCTTCGCCGAGTTTGTGCAGGCAGTCATAGCCGCTAAGTTTCAGCAAGGCAGCGCGGTCGGAGGGCAAGTTTTCCTGAGATGCGCAAACTGTCATGTGTGCTTGGTAAACTTCAACCTGCCAACGAATTTGGGAACTGCTCGGGGCAGGAGTCGTTGCTTTTTCGGTGGGTTGGTCAAGGGCAGCGATGAGGTCGCGGATGCGAGACTGTTGAACCCCGCTGGTAGCCAGGCTGGGTGCGCTGACAATCAAAATGTTGCCCATCCCAGAGAATTGACCGTCAGGGACGACCCTTGCTTCGTTCAACAATTTCGCAACTTCCTCTGCCGAACGATGCTTCAACCTGAAGACCAAAACTCCCGGCTGCAAAAGCGGGCTGTGCCAGACCTGAGGCATCCCATAGGTTACGGATGGGTCGTAGAGGAAGTAATGAGGCGGCACAATCAGAGGTGATGGTCGGATGGGGCGAATGTATGGGCGACCGAGAATCACCACATCGGTCTTCAGCGGCTCAACCCAAACAAATGTCCAGTTGCCGCTTTGGAACTGCACGAGGAAGTATCCGCCGGGAACAATCACTGTCGGTCGGGAGGAGATGATTGGTCGGGAAGTGATGATAACACCGGGCGAGACGATCCCGCTTAAGCCGGGGACAATGACGATGTTGCCCGAAGATGGACTGCCAAACGACAACGGTGGCACAACGATGATGCAACGGCTTGGGTCAGGGTCGGCGAAGGCAACTGCTGTCCCTAAAAGCAGGGCAACCGTCAGAAATCGCCACAGTCTCATGGCTGGTCACCGCCTTTTCCTCAGCGGTTTCTGCACTGCCGCCACTCACGCCACCATCAAGTTTGACGCAAAATTCTGAATCCGTATCACTCAACCAAGCCAATTGCCACTTCCTCGCCAGCAGCGAAAGGCGGTTCCTTCGCCCTAATGGTTACCTGAGGGTTACCTTGAAGCTCAACCCGCCAAGCGATGACCATGCTGTCTTGAAGGTCGGCGTTACCTTCAAAGTGGACCAAGCCTTTTGGCGCGTAAATCGTCCCACTTATCTGCAAACTCGCGTTGCCCGAAAACCAAAGTGGCTCGGTGTTGCTGCGTGACTGGAAGATGGTGATGCCTTGATAGGTTCCGCTTGTCGGCGCTGACAACCTGAGTTCACCGTTGCCTTGAACTTCGATCCGACCGTTTTCGTTGTAGAGCAAGACACCATCACCGCGAACGCGGGCATTTCCGCTGACCAGCAAACCGCCACGAAGGATGTAAATTCCTGGTTGCAAAGTCACACTCGCGTTGCCCTCAACGCGAATCGGACCCGTGTAAACTCCCGGCTGCAACACAGCAGTGTCGTTCCCGCCAATGGTTTGTCCAGGGAAAACTGGCAACCCTGTGGTTGAAGGAGGCGGAAGGCTTGCCAACGGGTCCGAAACTGGGGGTTGACCGGTCAAAGGTGTGGGTGTGACGGAGGCATTGCCTTGTAATCGGTAGTTGCCGACGATGGCAATTTGCTGGGCAACAAGTGAAGCGTTGCCTTGGACGAAAAGGGCATCGTTGGCGCTTGAGTTGACGATAACTGACCCGTCAAAGATTTGCAACCTTGCGTTCCCCTGCAACCATAGGGCATTTCCTCCCGACGGGTCGAGAACGACGAGACCGCGAGCAATTGTGGGGCGACTGCCTATAGCCGTTGCCTTCGCGCAGACGCGAATTTGACGGACACCGAGCACGCGAGCGAAGAACAACGAGACGACCCTGCATGCCTTGACATTTATCAGGTTCGGGTTCGGCGATGGATCGCCTGTCCGCTGATAAGGCGTGGTTATGTGCACCAAGTCGTCTCCAATTTGGTAGCAAGTCGTCGTCGGTTGCAAGTCTGGATCGCTGGGAGGGCAACTGACTTGCTGAGGCGTTGGAGGTGGGATGCGACGGTTCTCGCCGAAGTTTCGTGCGTAGTTTTCGGCAGCGGCTTGCTTCGCCTGAGGTGCGCTCGGCAACTCCTGAGCACCTGCCAAAGCCGCTGCATCAACGAAGTTTTGCAACTGATGCCTGGTCAAGTAAACCAAACCCCAGTCTATCGCCAACGCAGCCGTCGCCAGCAACGCGAACATGGCGAAGGCTGTCAGAACCAAAGATGTTCCGCGAGACCTTTTCCGCTCCATCTTCGTCTCACCGTCCTGCGACTGCAGGGTTTGATTTCGTTATGCCGCAAATTGCCGAAAATTTCTGTGATGAAAGGCATGAGGCTACGCTGTCAAATTGAGCCGAGATGCGAATTTGCATGCGTGCAAGTTCCGTGTTGCGGTCTATAATTTAGCCGAGGGCACAAAGTTCATGGTCGGAAATGGGCAGTTAATTTCGCCAAAGGAGCGATGCTGCCATGAGCGCAACAGACAAGGAGATTGTGGCGCTGGATTGGCTTTACCAAGAAATCATCCTTGACCACTACAAGCGACCGCGCAATTTTGGCACCCTTGAGAATGCCGATGCGGTCGCTGAAGAGGAGAACCCATACTGCGGTGACCATATCATCGTGCATTTGAAAACGGACGGCGAGCGCATCTCTGAAATCCGCTTCTCGGGACGAGGCTGTGCCATCAGCCAAGCATCCGCCTCCATGATGACGGAGAAAGTCAAGGGCATGAGGCTTGAAGAGGCATTGAAGTTCGCGGAGGATTTCAGACAGATGATGCGGGGCGAAAAGCCTTTCCCTCCCGAGGGCGAACTTGATGACTTGGATGCATTGAGGGGCGTTCGCGAATTTCCCGTTCGGGTCAAATGTGCGACTTTGGCTTGGGAGTTGCTCCAACGCACCCTCGCCCAAGTTTTGGAGGCGAAGAAGGAGGAAGGTTGAAGTGAAGTGCGAGGATTTGCTGAAAGCGATTTCCGACTACATTGACGGCGAAATTGACCCAAGCATTTGCGAGGAACTTGAGAAACACTTGCGCGACTGCGACCCGTGCAAGGTCGTCGTTGACACCGTTCGGAAAACGATTCTGCTCTACAAAGGCACCGAACTTTACGAACTCCCCTACGAGGTCAAAGAACGCCTCCACAAGTTGCTGCGCGAGAGGTGGAAGGAGAAATTCCCGACGGCTGCTTGTTGACAACGAAAACGGGGTGGGAACGATGGCTGGAGGCGTTGAGGTCACTTATGATGCCGTTCAGGAGCGATGGCAAATTTCGTCCCCGCTTTTCACCCTAACCATCGGGCTGACAGAGCGGCGGCAGTTAGCCATTTTGTCGTGGCAGAACGCTTTGACCCGAACCGATTGGGTGAAAGTGCCTGTCCCTGTTTTCGGTTTCAGCACAACAATTAACGGCATCCAAGTCACTTCACTTTCCCCGCAAAACGATGGCGGGGCATTCGTTTTCGCTGATGCCCAGCAGCGCAAGCAGGGGAATTTGACGGAGTTGCAATTTCGCCTGAAGCACCAACGGCTTGCCCTTGCTGCCATTCTCTGGCTCAGAACTTTTGACGACTCGGCTGCATTAGAAATGGGCTTTGTCTTGCGCAACGAAAGTTCAGAACCCATTGAAGTTAACGGGCTTGACCCGCTGACCTTGACACTGCACCCGAACCAGCAAGTTCGTTTGCTCACTTTAACGGGCGGTCGCTACGATGACAAGTTCCCGCCAAGCAGTTTCGCTTTGACCGAGTAAACCCTTCAAGATGGAGCATCGGTTAAGATTTCCTGCGGCGACGAAGGGCGTTCGTCAGCGAAAGATATTCCTTGGTTCGCTTTGGGTTTGGCTGCGGAAACAGGCGAAATCCTTGAAGGCGTCGTGGGCGGGTTAGAATGGAGCGGGCGATGGCGGGGCTTGATTCAAAAGCAAGGCAACGCCGTGACGGTTCAAATGGGCGCAACTGAGGTGGTTCACCGACTTTCACCCAACTCCGAAATTCGCTCCCCCTCAGCCTTCTTGTTGCTCTTCACTGGCGATTGGGATGATGCGGGTTGGCAATTGCACCAGTGGCAGGAAAAATTTTTGTGTCCAGCCGCCCCTCAAAATTTCCCGTGGGTGCAGTTCAACTCTTGGTTCGGCTGGACGACAAACATCAACGAAGCGATTTTGAAACGCGAAGTTGACATCGCTGCCGATTTGGGTTGCGAGGTTTTCGTCGTTGACGCTGGCTGGTATGAAGGTTGCGGCACCGGCGATTTCGGACACGGGCTGGGCAATTGGGTTGAGCACAAGGGCAAATTCCCAAACGGATTGAAAGCCTTGTCCGATTATGTCCACATCAAAGGCATGAAGTTCGGTTTGTGGGTTGAACCCGAACGCATTGACCTTGAAACCGAGATAGCGAAGCAGCATCCTGACTGGCTTGCTAAACGGGACGGACGAATCATCGGCGGCGGTCGCTACGCTCACCTTTGCTTCGGTAACCCGCAAGTGGTTGAGTGGTTCAAGGAACGCCTCGCTAAAGTCATCTCCGACTACGGCGTTGATTGGCTCAAATGGGACTACAACATTGCCTACGGCTTGGGTTGCAACGACCCAACGCACGGTCATCAAGACGGTGACGGCACTTACGCCCACACGCAAGGCGTTTACGCTGTCAAGGCGTTTTTGCGGGAGAAGTTTCCGCACCTCGTTCTGGAAGGTTGTGCGAGCGGGGGCAACAGGATTGACTTTGGGATATTGCGCCATGTCCACACTTATTGGCTCAGCGATTTCACCCATCGCGCCGCCAATGTTCGATTTCATTTGACGGGCGCTTGGTTTGCGTTGCCGCCTCGTTACTTGAACACTTGGGTCGTTCACGAAGGGACGACGGTCGCTGACTTCCGCAGCCGAATGGGCGGCGCCTTCGGCATCTCGCCGAAACTCGCTGAATGGGACGAGGAGACAAAAATGCGAGCGAAGAAATGCATAGCCGAATACAAGCGACTGAGACCTTTTGTGCTCAAGCGAAGGTTCCTGTTAACGCCGCAGGCAAAATCGCTGCAAGACTGGACAGTCTGGCAGTTTCACGACCCGGACAACGATAACGGAGCAATTTTGGCGTTCCGAGAACAATCACCGAACGAAAAGTTAACGGTCAGGCTCAAAGGGCTTAAGCCCGAGACGCGATATGAACTGGAAAACGCAGACACTGGCGAAATTGTCGTCAAATCGGGAGAGCAGTCGATGCGAGAGGGGCTGACAATCGTCATAAGCGAGACTGGTGGCAGCGCACTTTTGCGGGTCTCTCGGGTTTAGGCGGAAGGGGACGCTTCACCGCCAAATGCCTGTTGTAGTTGCCAAGTGAGCCAAGAAGCCCGCAAGGGGCGGGACAAAACATGTGACGACAAAACGGAGGAGCGTGACATTCAACCCGACAAAGGCTATTTCCATCGGGTAGCGAGTCAGCGACCAAAGTTGCCATGCCGTCAAGTAAGCGACAACAGTGCCGAGCCCCGCACCTGACCTCAAAAGGAGCATGGCGATGGGGAAACTGGTGTATGGACCGCCGGGTGTCAATGCGCCGGCAACGCAGCCGATAGCAATTCCGCGCCAACCCGACTCGGCAGCAAGCCACTTTTGAATCCACGATGCTGGCACAAGGGTTTTGATGAGCCCCTCGCATAAGAAGGCGCAAAGGATGAGGGGCAACATGGTCAAAAGCGTTTTGCCGCTGCTTTTCAGGGCATCAACGGGGATGCCCTTCGTCTTCCAGACCGCAAGCCCAAACAAAAGCGCTGTCACCGCAATCATCAAAGCGTTGCTGAGCCACATCTCCCCTTCGCCTCCAACTCATTCAAGTTCTCAACTCGCATTTGGTGCTGCTGTCATTTGACGGTCAAAGTGACGACATTTCGGACTTGAGTTCCCGTCTCGTCTTTTGCGACTAACTCGCAAAGGTAAGTGCCTGCAGGCAGTAGTAAGCCGTCCTGACTTCGCCCGTCCCAAAGGATTTGCCATCGCCCAGATTGCATCGGTTGGTCTTTCGCAATCACTCTAACGACACGCCCAGTCAGCGAGCGGATGGTCACGGTCAAGTTTGCGGGAGCAGTTAAGGTGCCTTGAATGAGCGCTCCCTTTGAGCCTCTCAGCGGAAGCGCATGGACGCCGACTAACCGGAGCGGTGAACGGGATGTTTCGGCAATCAACCTGAACTTCCTCTGAGGTGCGTCCATCTTGAACCGATAAGCGCTGACCGAGCGAAGGGAGAGGATTTGACCTGTAGCCACATCAACCAGCCACAGCCTGACCGATGATGGGACAGAATGCAAGTTGCTCCATGTCAAAGTCAACTCTTGCCCACCGGGTTCGTCAGTCTCAACAACCAACTCCCACATAACTCGTTCGCTAACGGGTCTCATGTCCACAGCGAGAACTTCCGGCGATTTCTTTCGCCAGTTTTCGGTCACAAAGTATGCCCGAACCGAAGCGTTCATCGGCAAGGGCGGCATCGGAATGTCGCTTGCGTCCCATCCCTTTTGAGCGTCATTTGCGACTCCGAACTCCAGCAACTCGCTGCCCGCAGCGAGGCTTCTGTCTCCCGTCAGGACTTGAAGGCGAACTGACCAAAGTTTTTGGGGCGATGCCAACTTGCTCGTTGACTGAACACTGACTGGCGGCGGGAGAATCAACTTGACCGTCCTCCCTTGCGTGTCAACCCTCAACCAGTAGGCTTCAAAAGGTTGCAGCCAAACTTTGTCTCCCGTCAGCAAATAGTAACTGCCGAACTTGAAAGGTTGTGCCGGGTTGGGGATGTAGCCGATGGGTGGCGACAGAATATAGCCTCCCGCAATCGCTTCCGCCAGACGATATGTTTGGCTTCCGACTTGAACTTGCACTGAGTTCCAAAGGATTGGGGCGGGGAAGGGATTGGCAATCAAGTTCCAACCGTTTTGCAAGGTCACGGCGTAAGTGGAATCGGGGTCTAAAGAAGTCCCGTCGCCGTTCAGTTTCGTTTCTCGGTCAAATCTGGCGAAGTAACCCAGACCTGCGGGTGGGGTCGGAACGCCTGAATTGAGCGGGTAAAAGGAAGCCCTCTGGTCACCCGTGCCATCTCGGTTGAAAACAGCCCAGACACCCACCCATCGTGCGACCTTTTCTGGCAGAACCTGCCAAGACTGTCGCTGTTCCGCACTTGACAGCCACAACGGGATACTGAAAGTCCGAACACCAGCGGCAGCGGTCGGAAAGGCAACTTGAAAGACGAAAGTGTAGGTTTGCGAGTTTCCTGCCCTATCTGCTACGGTCACGGAGAGGGTGTGGCTTCCCTCGCTCAGTTGCGGTGCATTGATTTTCAGCCGTCCCGTTACTTCATCAAACTCAAAACTCGTCAAGGGTGCGCCGTTGAGGAAAACTCGCCTGACAGAATTTGAGTCCAAACCTGAAGCACCTTGGTCTTCAACCTTTAGCAACAAGACGGGGCGGGCAACTAAAACGGGTTGATCTTGAGCCGGGAAAAGCATTTGGACGATTGGCGGGCTCGTGTCAACTTGCAGCGCCCTCAGAAATTGACCCCACTTAGTCGTCCTCGCAAAATCGTTGGCATTCAGATAACGGTCGTCAAACTGGCTTGGGTCGGGGAAGTAAATGGCAATCCCGTAAGCGTTGCTGACATCCATGTCATAACCGCTTGCGTGGGCTTCATACAGCAACGCTTTGTTCGTCCCCGGTCCGTGCAAATCCATCACCGCTTGCGCTGCTTGCCTGACTTCGGCGTCGTTCACATTCTCAACCAGCAACTTGCAGTAGTGATACAGGTCGCGGTAAATTGTCTCGCTGAAGGTTTGGGTTTGACGCCTCAAGTTCAAAAACAGGTTGCCGAATTGACCGATTTTGCGCAGCAAGACTTGGGCAAGGGCATCAACCTTTTGCACATACGACGGGACGACGCTCTGATTGTAAACGGCGATAGTCACTGCGCTCCCTGCACCGTTGGTCGGTTGTCCGGGTCGGTAACTGTCGATGTAGTGCTGAACGAACTTCCGCAGGAACTCCTCAGTGCTGATGCTCGGGTTTTGATACAACTCCCACAGGAAGCGGTCGTAGGGATAGCCGTCGTTAGGCTCGGAAAGTTGAGAGGCAATCAGGTAGCGGCAGGCATCGCGAAGTTGGTAAGCAATTTCAATCTCGCTCATCTCACTGGCGTCCAAACCAACAATGTCAAAAGGTCGCCCCAAGAATTGAACTGCTTCTGCAAACGCTTGCTTCGTCTCGTCCTCGCTCAGGAAATCGTTGAGGGTGTCCGTGAACATCATGCCTCGGAACGGGAGCAAACTCAAACCGCGAAACGGTCTAACGCCGGCACCGTGGTCGGACAAGATGACGAAGTATCGGTCGGCTGGGAAGTTCTGGATTCCCCAAATCAAAAAGTCCTTGAGCACATTGGGGTCGCCCATGTTCTTCTTGCCCAAGTCGACAATCAGTTGGCTGCGAATGGTGTGGTTCGGTCGGGTTGAAAAATCTGGCGGGAAAGCTTCTTCGGGGTCACGAGTGACATAGTAGCGGCGAGTCGTTGTCCAATTGTCATTGCTGGCATCGTAACGGGGCGAACGGTCCAACTGGACGACGATGTTCAGCGTCGGACCGCTGCCAATTCGCTCCATCTCGTTGAAGTCCTTGATGAGGGCTTCCTCAAGGTCGTTGTCGCCTGCCTGATAGACCAACACTGTCCACGCCTTTTTGGGTTGGGGCAAATTGACTTGGGCGGCAACTAAGGTTGTCAACGCACAAACCAAAGCCAGTATCAGCAAACGGATGGTGCGCATCTGCTCATCCTCCTTTGCTGCTGTCGCTTTCATTGCCCATTTACCCGCCCCATGACCTGTCGCAACATTTTAGCCTGCCTCATCTTAGCACAAAGTCAAACAGCATGTCGCTTGAAGCGTCACCATGTTAGACGACCGAAAACAAACTGTTGGCAGAGGTGGTGTCCCAAAATGCTCTGGCTTATCGTGACTTTGGGGCTAATGTCGTGCTTGTGCAGCGAGGGCGAAACTTTAACGGTGCGTGAACCGGTTGTCGGCAAAATCTCGGCAGGCGAAACGCTCAAGTTCAAATTGACGCTTCCTAAAGGTCAACGCACCTCAGTGACCCTGATGCCTTTGGACGGCGATGCCGATTTGTTTGTGCTCCTCCCGCAGACCACTTCAATCAGCCAAACTCCTTTCAAGTCCACCAATGTTGCCTTGCAAGTTGAGCGGGTGATACTGCCAGCGCAACCGAAGGAGACGGAAGCCATCGTTTGCGTTGTCGGTGCGACGGAAACCCAATTCGTCCTTTCGGTCCGTTGGACGAAGCACGGGTTTACTGTTGCGCCTTCAAAAACCGTCCTCGCCGACATTGAATGGCAGGAGGTCTCTTTCTCCGAGAACGCAATCTTGGGTGCGCTAACTATCGCCAACAAAACCCCGACATGGTTTGAAGTGAGTGTCAAGCCCGTCGGCATTGATGCCAGCAAAGTGAATTTGCCAGCATCCTTTGTGCTCGGACCGAAGGGGAGAAGGTATCTCGGCTGGGTTGCGTTATCGCCCAAATCCCAAATCGTTGTCACCTTCCAAAGGACGCCCAAAGCGGACGCTTTCCTCGTTGCCGATTGCGTCAGCCGACTTGTCGCCGGGGTCGGGATTTCGCCCGAAATTGACATCGCCATTGACGACTTAATGCCGAACTTGAAACCCCTGCTTGCGGTCGCTCAACCGTTGAGGGAAGGAGATCGGAAGCGGGCAGGGACGATGCTCATCGTCACCTTAAGGCGCAGCCCTCAAACCTTGACGGCGCTTCACAACTTCCTTCAACGAACCGGAATCCGACTGCCCAGAGATGTGTTTGGAAGCCGAATTGCCTCAGGCTTCGGCGCAATCTCCGCCGCCATCTCAGCCATGTCAGCAATCAACCTACCCAAGCAGGAACAGGTTGTCTTGACTGTTCGCTAACTGCTTTCCTTTTGCCTGACTGCGTTCAACCTTTGCCGACCGAAGTAGCGGCGATAGGCTTCTTGCACAAGGCTCTCTTCAATGCTCCCGTCCCGCCTAACACGGACGATGCC
>JGI20130J15133_1003490_pt1 | contig 10802 bp, 5 predicted proteins | sample WasSprMetagenome_FD_15133 | JGI IMG/M metagenome (IMG submission 15133) | reverse complement strand
CGAAAAAGTTCTCAAAACTTTACCGTGAGTTCGGCTTTGTATGTTTGGAGAGGTTTAATGCTTGTTCCAAAATTCCACGATGTGTATATCCTTAAGTTGTCAAGCTCTATCATTTTTCCATGATGAGGCTCTTCAGTAACTTTCAACTTAAACCTACCATGAAATTCATTCTCAAGAGATCTTAATCGCCCGACAAGATCTGGTTTAGATGTTAATAAACGTTTGTCCATTTCTAAAGTCATTTTAAGTTCCTGATTCTTCTCTAACAATTGTCTAATTAGGGGAACAGTCTCTTCGCTGATCTCCGAGGTNAGTACATAAATAGACCTCCTTGCGAGGAAACTAAGGTCTCTAAGCTGATCTCCCGTGCAATCGATTCTCGATATGGAGAGATTAGCGCTCTCTAACCCCTCGATACCCGTTCCTAAGAACTCCAAGAAAGCTAATAATAAGCTCCTAGAAATTACAAACGGCTGTTCAAGTGCACTATGACAATCTGGTACCTGCAAATCGAAACCACATCCATCCATACACATGTTTGGAAATAGCATTTCTATTAAGATCTTGTAGAGCTCCGCTTCAAAAAGTTCTTCCAGAACATCTCTTACGACACGTTGATCTAATTTAACTTTGCTCCCCAGATATGAAGCGAGACCATCGAGTTTTCTTATAATATGCCACAAAATTACGTATACGAATATCTGCGAATCTATGTAAATATTAGAATTGATCATGTTGTTCACCGTGTTAGACAATAGTGCATAGAACTTGCTAATTACTTCGTAGACTTTGTTTGTAAAGTCTATATCAACGCCCCTCTGAGTTTTTGACGCCACTTTATCTGCGACGATTATCGCGATATTCTTCAGCGCTTCCTGTACGTCTTCTTTTTCTGTTGATGTAGGTTCAATGGAGATTGGAGAGCTAGTAATTACTTCTTCGATAACCTCTTTGAGTGCTTTTGGACTTAATTTACTAACACCAGCCTTTACACTTGAAATTTCACGTGATAATCTACTAGCGATTTCACGAGATGCGCCTAACATTCCATTTTTGGTATTCTCATAGACTCCCGCTAGTATGTACTTACCTGTTATACTATAGAAATAATCAATATAAGCTTGAATTTCGGGTACACGGTTAACAGCGATAGTGTGGATAACATGTGCTAAGGTGTGGGCAACTACCTCTGCGGTGAACTCTCTAAGTCTATTGAATTCTTCGATGTCTTTTTCGATAAACTCTTCAGCAAACTTCTCAATCTTCTCAATATTGTAATGGACAGGTCTCCTGCTTGCTTCAATCGAGAGTATGAACCTCTCGTTATTTTTATCGATCTCTAAGTCAAGTCTTAAATCATTATTGAAGACATTATACCACAAGTACTTTGAGATTAAGAGGTAATAGAGAGGCATATAAATATTATTTCCACTAGGTCTAAGCTTTATAGTGTGAGAGATATTACTTCTATTCACCTTTAAAATATTAACAAAGGCATCTATTAGAGACCTATCAAAGGCTACTAGAAGTGCATTAGTGCTGAAATGCCCCGTACTAATCTTCTTTTCTAATTGTAGTTCTATTTTTCCTACTTTTTCTAAGTACATTGTAAAACTGTTAACATCCTTAGACATGTACACATTATTTATGGTTATGAACACGTAAGGCATCAAATAAACCTCGTCTAATACGCTGTGAATGGTATGGGAGGGTTCAACGCTTATTTTAGAGTATACTTTGGGGAATATCCTTCTTCGCCATTCATAAATTCCTCGACCATAATACTCCTTGCAGAGTAGTATTTTTTCTCTTTTTTCTTCGCAGGGGTCGCAGGTTTTCCCGAGCGAAGTGGGATCTGTTGAAATTACATAACCATCATAACATGTTGTAACGTAATTCAATGTGAAAGGCGAATAGCCTCGTTCCTTCTCGAGAGGTAATATGTAATCGTTTAGTATTTTTGGAATATCACTTCTTTTAAGCGGCTTCTTAATCTTCTTGGCGATCTTATGGAGTCCATAGTAAATCCTTATAGGAGATTCACCGCCTCTAAGCTCAAGCTCGAGTTCTTTATATAGAAGGGGTTTTCCATCGGAAAGCACTCGTGGTATAATAACTTCCTTAAGGATTATTTTGTCCCCGAGATCTTCATAAATCCCGCATATGACGTCTTCGCATCGAACTTTTTCATCGTATTCTTTATTAAGATAGTTCTGAAACTCTTTAAAAGCCTCTTTGAGTTTGTCCTTGTTTTTAAGACCTTTAATAGCCGTTACAAACCATACATAATCGCCTTTTAGCTCAATTGTGAGGTTTTTACTTTTGTATTTGCTCTCGAAAATGGAAATTGGTTCGAATGGTGGTATTCGAGAAAAGAAAGTGTCAAAGTCTAACACTACTATATCTTCATCTGTCTGAGGCGGCCATAGAGTGCATTTTATCTCATGAAGGAAGGGGCTCACAAAGACCGATAGCCCTGCTCTCTCGTGCACAGCATCTATTACCTTACGTACTCTGCTATAGTACTCTTTACGACTCTTAATGCCCTTACTCATGATGTCACCACTCTGCATGGACTACTTTCGCGTTTGATCTTCTCATAAATGTTACTGAACCTCTTAATGATATTGTTCAACTCTTCATTCTCTATTAACTTTCTATCAAGTAGCCCTGAAAGTACAGAGAGTAAGTTTTTATATATCTTGTCATCGTCATGTAGTTTTTTGAGCTCATCTTCTAAATTAATGATTTTACCGATAAACGACTTAATAGATCTCCCAAATTCCTCTCGACTCATTAGGATATCAAAGAGGTTATTACGCTGAATCTCCAAGAGTACCTCATTATATTTTCGTTTAAGTTCATGAAGATCTTTTAGCAACTTACGTATCTTCTCGATGTCGACATCTTTCGTTTTCGTTGAAGTCTTCTGTACTATAAGCGTGAAGATGTCTGCAACTTCTGAGAGACTTTTTATACGTTCTTCTACAAGGCTTATGCAATTATCAAGCTGTCTAAGTAACCGATAGTATTCTCTACATTCCTCTACGTCTTTGAAGCCGAGCGTTTTCATAGCATTCTCGGCGTCACCCAACAATTTGACCAATAGTTCATTGTATTCTCTAGCGTGTTCCCGAAGATTAATCAGAATTTCACACTCCTTTTGCTCATTTTCTATTTTTTCTAAGCCGTGCAGTTTGCCGTTTAAAGCTGTCATTGTTAGTAAACCTCTTAATGCGCCAAGTTTCTTTACGGCATCGATCTCTCTTGCAACTTTTACACCTATTTCACTGATAGCCTCTTTGTCAAGCACTTTAATCGCATCCGGGGTTAGGAAGCCTTTGACCATGAGAGTTAGCGTCTTGTTCTTTAAAGCCTCAAATAGCTTAATGTATTCTAGTGGATTGTTCCTCACAATCAATAGTGCTAAAGTTGTATTTAAGGTGTCACTAAGTCTTCTTCCAGCTCTTCCAAACCTCTGAATAATGCTTGGTAATTTATCGGTAAAACCTACATTAACTACTATTGTCACTCCGGGATAGTCGACTCCGAGCTCTAGTGAACTTGTCGCTATAACCGTGTATATGTCTTTTTCATAAATCCCTTTAGCTATCTTCAATCTTTCATCAAGCGGTGTTCCCGAAAAAACCTTTGCCAGCCTTGGGAATAGGTATTCTTTTAGCTGACCCTTTGCCTGAGAATATTTCAAGAGCTCTGAAGCGTCCTTTGAATTGTTCAGAGCCGTTTTAAGCAAGTCGGTATAATGGCTAAGCGAGAACCTGGATCTCGCCGGGTCTAATATTTTACCCCAAGACCCCTTAAGACCAGCATTATCTAGTGGGGAGCCTATCTGAAGATCGTTTTCTATAATTGCATGAACTCTGTTGAGCTCTCTAACATTGTTTAAGAATATTATGGTTTGCTTAACGGGCATTCCAAGTGAATCTAGTACTTTGTTCATGTAGAGTAAAGCTGCTGCAAGTTGCGAAAGGTAGGTCTCCCACGAGTAGGTCGGGTTTATGACCACAAAGCCAAATATGACAAGTTTTTTAGTCAACCCTATTTTTCCACTTCTCTCTAACGTCTCTATCCTATTACGATCCTCTACAACTATGTCACTATAATTTAGAAGCAAGGGAGCCTCGTCAGTCAGCTTTTCTGCTAATTCTCTCGCATTTGCTATCGTTGCACTAGATAGTATTACCTTCAGCGGATCAAGCCTATTCATGGACCTAATGTAGTTCAAAGTCTTGAAAGTATAATAAAGTAACCCTAATTCTGCCGGTTCATATTCGTGAACTTCATCTAGAATAATCATGTCTACAGGTTTGTTTGATACGATATCGTGTATATCTAAGTCTTCATTTTGCCTTGCAATAACACGAAAGAACAAAGTGTGCAAGTTAGTGATGACTATATCGGCCTCTTTCGAATCTTTCCTCGACCATTTTACGAACGAGTAGCTGGTATCATAGTTACTCCCTTCTTTGCAGGCAACACTAGCTTCTCCTCTGTTTCGATGTACTTGAATTACTAACGTACCATTCTGGCCGCATTTTATGCCTCTAAATTCTATATCTTTCGCTTCTACTCCACTTTCTATGATTCTTTTGACCTCATCCTCGATTAGACTAGTGTCTCCATCTCTGAGAGCTACGGAGAAGCTTACATTAAGAGAATATTGCTTGAGCTTCTCGTTGAGTATTTTCACTAACTTTATTATTCTCTCGGACTGGTCTATTTCAAGGAATTTCCGCGGATAAACTATGAGAATTCTACTTCTTCTTCTATTCTTTAAGTCGAGCAAGAACTTATATAACATAATGAATAGAAATATTTCGGTTTTTCCAGACCCGGCAGGCGCCGTAATTACATATACGTTTTTGTCTCTGAACGATGCTATGATCTGTTTCAGTGCTTTGAGTTGAAAATAAGTTAACCCCTTAGCTCCACGTGCATTTAGGTACTCTTGAAGCGTCTCTATATAGATCATTGCAAAAATTTCGCCGAGATTTCTAATCAAAAACTCATGAAGCTCTCTTTCCTCATCTATGCCATCGCGACGTGGTAGTAACAAAGCTTGTGAAAAGTCGTCGATATAGTGCTCACCTATTATGAATCCTGAGTGAAGAACCATTTTCCCGCCGCCAGGTTTTATACGAATATCACTAGCTCTGAGTAACGTGTCTATATGGAATGTTCTGTATCGAAGCTCTTTCTCACTAAGCGCTAATGGGATTAAAAAGCCTCGTCGAATTAGTTCCTCTAAACAGATGTCGGTAGCTCCTATAGACTTTGTAATGAATTTCAGTTCATCAATACTTAATCCATAGTCGATCTGTCTGAATACACAATAGTCCTCATATAATAGCTTATCTGAAGACACGTAACAGGGAACATTAGAGGACCCTAAGCCAGATAGCAGCTTCACTTCGTACTTTATTATCTCATGATAAAGATCCTTGAGGGTTTTATCGTCGCAGATGCTAACGCTCACTAGTCCCACCTAGGTGTAACCCTTATGATAAATTACTCTTGGTTCGTTATATTTAGCTGTTTTCTTAACCTTTAAGATGACGATGTTTTTAAATCTGCTCCTGCCTAATTTGCCTGGTGCTTCGCCAATATATGAGCCGATCTCCTTAATTTCTAGGTTCGTATCGATCTCCGCGAGTTTACTTTCTATTAATCTTATCACCTTTCTTCCGCTCGGATCATCGCTCAGTAAAAGGTATATTTCACCACTGCTTTTTAGCTCGGTTACGATCTTCGTGAGAAGATTTGACAATTGGTTTGCGTAGGTATCTAAGTTATATACGTTTAATACATCCTTGTTGTTAGTCACAGTTGCAATTTTAGGTTCATAGCCTGCTAGGTTCACAGCAAAATTGTAGACTAAAGTCATAGCATCATACTCCACTTTGCCAGGGTATGGAGGATCAAGCACTACAACGTTGCATTTACTGTAGTCTACTTCAGTTGCACTCTTAACTTCTACCTTAACAGAACCGGTCTCTAAGCCTCGGTCTTTGAATAACTTGCAGATTTGAGCGATTTTTTTAACGTAGGTAAACAATGTTCCACGCCCTATGGTCTTCATGCGTCTTAAGTCTACGGCTAAAGGATTGAGCTCCGTGGGGTACTTGGGAATCCAGTAACTTTTGATAACAAGGCCCGGATTGATCTTTCCATACGGCTGGTAATAATAAGCCAGGAGAGACGTTGTTCTTATAGCTGTCCCAACTATGGTTACTGCAACATCGAGTATGTGAGGGTTCTTCTCGTTTTTTGCTTCTTCTAAGAAAAGCTTGAGAGTTAACAATTGACGTGGTGTAAACATTTCCTCCCAGCAATATATATTCTCTTTCTCTAAACGCCTCGTCTCCTTATACTTGGGAATTGGTGTGCACGAGTCTCTCAAGAGACTTTTGGCCTTCTTTTGTACCTCAACAACGTGTTTAGCGACTTCGCTATCTTCTATTAGACTAGTGAAGACCCTTTCTATTTTTCCATCTTCTCGAAGTCGATATAGTTCAGCGGCATAGGCATACGTCCTATTACCTATCTCTATGAGACTATCACGTGGCATTTTCAGTTTTTCATAAATAGTGACGTTGTAGTCCTCTGTAATCTTGCCTTCCTCTGTTAGTGCTAGCTTGATCACTTTACCATTTGCCCTCTTTAATCCAAGCCATCGTGGTACAGTGCAATAGTTAGAATTGCAATCTCTGGTGAGAAAAGTGTGAACATAACAATAGTCGCTGATACACCATAGACTTTTCGCCTTGTTTGTTGATCTCACTAAAATTTCTTGTAGGCGGTGAACGATCTCTTCGCACCTCTTACTCATGATCTTTAGTGTCGCATTGACGACTAAAATACTTGCAGGGTTTATATCACTACAGTAAACGTCTTTAGCTCCTAGGAACAACGCCTCTATGCATGTGGTACCACCTCCACACATAGGATCACAGACAGTTAAATCCTTAGGGCTCTTCGATGGCTTGTAAGAGAGGCGCTCAGCCACGTATTCATTTATATCTTGTGAGAAGACACCAAGAGCGTCTAGTAGTAGGCCGTAGATAAGCATTGTTGGGCGTTTACCCCACCATTTAAACACATCATGCGGAAGCAATCGCCTACCCGCCTCATACCTCCAAGCGTTTTCCAGTAGCTCGTTTAATGTTCTAATCTTAATCACTCAGCAAATCCCTCACAATGAGCTCCATATTTTTAAATCTAGGGAGTGAAAAAAAGCTTACATATTCTACTCAACACTAAAATGCTCCAGAAGCTAGAAATTGATTAAGGCGATGAAGCCGTTAGAGCAGAGTTCTTATGTTGAACCAACAATAGGGCTTTTAAAGAGGGTTCTTAAAAGTGCTCTCATGTGGCCAGGCTCACTACGTGCACCATATACCTTCGCTCGAGTTATGAGTGATATTTAGGATATTTTGAAACAATTTTAGTTTTTGGTGAAAGACTATGAGCGAAGAGCCTAAAGAACTCAAGAAGGAAGCGAAGAAAGGGAGAAAACCGAGGACCCCAAAATGCAAATAGGGGACAACTTCGAGTGATCAGCAGTGCTTTTATAGACTTAACTTAAAGGTATAGCATTTTTACCATGGTAAAGTATATCGTGATTCGAAGCTCATTCTATAAGGAATACTAAGAAACTGCCAGATTGATCTAGGTGATCTTAAAACTACCACTACTTGTATACATGTTCATTGAAAATAACATTAATTATATTACATATTTTAACTTCGGAAAACCAGATAACGGAATAGTAACGCATTCACGGAGCTCTCATATCAGAGTCTCGTGGTCGAGCAAATCGTGGAGCCGGTTGATCGTGGAAGAAGTATTGAAGTGATCGTTTTATGATGTTTCTCATCGTGGTTACGTCTACTCGGGGCTCTAAGGTATGAACTCCTATTACTACTTCCATGGGTAGAGTCTCGTTCTTAACAATCTCTCTCACGAAGAGCTCCCTGTCTTGTTGCTTTTTAGCTTATAGAAAGCCCCGATCAACCTCTTCTCGTTGCTTATGGCCACAGGTTATGTGAACTCAACTATGTATGCTAACTACTCGCAGGAAATTACGCACCTACCTATCACTAGACTCCTCGAGAAACTAGTAAACTTAATAACCAAAAGAGCCTGAGTAAAAATTAAGAAGCGGGAAAAGGTGAAAGAATGCCAGGTTCATTTAATCTTCAAAACACATTAACATTAATTTATGTCCTCAAAGAAGCCTCTAAGGAATTGACTAATTTAATTAACAGTATAGCAGAAATACTTAACCTTGATCCAAGCTTAGAACTTGCGATCTCACTGAGGAATTTTATAGAACCCCAAGTTGAAGGTACGTCAGAGGGTGGATCGAGAGGAAGAATATGTGGATACTACGACCCGGAAAAGAAACAAATAGTGCTCTCTTATCCTTGCCTAATTAATGGAGCAGAATTAGATCTCGATAGACTATTTAGAACCATTGCTCACGAACTCGTTCATCATCGCCAATACACATGCACTACTAATTAAGTCTGCTTTTTACCATGTATAAAAATCATATTAATTGTCCTTAGATCACACCATTGGGTCGCTTCCTCGATCCAAACTCTCACGGATTTTGATTCGTATTTTTGAATGAGTACGAGACTAAGTTTCCTAGGACTAGTGTGAATTCTTCATCCTCCATGTAATTAATTTATGCACTACGAATGTAGCGTATTTTCTACTTCACCGCACTAGGTCTTCTTGTAATGCTCTCTTGATGTTATCTGGTATTAGTCCTAGAAAGATGTTCTTTATCTCTGCACTTATAGTCTTATGTAGTTCTTCAACGTCGGGCTTTTCACCGCCTAATTCTATTACTATGAATCCATCATCGAGCACCACCCTTCTAGCATTTTCTTCTACGCTTTTTGCTACTAGGATCTTTAGGTGTGGTTTCATGGGTAATTGTTTTATTCTTATTTGCTCGGAGTTGACGTCGTCCATGTTTATAGTGGAATCCCATTTTTCGCATGATACGTATACTCTAAACTCGTGTTTACTAATCTCCTTGGTAGCCCATACGTCGACGGCGATAGTACCAATTCCACTGGTGAACTTTTTGTCAACTTCAGCTTTAAAGCCTAGATCAGATAGCACGGAGGCCACAACGTACTTGGAGATTTTACTAGATACATCTACGTAGGAAGCTGGAATAATAACATGATAACCCTTCTTAAGTCCCGGTAAAATCAATGTTAGAAAACCGATCTTCTGTGCCCCACTAATAATGTTTATTATCATTTGATCTTCTGGCCTATCTGGGTTCAACCAGATTTTAAATGATCCTTTCTTAGTCCTACAATCAGGCACCTTCTTTAGTTTTATAAATACCTGAGCGTACTTCTCGACACTACTGAAGTCGGCGCCTTTTATAAACGTGTATAAGGCTGTAGCGAACCCATGGTAGTATTCTTCTTCGACTTCCTCGAGTAGATCTGCATTTCTCTTGATTTCCTCAATGTATTTCTCTAACTCGTCTAGAAGCCTTATGGCTTTAACAAGGTCTGTGTCTCGAAGCCCAATATTTCTTAATGTACTAATAACGTTGTCTTTGAGACCTTTAACGTAGAAGAGGCGTATGTGAAGAATCGACAAGTAGAGAGTAGATATGGAAACAGGATCTCCCCTCTCAACTATGAGGCGAGCAAAACCAAGAAATTGACTGCCCGTACCGTGTTCAGAACCCATAGAAACCCCCAAGTCTATACCAAGCCTATTTTTAAATGTCAAAAGAGTCATTTATATCGTTGCATATAATACCACGATATGTACCATAGTTACTAACGATAAAAGCAAACCACTCATCCGTACCAATTATATCAATGACCAAAATACCCTGAAAGTAGAACACGTAGCTTCTTAACTACGCAAACGTTATACTCGCTCTTTTCTCTTCGCGCGTGACTATTGATGTTATCTTTGGCAACTCTGCATATACTCACAGATCGTGATCCGTGTTCTTAATTTCTATTCTCTAAGTCCACGACATTACATGCTTAATAACATATGTGTTAATCTCCGCGAGCCTAACTTCGGAATTAGTCAAATTATTAAGACAAACAAATCGCTGATGTAAATAGAAAAGCGATAAGCATTTAAGAGTGATCTTTTAGGTCAAGCTACACAGGATGCCGTGAATGCATAAAACTCTTATTTGGCAGATAATAACAATGAATAATAGCTCTTCTTGGTGCTGTTTTCATTGAGACCATATACTCCTAGTTACCTACCTTGGCTATTGTTCACCGAATATCTTGAATGTCCACTTGAAAATGTTCACGAGGAATAAACCGGACATCATGTTCAGGTTTGTATTATTAATGCACTTTCTCCTACTCTCGCATCATGATTAAAGTGCCGATATGCTCTACTGAGCTGTTTGTAGTGATAAATATTACTAATTAATTTTACACATATATTTTAGGCTATTATATAATTCAATAGGAGATGAGCTTGATCCGCCACTCAATTCTACGAGCAGTGAGGACTGGTGTAAAGCTGCATCAGCTGGTAAAGTTGGGGTTTACGATTTCCTTGTTGGAAGAAAGAAAGGTATCAGGTCTTTAGGTCCCGGCTCGGTCTGTGTTGTTCTAACAAAAAGATCTAGGATATTTTACGGGGAGTTCACAGTCACGAAAGTTAAGCTCGTTGATGCAAGAGAATACCAGGAGTTAGCTAGTAAGGGACTTATACACGAGCCTCAACAACTCAAACCAAGCGATAAGGTCTGGGTCTTGTTC